>Ga0194130_10002691_pt1 | contig 25266 bp, 43 predicted proteins | sample TA2KigsurfametaG_FD_160084 | JGI IMG/M metagenome (GOLD analysis project Ga0194130, IMG submission 160084) | Freshwater microbial communities from Lake Tanganyika, Tanzania - TA2015050 Kigoma 12 surface | ecosystem: Environmental > Aquatic > Freshwater > Lake | place: Tanzania: Lake Tanganyika... | reverse complement strand
CCCTTTCGCAAGTTGGCACGGCGGTTCAAAAGACGGGCGACACAATGACAGGCGACCTTGATATGGGTGGCAACCAAGTTGAGAATGTTGGCACACCATTCGCCTCTACCGATGCGGCGACAAAAGGCTACGTTGATGCGGCTGATGCGTTAAAATTAAGTTTGTCGGGCGGCACAATGACTGGTGCGCTAAATATGGGCAGTCAAGGTTTAACCAACCTTACTACGCCTTCGGCTTCAAGCGATGCTGCCACTAAAGGTTATGTTGACACCGCCAATGCGTTAAAGCTAAATTTGTCAGGCGGTACAATGACAGGGGCATTGAATATGGGTAGCCAAGGCTTGACAAACCTTACTACACCTTCTGCATCGACTGACGCTGCAACCAAGGGTTATGTTGATACGGCTGGTGCGTTGAAGCTAAATTTGTCAGGGGGTACAATGACGGGGGCGTTGAACATGGGTTCACAAGGTTTAACCAACCTTGCTACACCTTCTGCATCGACTGACGCTGCAACCAAGGGTTATGTTGATACGGGTTTAGCGGCAAAGCAAAACACGATTGCGACCACAACAGGCACATCAATAAGCCTTGCCACACCGCAAGAATACGCAAGTTATGGAAGCCCAGCCACGGGTAATATTGCAGTTAGCCTTACTGGTGCGGTTCGGGGTGTTGACCAAATACTTTACCACGACGACACCGTTGCCCCAACAATTGTTGTAACGGGTGGCACGGCTATTAAGTTCGGAACGGAAAGTTACAACCTTACCAAGGTTAACATCATTGTTTTCTTTTGGATGGGCGGCACGAATGTAGGTTACATCATAACACCAGCGGTTTAATGAGAAGGGTACGTTTAGCGTTTATGAGTGGGGGCAGTGTTGTTCAGCTTCTGCTTGACCTTTATCCGGGCGCAGCGGCAGCATATTCGCTTCGCAAATTAAGGACATTATATACTGGCAACGCAATACGGGTGCGAAGGTCAAGCGACAACGCAGAACAAAACATAGGTTTTGTTGGAGATGTTTTAGATACTTCTGCGTTGCTTAGTTTTTGTGGAAGTGGAAGTGGGTTTGTCACTACATTCTATGACCAAAGTGGAAATGGAAAAAACAATGTGCAATCTTCAGCAGTCTCACAACCAAGAATTGTTTTAAGTGGGGTTTTAGAAACATTAAATTCTAAGCCTACAATAAATTACATATCAAATACTTTTACAGGTACAAGTACACAAGATGTCACAGCACAAAGTATTTTTACGGTTGCACAAGTTGTTACATATAATCAGCTTCAATCGCTAATTTCATTTGACCATTTAAGTCAAGGTTTTGGTCCTTGGATTCGTTCTATTTCTCCGAACTATTGGAGAACACCAAGTACATCGGCAACAGATTTATATGATTTTACAAATGGAAGTAATATGTACTTTAACAGCAACTTACATACAACATCGAACAATTTTTTAAATCCACACATTTTATCTTCTTTTGCATTATCAGCTCTTACAAAAAAGTTTGGCATAAGTGATGTAACTTTTTTGTCAAGATGGTTTTTAGGTAAAATGTCTGAATGCATTGTATATCCAACAAATCAACAAACAGGATATAAAACACCTATTGAAACAAACATGAGTTCACATTATTCAATTGCATTATGACAATTTTAGGATATAAATATTTAACCGAAGAAGATGCTCAAAAGGCAAGAAAGGATTGCTCTGACTATTATGGGATTCCTGTTTCTCCTGAAGACACTACTCAGTATTGGGTTGATTATCAATACGCGGAATTAAATGAAACACCATTTTGGTACATTAGATATGATGAAAGCCTTTTGCCTATACTTGGGCAGCCTACTGAATTTGATGTTAACGAACCAATAATTAAAAGTGCGACCAATTAACCACATCGTACTGCACACCACAGCAAGCGCAGTTACGGCAACGGCCGACAGCATTAACCGCTACCACAAGAAGGTGCTGAACTGGGGTTCGCCCGGCTATCATTTTATCATTGAACGGGGCGGCAAGGTCGTTGACAACTGGCCAATTGAAAAGACAAGCAACGGCGCAAAAGGCCACAACCACGATAGCATACATATCAGCTACATTGGCGGTATCGATGCAAAAGGAAAACCTACCGACAACCGCACGAAGGAGCAAAAGGCGGCAATGGCCGAACTGGTTAAAAAGCTGACCGCTAAATTCCCAAACGCCGAGGTTTTAGGGCATCGGGATTTCCCAAATGTCGTCAAGGCTTGTCCTTGTTTTGACGCACGTGCTTGGTGGGAGGAGGTAAAACAAGAGTTATGATCCGGATTGCCATTCTTTTCCTTTTACTATCATCGTGCATCACTGAGAAGAGGTGTTATGAGAAGTTTCCCCCTAGTGTTAGGGACAGTATTGTATATCGCGATACGACTATAATCCTTCCCCCCGACACAATAGCTTTCACGTTTATAGACACTTGCCAGGACTTGGATACGGTGTTTATTGTTAAGGAAGGTGGTAAGGAGAAGGGTAGGGTAAGGATAGTTAGGGAGAAGGGTAGAATGTGGGTGGATTGTGTTACCGCGCCGAAAAGCGCTTTGTTCACGATTCCTGAGCATTACCGCATAATAACTAGAACACTCAAAGCTTCTTGGCACGAAAGGCTATTTTCTTTGATGGGTAAATTTTTCTTATTTTTGCTCCTGGTGAGTATAATAATTTTTGCAGTAAAACGATGGACAAGTTCAAACTAACAATCTTATCCTACCTATCGGTAGTAATTTCATTCTTTATCCCATTAGCCCCTTTGTTGGTGTTGGTATTTTTTGCGGTAGTTGCTGATACCTTTGTTGGCCGGTGGTATGCTAGGAGGAAAGGCGAAGAGGTAATAAGCAAGAAAACTAGGGAAGGCTTTACGGCGAAAATGGTAAGCTATTGTGGTGGCCTTACATTTGTCTTTTTGCTTGATTCTTGGGTGTTGAATGACATTGTAATAATGTACTTCCCCAAAGAACACCTTTCAACGCTTCTAACGGCTTTATTTTTGATTTGGATAGAATACTCATCCATAGATGAGAAGATTAAATGGGCAACAGGAAAAGGCATAACTGATAGGATATTTGACTTTGTCAAGAAGGTAAAGAAAGGATTAGGTATTATCAAAAGTGTCAAGCCTGATTAAATGTGCTATTCTTTGTGCTGACCCTATAATGGCTAGGCACTATGAAGATGTTTTAACCGACAAGGACATATATTGCATAAGGCGTAGGGGCTTTGAGGCCATCTTGCCTTTTGACGATAAGTTTTCCCCAGACATATACTTTGTAGATTTTTCTTGTGTTTCTTTTAAGGGGATAGACAGAATGTTTGTCTTGAAGCAGTTGCGTAGTGGGGTAATTAACCGGAGGGTTTTAGTGCGCCGAAAGATGTTTGTAATAGGCTGTGCTGGCAACCCTCACTTATTCAAAATAGTTGATAGGTGGGTGGATTCCGTCCACGATATTTGATTGTCAAACCAAACAATCATTCCCTTTTCATCTTTCTTTACATTTACAAGGTCTTGCTTATTAACTATAAGTAAGGGTATTATTGTGGGGGTAATGCTAAAGAGATGATGTGGGGTTTTCACTCTTTTTTTTAGTGGTTCTGCGCCGTTTATTAGGAGTGTTATTATGTCGTAATCCTCCATCGGGAGCATGTACTTCATCACGAATTTCAGTGTCTTGAGTTGTATCTTCTTCATAAAGTCCAAATAATTGTAGTAGTTGTAATGGGAAGTCATCTTTAAGTGCGTTGGCACGTTTGCCTTCGGCGTGGCGCTTATTCCAGAGAGCCTTAAACTCCATGCCTTTTTTAAACATGGCTTTTTGGGCGGCTTGCATATCTGTCTCCCCTTCGGCCACTTGAAAGGTAATGTTTTTGGCAGAGTCAATGAATTTGCCAAGTAGGCGTTGATCGTTCTCCACAGCCTTATCGTAAATCTTTCTTTGTTTTCGGTTCATAGTAAAAGTTAAAAAGCCCCAGCTGTTACGCTGGGGCTGTGGTTAATTTAGAATGGGAAGTCCTCATCATCACCTTCGGCCAAGAGTTCCTCTTCGCCTTGGGTTAGGGGTTGCTCTTGGGTTGGTGGGGTAGCCGTACCAAAGTATGCTTCCAGGTAATCCTCTAGGAGTTGCCACACGCCTTTTGCAGACTCTTCCTCTTGTGGGGTTGATTGCTCTAGGGTGAACTTTGGAAACTTGTAGGAAACGGCTCCTTTCTTACCGGTGCCAGCATCTGTGAATTTAACTGCTCCTTCATACATACGGTTGTTCTTTTGGAAATCAACCCATGAGTTAAGGGCAGCGCCGGAGAGTTTAATGTTGCCAAGTTTAACCTCGCCATCGACTTCTAGGGCGATGTAAATAGAGGAGGTGAACTTAATGCCTTTGGGCAGGCTTTCCTTGATTTGGCTATACAGCCCTTTTTTAATTATCCCAGATTTGCTTCTGACGGTTATCTCTTGCTTTGTGGTGTCCCTCACTTCATTGGCATAAACGCCTTGGTTTGAACTTTCGTCAAAACCAGTGATGGTGCTAAGGACATCTAGCACGATAAACCGCCCCAGTTCAAATGGGACTCTGGTACCTGCTGCTTTGTCATAGTAGCGGAAGTTACCATCAGCACCACCCCACTCTAACCAAAGAGTGCAAGGGTGCTGGTTGTTGTTACGAGGCTTAAATCTGCTCATAGTTTAACGGATTAGTGGTTAAAATTTTCTGCCGTATGGCTTTAAGTCTTTGATAATGTTTTTGAATGCTGTGGCGTTTCTGACCAGCCGGAAGGAGGCTTTGCTCATAGTTCTTTGGGCGGTCTTGCTTCCATTGTCGGCTTCTTCAATGTGGAGTTTTAACTCTACGATTAAGTCCTCAATGTTACTTATTAGGTGTAGTGCTGTCTGTTTCATCTTTTACAAATATGCCACCTTGCGTCTTGCCAGTACGGTTTTTGATTTGTTCCCATGCTAGGGTAAGACATTCGGCGAGGTTAATGTTTCGGAGTTTGCAATAGATTATGAGTGTTACAAGCACATCTCCCACAGCGTCTTTTTCCTCTTCCTCTTTGTTTTTAAGCAGTGCGCTTGCAAGCTCACCACCTTCTTCAAAGAACTTTAGGAGTTGGGATTGGGGGGAGGTTATGCCTCTAGCCTGTGCCCAAGATTCAATGCTTGGGATAAGGGTTTGGATTGCTGTGGGGAGGGTTGCTCCGCGCACTGTTTTTTTCATAGGTTTGATTTTACTTTTTTCCAATAGTTAAGGGTAGATTCTTTAAGGTGTCCTTTCGGCCCGCCATTCCATTTCCGGGCAATAACTTCAAAGTCGGTATATCCGCTAATCTTCACCCACTTGGCAAGGGCAGCCTTAGACTTTTCACAGTCTAGCCTATCCTCTAGGGTAAAGTGTATGCCGATATTGTTGAAGTGTTGTACCATTGTGGGGCGGATCTGCAAGCAACCCACCGCATCGCCATTTTGCGCCGAAGGGTTTCCCTTGCTTTCCACCATTACCATAGCGGCAATTAAAACAATTATCTTCATTATTCTTGTGTTTAATGCAAAGTAAAGTAGTATTTTCTTAACCACCAAATTTTTCAAACAAATATTTTCCTTGTATTGTTTCATTGGGGCCAAGGGCGAGGTAGGTATCCACCAGGTTAATGGCATCGTCAAGGGATTTGGAGAAGAAGGCGCAATAGCCTTTATCCCTGAGGAGTATCATTGTTTTGTATTGTTCTTCTAGGTGGTTTACCGTTTTGAATATCGGGCCGAAACGCACCTTTTTATTTTCAGTTTTAAGGCTACCATCTTTCTTCAAAGGTGATTCCCTTTTAAGCTCAATATAAAGGCCGTGGTAAGCTCCTTTGGCCTCGGAAACAAACACATCAAGGTGGGTATGTTCAGAGCGAGTAGCTTTAAGGGCAAGTGCCTGGCCGATACTAACCCTCACGCCACTGCTCTCACTGGTAAAGATTGTGTGGGGATAGCGCAAGTGCATGTAAGAGGCAAAGGCTTTATGGATATTTTTCTCGGTACTCATTGATTGCTTTAAACTGCTTGGGGGTGGATTCGTTTAATTTTAGTTTCATAGGAGTAAAGTAAAATAAAAATTACGTTGTTTTAGTTTGGTACTCGTTTATTGCCTTAAAAATTTGGTAAACGACTTGTGGCACGATGGCGTTTCCGTAGGCTTTTATGGATTCGTTTCGGTGTTTTGAAACGGTAATTCCAACCAGTTGGGGGGAAATCCCATCATTTCGGCTACGAATAGGGGGTTGAGTTGGGAATTGCTCCCACCCCATTCTTGGGAATTGTTCGCTATTGTCCTTGTAAGATTTTGCTGCTTGTAAGTATTGCCTTTTACTTTGTCCCTGGTATCCCTCCACTCGCCTGAAACTGGGGTGGGGAGTATTTTGTTGACCCATCCCGATTGATGCTCCAAGTGTCTTAGGGAATAATCGTTGTCCCTCACTGTGGTGACAAAATCCGATGCTTGTGGTGTCGGTAGCATTTGGTTGAAGTCCAAGAAGTCCATCAAGCCGTTCGGTCTGCTGGCACCCAGTTTTCTGCTCGCCATTGTTTCCGCACCCGATTCCTTGAGTTTCTTTACCCTCTCCGCATGATGTATTTCGGAGGATATGGGTGTCGGTAGCAGGCTCAACCTTGCCATTTGCCGTAGGTTGCAATGAAGGTTTATTCCCTTCTCGGCATATTTCTTCTTGTCCTTCTCCCAAAGTTCGGGGTGTCGGGCTGAGTTCCAGTCGTAACTTTCCGGGGTGGGGAGTAGTTCGGTAGGCAACAAACCAAACTCTATCTCGTTTGTGGGGGGCGTTGACCCCCGCAGCTGGAAGTACATACGGTTGTACTTCGTACCCTTCACTTTCCAAGTCAGCTTGCACCTCCTCGAAGACCAACCCGTCATTCCAATTAACAAGGCCGAGAACATTTTCGCCCACAACCCATTTCGGTTGAACCTCCCGAATGAGTCGACGCATTTCGGGCCACAGGTGGCGTTCATCTTCTTTTCCAAGTCGCTTCCCGGCGGCTGAGTATGGCTGGCAAGGAAATCCACCTGTGAGAATAATGTCATCTGCGTTCCAGTTTGCCCCAAATCTTTGTGTGAGTTCATAATCTATCTTTTCAAAAGTTAGTGTTTTAATATCATCGTGGTGGTAGGCGTTTGGCCAGTAGTGGTTAAGAACTTGTCTGCCAAAAGGGTTAATCTCGCAAGAAACCACATTCTGCCAGCCAGCCCATTCTGCTGCAAGCTCAAAGCCACCAATCCCACTAAAAAGGCTTATCAGTTTCATTTCTTCACAACAAGTATAAAAAGTTTAGCTTTACATTCTTTGCATTGATACACCTTGTCTGGGCATCTTTCGGGCTTGATTAACGCCCCAGAGCATATTGGGCAGTGGTTCATAGCAATCCGTTATTTTTAGATTTAATTGGCCGAGAGGCAAACTCATTAGCGTACCTTTCATAAACACCACGCAAAGTAACATTTATTTCTTTGCCATCAAACTTTCTACCTTCAAACCTGCCAGCAAGTAACCTATCTGCCACGTTCATTTCTATGCCCATTCTATTTAGGATACAGCATATCTTAAAAACGTATAGGTTTCGCTGGCCGGGCCGAAAGGTTATGCCTGTATTCTGCACTCCCTTTTCAGCTATCCTTAACGCATCATCTATACCCCTTACCTCCATAGGGTTAAAGTAGATAGGTTTTTCCTCTGGCATAATGGGTGGCGTGTAGGTAGGAGCTTCAAGGTTTAGGTATGCTTCCGGATCGTAGGACAAGTTACACTGTTTGTTTACAGGCTTTCCGGCTTTGTCGGAAAGGCCGAAGGCAAACTCTCTATCAATACACTCCCATGCCCACTTGTGATGGTGATTGTCCTTTGGGATAGCTGTCTTAAAGCCAATCTTAACTCCTCCCCTTGGGGAGCGGAAAAGAAATAAAACGTATGTTGTGTCAAGGTGGGATAGTACCCTTTCGGCGCGTTGTTTTCCATCAATGTCTAAGTGTATAATTCCTGAATGTTTAACTAAGTCGGTGGCCTTCTTCCCCCCAGAAAACACCCCAGAGGGGAAAAAGGCAGGAAGCATCATCTTGGCAGCATCAGCCTCTTCCTTTTTCATCTTCCTAATTGCACCAATCCTATCCCTCATAGCATCACTTTTAATGTGCCCTATGATAGCCTTGATATGCACAGGCTTTCCCTCTAACTGGTAATTGTCTTGGAGGACGGTGCAAATCATATCATCACCGGCATAAAGTACAAGGCAACATCTCCCTTAATAATTCCTACCACTCGGTTATCTGCTTGGAAGCCAATAGTAGCCTCGCCAATCATTCCCACAGCTTGAAGCAACTGTTTACCATTCAACCCCACAACATTCTCTTCCAGCAAGCCATCAAACTCTTCCTCATAGTTCTTGCCAAAGTCAATATCCTCCGAGGACACTTTACCCTTACCAATCCTAACAAGGGAAGTGGCTTTCGGGCTGAAAGATATACACCTTTCCACAGCGCCCAAAAACTCAGGTAAAGAAACCTCACAAAGTATTGGGTACTCTTTGATAATCACACTCTCAATAACCTCTAATTTCATTGGGTTGTCGGCAGTACGCACAAACAAAGAAGTAATGCCATCGCTAAACTGCTGCCATTTCTCAGAGGCACCAACATTCACCATGCCTTGCATACTCGCAACTACCGGAATGTACCTTGGGGTAATGCTTACAATCTTGCCATCGTTTTCCTCCACCCTATCAATATCTTTGATAACTGCAAGGTAAACACTATACGCGTTGGTGGCGTAGCAATACACCTTATCCCTTCGTGTTTGAAGGTTTACCTGGCACATTTGTGGCCGGAGGTCATCGTTACCTGCAAACCTGCCAGCTAATGAAAGGTGCGAAATAAGGTCTTTAACTGGCTCGGAGAATAAAGGCTCTGCCAAGGTATAGTCAAAGGATAGAGCCGAAGAACCATCTTGGAGGGGCACTTGGCCTTTACCTCTACCGCTTTTGAAGTATAGCACATCGGAAGCGGTAAGGTCTATCTCTTCGGCGTTTCCCTTATTTGCGATTGTTTCAAGGTCATAGTATGAAACATAAAAGTCGTTGGGAATGGTGTCGGGGATAGCCTCAATGTTAATCATTATGGCAGCATCTAAACCAGCACAAGATATTGTCCTGTCTGTTACCCTCAGCCAAGAAGTTGCTGGGGCGGTGCTTTTTGCTTTTGCTACTGGTGCCAAGGCTGCCAAGGCGTTTTTCAGTTGTGTTCGGGTTACTTTCATTTTTTTATGTAATTGTATATTTCCTCAAAGATATTTTCCTTTTTCATATTATATGGCTTTCCATCAATAATTTTATCAATGTCTTCCATTTTGTTTCCCATTAAGTTCCAAATATGCTCATCAATAGTATCTTTTACAAGTATGGTATAGATGTTCACTGGCTTGGTCTGGCCGGCACGATACACCCTACTGACTGCTTGGGCGAAGTCGGTAGGTATAAACGCCCAATTCAAGAAGAGTACATCGGAGGCGTTTTGAAGCTCAATAGAAGTCCCTGCTGCCCTCATATTGCCAATGAATACTTTACACCTATTATCTCCTGTAAACCTTCTAATAATGTCGCCACGCTTTTCTGTTGAAACGCTCCCATCAATGTAGGCCGCCGAAGGGTATAACCTATACACCTCTTGCAAAGGGGCAGTATAACTACCAAACACCACAGCTTTCTTCCCCGCCTCAATAATATTGTCAATAGTTTCCTTAATGATTGGCACTTTGGCTAGGGAAATAATGCGATTAAGGGAATGGATATTGTTTTCAAGCTGTTGCCTGGTCCTAACCTCTTCGTCGCAAATTCTTTTAATCTCAGCCTCATACTGTTCTAGCCATTGGCCATCACCCTTCACGCTATAAAGCACATAGTTTTTCTTAGGCATATCCCAGCAATCCTCCAGCCTATACCTTACCATAAAGTTTGCCATTTCCTTTCTTAGCTGGGGGATATTCTTCGCCCCTTTAACCTTAAAGCCATCTTTCTCTAGGAACTTTAGGTCAAACTTTAACTTGTTAGAGCCTAAAGGGTGGCCGGAAAGTTTAAGGTACGCAAAGAAATCATCTGCCCTATTTGTGTTAGGTGTACCAGAGGCAAAGGTAATATGAGCATCAGAGCCTTTAAGGATAGCCTTCACCGCCTTAAACCTTTGGGTTTTGGTACTCTTAATACGTTGGCACTCGTCTAGGATAATGTGCTTTATGCCCTTGCTTCTAAGGTAGTCAACACTCCTATGCAATAAGTCATAGTTGATGATGATAAACTTTTCATTTAAGGCTTGGATAAAGTGCCGGCGCTGGGAGTACACTACCGTAAACTCAAAGGAATTAAAACCCCATTGTTCGCTGAGAGATGTTACCCAGTTGTCTTTGGCACTAGCCTCACAAACTATTAAGGTTGGGTAGAGGTTTCTGTACTTAGACTTCATGATGGTGGTAATGGTTTTGCCTGTGCCTTGGTCTAGGGCCGCTAGGGTGTGCTTGTTGGTGCAGGCAAACATTAGGGTGTCTATTTGGTGGTGGCGTAGTTTCCTGCCGTTGAGGGGGAATAGGGAGTGTACCTTGGCATCAAACATTTTGTACAGTTTAGCGTACATACTTTTTAGCTTTTCGGCGATTATGGTCCCTTGGGGGGACTTCCAATCTATGCCACGATCTTCAAGGAGATTTTTCACCGCCTCTTTGCGGAGCGCCGAAAGGTTTCCCTTCCAATAGGCTTTCCCTCCCACCACAACCTTAGTCATGCCATACAGCTCTGCATAATACTCCCCCTCCCTATACTCTAGATATAGGTTTCCATTCTCCTTTAAGTGCATCATTGGTTAAAAAACGTGTCTAATGTCTTGTAAGCGTTAAACACTGGCTTTAGGCGTGTCGGCAGTTCTTCAATCTTCCAGTTGTTTTCTTCAATCATTTCCGCAGCGCTTCTAAGCGCCGAAAACATAAGCTCATAGGTTTCACTGGAAGAGGTAAACGACCACTTATCCTCCTTGATAAAAACTAAATGTGTTCCGGTGGCAATAAGGTGAACACCATCACCTTCGTGGTCTAGGCATACCTCACCATCAAAACGGTAAGTGCCATAGCCATCAACTTGAAGGTAGCCATTCTCAAAGATAATGGTGGCGGTCTGTGCCCCTTTGAGAAAAAGAAAGGTGTTGTCATCGTCAAAGTGAATTGTTACCTCAGTGCTGTACTTATACACATCTGTAAACTCTTGGCTGGTTAGGATATGAACTCTCATTGTTACCAAGATATAGTGTAACTAAAATTTGCGGAAAAGTGGGCCGGGTATTCACAGAAGTTAATCGCATATCCGTTTTGCTCTAACATTTCAATGTCTGTCTTTGAAATTTCCCTATCATAAATTGTGTAGGAGTATTCGCCAATACTTGCTTGGCTTTCAATACTCTTTTCAATCTCTTCCAGGGATATGAATGCTTTTGAGTTTGCGATTTCTCGCATTTGTTGTGCTGTTTTCATAGGTTATAGTAATTCCTCAGTAAATTTAATTTCTACGCCTTCTTCCACGTCCCAGCCAACCTTTTCAAAGATAAGCTGAATATCCTCTCCGGCCAAATAAATAATCCTTTCAAAGGTGTCTTTGTCCATTGAGTTCATGTCTAGTTTCATAACCCTAAAGTTTGAGCCTAGCGCCCGGAAGATATGGAAGCCTACCTCGTATATTCTAGCGGTGTTTATTTGCCCTTCCTCAAACGGCAGGCCATCTAAATACACGCCATCGTCATCAAAGCTCAGGCCTTCAACTGGCAGGGAGCTGCTTGAGAGTATCTCTGCCTTTTCCCTGTCTATGTCGGCAAGTTTGTTTGTTAGGGAAACGCTTGCCTTTTTGTAGTGTTGGAGTTCTTGGTGTTGGGATATGAGGGCCTCTTGGGTTTTTACTTTGGCGTTATGCTCTTCGGCGGCCTTTAGCTTTTCGGAAAGGTGTTCCACCGAAGGCTTCTCCCTTTTCTTTAGCCAAGCATCAGCCTTTTCAATCTCTGCTTGTAGGGTTTGGTTTTCAAGTTCTAATGCCTTAATCTTTTCCCGATAAGCCTCAATCGCCGAAAGGTTATCATTCAACTTATCAAGCCTCTCCGCCTTGCCACTCTCCGCCCTAACATAAAGCTCAACCTCTTTCCCTACATTTTGCATCTGGGAATAAATCTCTGAGGTATCAATAGCCTTCAACATCTCCCCCAGCTCTTGACCTTTAAGTTTCCCCTCATACTCGGCAACCTTTCGGTTAACCTCTGTACGATCATCATAAGCCTTTTTCCTTTCAACATCTAATATGTCTAACTCTTTCTTTTTCCCAGACAAAGTTTTAAGAAGCTCAATTTGCTCGTTTTTCTTGCGTCTAAGGAAGTTTTCAACCACGTCAAAGGAGATAGTGCCAAGCATCTGCCGAAAAGCCTTTATACCTAACTTCTGGCCTTGGGAATTATGCACTGTGATATTCCCTTCGGTCTTGCCAGTGTTGTTAGACCATACAGCCCTTACCTTGTAGGTGTCTTGCTCATCTCCCACCTCCACAACTACCTCTGCCATAGTTTCCCCTTTACGGATAACTTCTGTTGGATGCCCCTGGCCGGAAAGGGTGGAAAGGAATGCCTGAATGGTACTTGTCTTACCGGCACCATTGGGGGCGGTAACAATGAAAGACTTGCCATCTACGTTTATGTAGCTCTCGGCTATGCCCTTGTAGTTCTTAATATGTGCGCTTTGTAGTTTCATGGGTGTCTAATTTTTTTACACTAACAATATGCTCTTCTGAAAAGGAAATGTTTATGGTCTTATAGTACCGGTCATTTAGCTTAAACGCCCGATGCTCACCATTCTCCCTTGTTTCAACTATGTACTGGTTGTCTGGATCAAACCTTGCATTGAAAATGGCAACATCTTTGTCTTGGGAATGTAAACTATCCTTATACCTATAATTTTTCTGCATCCACTCAAACAAGTGTGCCCTTTCTTCCTCGGTCATTTTCTCCCAATACACCCTAGTCAAGTCTTGCCAAAAAGAAAATCTAGCTATTGGCACTGGGGGAATGCACGCCTCGGCAAGGAAAGCAAGCTCAAAGAAATCTATCTCAAATTTGCTCATTGGTTTTAAGTTCAACTTGTAAAGCACTAATCATTGACAATACTCTGCCCTTGGCAAACTCTGCTTCAATAGGTATGTGGCCGAGGGCAAGACTTAACTGTTCAATGGCAAAGCGTAACCTTTCGGCGCTTTCCCTCTCCCTGGCAACCTTAAACAACTCCTTGCCACCATACATATTGGGCAAGAGCATCTCTTCTAAAAAATCAACGCCACTCATTTCCAGTTCCTTACTTCGTAATACAAACTAAACCAGAGCCAGCTTACGCTAAACTCCAAGTGCAACAGCGCCTTCATTCGCCGGAAATAATCTACTCTTATGCTTGGCAAAAGGTAAAAGGCATTTTTGTGAAAGTAGTAATTCATTGGTTTTCTAATTTATATTGGTTACAAAAATCTCTAAACTCGCAATACTCCTTACAGCGTTTGTTCTCCCCCTCTAGCTTCTTTACTATCACGCCCTCTGGGTACTTATGCTCATTGCCTAACACCCACTTCAACGCATCTTTCTCACGATAAAACTCACTCACTAACGCCCTCTTCTGCTTCTCTGGGTTGGCATTATACACCTTCCAGGAACTTGCACTCTGCCACTTCTCCTCAGGGGTGCATTGGTACGAATCCAAGCCCTCAAGCTCTACCCTTTGGTGCAAGGCTATCCTTTCGGTAACATACTCCTCAACTTCCTTAAAGCCCATTAAAGGCACTTCAATTTCCATTACCCTTTGGGGAGGGTACACAGAGGAAGGAGTGGACTGAGCCTTAGTTTTCTGCCAATCCCTAAACCACTTTACAAGTACCGATTGGGCAATGTCTATGTCTAACTCCTTCTTGATCATCCACCGGTAAATGTTTTGTTGAAGGTTGTGCTGCTTTGATTCGTACTTGTTGGCATATGACCATACCGACACCTTCTTAAAGTCAATGAGCTTCTTCTTATCAAGTTCCACCCTGTCAAACTGCCCCTTTAGGTGCCAGCCCAACACTTCAACTTGCATTATCTCCTCAGTGATAACATACTTACGGTAATGCTTGTAACCGGCAGCAAGTACCTCTTGCATTCCATCTCTTAGCTGTTTGGCTTTGTGGTGGAATTTCATTTGAGCAGGGTTGTTAAACTGGTTAACGAGCTTTTCCATTACGTCTATGGCTCGGTGCAAGGTTCTGGCTTCGGCGTTATACACATCAGCCATTTCAAGTACATAGTGTAGCGCTGTGCCCTCAATAGCTGGGAGCATATCTGACACATCTTTATGTACTTTAGTGCTGTATTGCTTCTTGAAGAGCCTAATCTTTGGGCTGTCAATAAGACTGGTAACGCTTATGTCGCCCTTGTTTATGTACGTCTGGCACTGGGCGGCCTTGCATATTACCTCTGGGAGGTTGTGTTTGTTTGTTAGCATAGCACAATGTTAAGTATTATTCCCACATCAAAAAGTTAAAAATAGTTAAAAGAAAAGCGGCCACAACGGACAAGACTATGATGGCAATATCTTCAACGTCAAGAGGTTCGCAGTTTTCAACCTTGTTATCATAGTAGATAAACACAGAGGCTACAAGGAGTAGGGCTAGGAACATCATGGGATACAAATTATTACGGTATCACCCACTTGATGTTGCTCGGAGGTGAATAGCTTTCCGCGCTCCCCATCAATGGTTTTGACTTCATACTCCGGAACGCCCAAGGCCGCCGAAACAATAATTAAAACAAGTAGTTTCATACATCAAAAATTACACCGTTAACCCTCCCAGCAGCAAAAACAATAAGGGGAGGAAAATACTTTAACCCCAGCACAGCAACACCTGCCCAGAGCAAAATCATAAATGCCTTAATCAATACTTTTTTCATGTCTATAATCTTCTGATGTTGGTACTTCATAACCCATTCTCTCCAGGTACAAAACACAATCGCTAACAAAGGTCTTGAGCCTGTTAAAACTCATATCCCTCTTTCCCATTAGCACAGGTGTATCTTCCCCAGTCAAAGGGTATGCACATTTCTTTTTGCAAATTGAAACTTCAAAAAATCATCTGCATAACTCTCATCTGCCGGCTCGCCCATATCCCTCAAGAAAGTCATACAAACCTCCAGCACAACAGCATGGTAATAGGCATACATAGCCTCCTTACCCCTATTGGCTGTGGTAATAACCACCCTGCCAGTCATTTTAGGCAAGAACTTCTTAAAGTCCTCGTCAACAATGATCATCCCTTCCTTTATGGTGGCGTAGATAGTCATGCAAACTGTTTTAACTCTTGGTAAAAAGCCCTATCAAACTTCTGGGCGTTGGATATTTGCTTGTCGTAATACAGCAAGGTGGTTCTATCCTTACCTATAAACGACCAGATAACTTTTCTGGCAATGTTTAGGTTGGAAAGGTAAAAGTGTATTGCTATTCGGGCTTTTACAATCTCCCGGTTCTTTTTCTTGCTCTTAACCTCTTCCATTGTAACATTGTAGTAGGCTAAGATATGGTCAACAGAGTTCTGGGCGGCATCCATCTGCCTAATCCTGTTCTGTATCGCCAGCCCAAGCTCAATGAGTTCTAGCTTATTCAATTCCGAAAGCCTTAAAGCGCTCATAAGATTGTGGATCGTGTTTTTGTATGTAATCTAGTTTAACTCTTAAATTGTTATGCCCCTTAACCTCTTCTACATAAGCCTCCCAGCTCTCCCATTGGTTGTGGGCAGTCCTACCTTCGAGTTGGAGGTTGTTCAAATCCCAAGCCAGTTCACTCTTGCCCATTTCTTGGCACCGCTTAACGCTGATGATGTGGGAACAGTCTAACCTTTCATCTGTTCGGCCAGAGGCGTGGCAGTAATGCTCTGCGCTATCCACAAGGGATTGCTTAGCTTCCTTTACCTTCGCGTCAATGATGCTCTTAGACACCCTCCCTGAGCTTGTGTTGTAGTGATTCATGGAGTTCAAGTAATTGGTGAATGTTGGCAAAGTTATGCTCGATATGTTTGTTTGGCTTGAAGGAGTTGGTGTATAGGGTGTGGTAGTTGGAGATGAGTTCTTTCATTCTCACAAAGTATTCTTCTGGGTGGTAGTTTTTCTTTGTCTGTTCCCAGCGAAATTTGTCTAGGGTTTCCTTGGCGTAGAGTATCTCTCCGGAATGTTCAACGGCGCCGAAAATCTCTTCCAAATGCTGATAAACCAACACCATAATCGGCCCGAAAGAACCAAGCATAGAAGCCATACTAGACACCTTAACAACCCTAAACAAATTCATAGGGATAACGGCCTTCAACGTATTATTTTCAACAACTATCTTCATATAAACTTCGTTGTAATTCCAAGCAACTTAAAAATCTTTTCGCAATCCTTAAACCGTATTGGCCGGTAGCCGCCATGCAATCGGAAAAACTTATCATAAGACATATCCAGCAGGTTAGCCACCTGAGCGACTTTTAGCTTCTTCGCTACCATTGCATAGCGGATAACCTCTAGGAATGGTCGGTCAGTGTGGGGAGTGTAGCTGCCCCTGAACTTAACCTTAAACTCTAAGGCTAGGCTCATAGCTTTAATGTACCTTACAACGAGCTTCATATCTACATCTTCCCCCCTTTCGATCCTTGGTCCAGAGGAGCCATCAACCTCTTTCAAGGTCATGCCCCTTGCCTTGCGGAGGGCTTGCAAGTTTCGGCCTAATGCCATACCGCTCTCTGTCATTGTTTCTGTTTTAGTCTCATTCGGTAAACTGAGGCCTGAAGGGGGATAAGCACGCCCAAGTTCTTTTTCTTACAGTAGTCCATGTGGCCGTACTTCTTGCCTTCATATTCCACAGCGTAAATCACAAAGACATCATCACCTTCAAAGGTTTCCAAGTCTGCCCTGGCAGCAAGGTAGTGGCCGGTTAGTTCATTCGGCGAGGTAAACTCATCGGTGAACTCTGTGCCGTTAACCGTTATGGTAATGGTTCCCATACACTATACTCTGAGCTATCAATCTTTGGGTTGATTGCCTTAAAGCCTCTGTCATAAATTCTGGGGAACATAAAGCCACCCTTAGAGGCTGTGGTTGCATCTACCTGGTCAATGGTTATTCTCATTTCACCTTGCCAAGCGTTGATAACTACAACATCGCCTACTTGCAGCTCTTCGCCGTAGGCTCTTTGTCTTTTTTTGTCTTTTGCCATTGGTTAAAAAATTAAAGGTTTGTTACAAAGGTATAAATTTATTTATGTTTACCAAGTTTTTATGAAAAAATACCCCCCTATATTTCAAGGGGGTGTACTTTCCCTTTACCTATTAAACCAAATCATTAACATACTAATAAGAGTCCTCTGTGCTTAACTTATTGTGTTTCAGCATTTTAGCAGCAGTTTTTTGAGAGTTTATTTCTCTAGTTATGGTCAGCGAGTCTTTTAGGGGTGTTTCAAGATCGCCGAAAAGGATTTCTTCCAGAGGTACTTTTAAGAACCAAGACAGTGCAATAAGCTCCGAGAGTTCAATCCTTTGGTAATACCCTTTTCTATCCTTAAAAAGATACCTAGCAATCCCTAGTTTATTCTTCTTCAAGTACCTGCCCAGAGCCATAGATGAAACGCCAGTAGAGATTAAAATAGCCTGAACGTTTTTCTCTACCCTCTGGAGATAAACCTCAGCAGAAAGGAGAGCGTTATACTTTAGAGGCTGTTGATCCCATTTATTCTCCCGCCATCCTTTTGCTCTATGCTTGCGAGTATCGGCCATAACAAAATAATTGCAATGATGTACAGTTTAAGCAGACAGAGTGCTAATAACAATAGCGGTGCCACCGGTCTCTTTATCAACCCGTAAAGATACATTCGCGCCCTTGACAGCCGCCTTGATGTTCTCAGGTGAAAAGCCAAGTCTCTTAAAATCTTCCCTGCCATATCTTTCAATGTTAAGGTTGGGGAGGGTTACCTTGCCGGCTTGTAAATCTATCAATGAGGTTGCCTCGTTGGAAGGTAATATCCATTCCAGGCCACTCCTCACAATCCCCTTCGATGCGAGGTGTCGGATCAAGAAGAGGTTGGTTTGAGGCCCGGAGCCTGCAAATAGGATTGTGTAAACTTTCTCCTGAGGCGTTTCCTCTAGGCTGATAAGAACTCTTAAAGGTGTTTTCATTTTTCAAATTGTTTACGAAGTCATTAAAATCTTTAGCTGGGTTAACGTTAACGGTGGATTGTACTTTTATCATAACTCAATGTAATGGTTAGGGAAATTGGTTGGGTTAATTTTTCTTTCCTTATATCTTCTCCTAGCAACTTTAAGCTGATGCTTGGTAAAGGTATAGTTTGTTTGTGAAGTAAACAATAGGTAGATAACTATCCCCATAGCTAATAGCCAGAGGGGGATAAAGAGTAATAGCATCATATATTTCAACTAATAGGGGTTAAGTTACTGGTTGTCAGGGATAACAAGGACAAAGCCATACTCCTCTTCAAAGTCCTTAAAGTAGAAGCAACCGGAATAATTTTGGGATTGGTTATTACCAAAGACAAGGGTAACATCTCCGGTGATGATTTCCTTCCCCCGAATGTCCCTGCCGCCACGAAGGTCGGCAAGGTTAACATCGTCTAGCTTGCTGTCAAACAGCTGTTGGTTTGTGATTTTGTAAGTCATGGTTGATAGTGGTTAGTGGTTAATAGTTTTTACAAGCAAGCCTTGCGTCTTCTAAATTTTCTCCAAGGTATGCGTGCAAGTCCCATGAATAATAGTACCCCGCATCATAATGCCCTGTTCCATTTGAGTAAGGCTCTTCAAGAAAACATATCTCATCTTCAATATGCTCAAATGAAGGCATATCCCAAGACAAAACTTCTTCAATCTCTCCGTTTTCGCAAACAAATGATGCTCCAAAACCTTGCTCTTCTTCCCATTCAAAAGTAAAGTTTGGGATAATTTTGGCTAGCATCTCAAGTATGTTTAGTGAAACCGGAGACCACGCTGTGGTAAAACGATAGGTATCTCCATCCATTTCGTTGTCGTATGCGCCCCATTTTGTGCCCCAATTTTCAAGCGCCCAGTCATACCAATTATCTTGTCCGTACTTTTTAATAAGCTCTTGGCTTTCTTCTTTTGTTATTCCAATCTTTCCATTTTCCTTTTCAAGTTCGGAAATAATTCGTGTTGGAGATGTAGTGTTTGCCAGTTCTTTTGGCATCGGCAAAAGGAACTGTGGCAGTCCTACCTTTGCAATTTCTTTTAATAGTTCTGAGTCAGAACTTAGGAAGCAATAAACGTGATTTGGCATAGTTGTAATTATTAAAGGTTAGAGTTATCAGCGAATGAATAGTAGCCCTCTTCGGAAAGGATAATGTGGTCCAGGACTTGGCAATCAAAGAAGGCTGCCATGTCTTTAATCCTTTTTGTTATGTCCTTGTCGTTTTGGCTTGGGTTGAGGTTCCCAGATGGGTGGTTGTGGGCGAGGATAACGCCGAAGCACATTGTTTCTGCTATGTACTTGGCGATCACCTTAACATCTACATAGGTGCCGGCCACTCCGCCTTGGCTAATCTTTACGAAGCCTATCGTACTATTGGCTCGGTTAAGCAATAGCATAAAGAAGCTTTCATAAATACCAATATCATCGGCATAGAAGCGCCGGATAAACTCTTCGGCGGCTTTGGAGGTTGTGATTTTTACCTTTGGGAAGTCGGTCTTGACTTTCTTTAATTTGATTTCTGGTGTCATGGTTGATAAGGGTTAAAGGTTTTCAAAGCATCCATTGGCCTTTGCTAGTTTGTAGTTTTGTTTCATGGTGGGTGAGATGTACTCCCATTTGCCGGTTGCCAGCTCATCGAATAAGCCTACACTTGCAAAGTAGTTGTCGGAGATAAGTTCCATATCTCGGTTATACATTTCGCAGGAGCCATTCTCATCGCCTTCTTGGAAGTTAACGTAGAACACAAAGTCCTTTGTGATGAGCGCCCTATAAAAGCGCCCATTGAAACGGGTTAAAAAGAGAGGGTACATAGTGTTAAAGGTTTTCGTTTAGTGTGTATTCGATTTGCTCGTTGATTGATTCCATGATGTATGGGGATGTCATAACCTCATTAAGCACCTCCATGCACTCATCATCTGTCAGGGTTTCATCGTGAGTTCTAACATCATCAATGTGCCAAAGATTCTTGGTGAAATATCCCCTTGATTCAAGAGTTAACTTTGCTTTTTCCGTAGATATGCGCCCAACCTCAACGCCAATCTCCAGGCCATTCTCTAGGGCTTCGTTAAGGTCTTCAAAGGTTTCAATCAAAGCCTCGCTGCCATCATCGTGCAGGGTGTAGAGCTGGAATAAGTCAGCGCTAAAGATTTCTTTTGCTTTGTCGGTTACAATTAACCAGATAAAGTCATTTACAATTTTTTTCATAGTGTTTAATTATTAAAGGGTTAAAGTTGGCCCGGTTTTTAGGCCGGGCCGAAAGGTTATTTAATCAATCATTACAGGCATGATAAGCACAGTCTCATCATTGATAAGTGATGGCCTGTTTGCGTTTTCAAAGTGCAGGCTAAAGGAGCTGCCTTCAATGCTTTTAAGGCACTCGGCTAATAGTCTGCCATTGTACGCCACATAGCAATCATTTCCAGAGGCAGGCATATCAAAGCTGACCTCTGCCCCTGTGTCAATATCTGAGGCATAGATATTTAGGTTGCCATCTTTGAGGGTTAGCTTAACAGCCCTGGTTGAGGTGTTAATCTTTGCGGCGGTCTCTGCAAAGCCAATGAAGGTCTTTTTATCCTGCACAAAAATTGTGTTGGCCATGCCCTCTATTTTGGGGATTACACATTTATAGTCTGGGTATCTGGCATCAATTACCCCTTTGTCAATTACCACGCCATCAAGTTCAACCCTGCCGTTCTTGTAGGCTTTAGCCCCAGAGTATTTGAGTAGGGTGGCAACCTCTTTGCATAGTATTGCCGAGCCTTCCGAGGGCGCCGAAATGACTCTAAGCCTATGGGCATCTGTCCCTACCATATTCTCCCCATCAAAATAAACGCCTGTCATAGCTTCCCTTCGCTCATCTTTCCCTAGGTAAGGAATAATCCCTGAGCAATCTGTCTGAGGCACTGATAAGATAAGCTCATCAGCCTCTAGGGGTGTTGGCACGTTATCATTATCTGAGGTCTTGGCTTTTATCCCATTGGTAAAGGTGGCGAAGCCTGAGTCAATACTAACCGGCAGGCCGTTTGCTTTTATGTAGCTTGCATCGAGGGCACAGTCTGGCAGGTTTGTGCCTTGCAGGACAACCGAGCCGCGATTACTAAGGTAGTGCATATTGCCCTGGTTAAACCAGATGTAAGGCACTGATTTATTCGCCGGCAATACCCTGAGCAATTCCTTTGCCGTTATGGTTGAGGGTTTGGGCGCTGGTTTGGGTGGCGCTGGTGGCGCTGGGATAGGTGGCGCTGGTTCCTGTGGTGTTGGTGGCGCATAGATGGGCGCCGAAACAACTTCCACGTTTGCCAAGGTAACGGGCTGAGGGTTACTAATTACAGCGCGTATCTCCACTTCCTTTGTCTTTGAGGCGATCCAGCCTGGGCCGCCCTTAAGATAGGGGTTATACTTTGCCCCTAGGCTTTTCAGCTGTTCTTTTAGGGGTTTGGTGTCGCCATATATTTTGATGGCTTTCTCCGAGTAGGTTACAATTTGAATGTTCATAGTGTTAAAGGATTAAAGGGTTAAAGGGTTTGTAAAAGAGCGCCGGTTTTTAGGCCGGCGCCGAAAGGGTTAATTTTGACGATAGATAAAGTAAGTAACTCCGTTAACGGTTTCTTCATTCTCGTCGCCGTCATAGTGAGAGAGAAAGTGTCCTCTGCCATCCCACTGGATAGCCTCTTCTGCCAGCCCGTCTTCATCATCAACTAGGGAAAGGATAGCATCGTTGTTGCCTTCATATTTGCCGTTGTCTTGTATGGCAATAAAAACATCTTCATGCACTCCAGTTGCCGAACTTAGAAAGTTAGGGGTAAAAGCCCACAAAGAATCCAAAATATACTCTTTGGCTCTTTCGTCTGCCTCTTCATCTGTTAGCACCAGATAGTCGTCATCAAGCTCAAGCTCTGTTAGATTATTCTGGCAATAGATAATAAAATTGCAGTCTGTTGGGGGATCGTCTGTCCCATCAACTTCGTTTTCAAAATCCTCCCTGGCTTCGTCTTCGTCTCCCTCAAAGATGTAGAAATAATCTTCATCTTCCAGGATAAAAAACTCTGTGCCGAGGTGTTGATGAAGGGCTATAATTTTAGCCTGTTCATCTGTCATTTGGGTAGTGTTCATAGTGTTTAGAATTAAAGGGTTAAAGTTTATAGTTTTTAAGGGTTAAAATAGAGAGCAAAATAGTTGCCACGCCTAGCACAGTGATGATGATGTCCTGGCTGTGGTGAAGGAGTAGGGCGCCGAAGGCTAGACCTAGCAGGCCGAAGGCAATAGTTAGTTTTTTCATAGGTTAAGGATTAAGATAGCGCCGGTTTTTAGGCCGGCGCCGAAGGGATTACATTACAAAATTAGATTCGATAGCGTCATTGACTTCTATGAGAGAGTAGGTTTTATAGTGGCCACACCATAATTCTATCTCTTCCAATAGTTGATAAAAGCCACAACCAGTAAGGTCAACAAACCTTTGAACCTCTCTTGCAGAAACATCATCAAACCAATAACTTATTTTGCCTGCAATTTCGTCTATCTCATCATCGAATAGTGTTGACTGGTTTTTCTTGCTCACCTTTGTGTTGCCTGCCCACACATAATCGTTGTAATGTTGGTAGGAGGTATTGCTGAACCAATCATCGCCCACCCAGTGCCCCATATCTTCGTTGATTATGGTATGGGTATTGCCTGAGGATAAGAACACTAGTTTTGAATACCCAATATAGCTAGAGATAAATTCCCGAATGGTTGCGGACTCTAGAAAATTATTCGGCAGGTCTTTGAGCATTTCGTTGAACCGGTAGGTGTCTGAGTGTTGCATGTTGCCTAGCCCATCAATAACGCCATTGTGTACGAAGCCTAGATGCTCGTTGACAAGGAAAGGGTGTAGATTTTCTAGCCCTTTATAGCCTGAGGTAGCTATTCTAAAGTGAAGAACTACCTTGCCTTTGGTTGCCTTGCGTACCTGCTTGTACTTTTTAAGAAATTCCTTGTAAGAGAATGTCTTGTAGGTATGGAGCATGCCGGCATCTTGCCATAGTAGGCCAGCGCCTTGGTTGTTATTGTCCCAAGAGTTCTTAATGTAGTTGTCTGGGAGTTGTTTTGAGGTGTTTAAGATTGCGATGCACATGGTTTTATAGTTTTACTTGTTCAAATTTATCGGTCATAGATATGATACGTTCTACTAAGGTGTCGAAGGTATCAGGGTACATTTTTTTAAGGTGTTTTTTGAGTTTAGTATGCACAAAGTAAAATGCAACCTTTGGGCATGCTGTTGGATATTTGGTTATCAATTCAAATAGCTTGAGCCTCCATTCTAAGGTGTTGAGGTCATGCACAGCGGAGACAAGCCTATACTCAATTCTATTATTGTGTATTTTTACGGCTTGGTATTTTTCGTTCTCGCTTTTTAGGTCATGGTTGCTCTTGCCTTTGCAGTAGCTTTTATCTATTCGCTTGTAGTATAGGGCGTAGAGCAGGGGATTGTATCCTTTGAGTTTTGAGAATAATTCCTCGCCCGAAAGACCTTCCTCCGACAAGTTAACATGCCCACCACAGCTTAGAGAATGTTCGGCGTTAAAATGGTCAACAAGAACTTTATTTGCCTTGATATGCTCCATAATCTTATCAGGGACAAGTTCGTATGGAGGTGTAACCATCTCAAAGCCCGAAGTGCTGTCTAGTGAGCCGTCTCGTTCTTTCTTGTAGCCTGGGCATTGGTCTTCAAAGTCATCTATTGGTATAGATTCCTTTACGTCTTGGTCTTCTTTTTCAACCTCTATGCCAATAAAAAACTGAGGAGCTTTGCTAAAGATTATTTTCTCTTGGTTGCGATAAGTATGATAATCCCTAGTGTGTTCTTCCTCTTCTTCTTCTGGCTCGTAGTAGTATTGGCCGTCAGATTCGTGGTAATAGGCAACGTCTGATTCTTCAATGTTGCCATTGTACATTATCACAAGGTCGTGCCTAGATAGTGCATCATGGTCATAGAATTCGCCCCTATATTCGTATAGGCTTTCGTTTCTTTGCTCATACCGCTCAATGCCCGACATTGAATATCGACGCTCGCTCCTGCCAATGTAAACCGTATAGACCTCATCGGTGTAATCGTCATAATATTCGCACCAATATACGTCGCCTGTATGGGCGAATGTGCCTTTCATAGTTGTGCAGTAGCGTTCACTACTCCAAAGCCGGCCATCGTGCCTAAGATATTCGCCATAGGAATATTCTCTAAGGGTTAAATTGCCATCTTTGAGACTTGGATAAAGTTCGTCCCAATCGTTTTTTACCTCTTCGTAAAAATCACGAAAGGTGTCTGTTGGCTTTTGCTCCCGCCAATAGGAGTACATTTCTCTAAGCATGGTTTTGTGTTTTTGGTTAAACGGATTAAAGGTTAAAAAACGTAATAAGTAAAACTGAAGAGCAAAAGCCCGCGCAAATAATCCCAAGGCCTAGAATAATGCCATTGATAGTGTCCCGGCGCTTTGCTGCCTTGATTCTTTGGGTTTCTTTTTGTAAATTGAACATGGTTAAAGGGGTTAGAGGGTTTGAATGAATGAAAATAGATATGTACCTGGTCGGAGCAAATATTCTGCGTAAACAACCTTAAATCCTGCGATTTCAATTATTTTGCTGTCGTCTTCAAAATTCACCGGCCAAGAGCTTTGGAGATATGCTCCTTTGCAGTCCGGATGTAATTTACTAATCACTTTGGCAAAAACTCTACTTGCCTTTTGATTCTTGTCTTTAGAGATGTAACGCCAAGTTTTTGGTATTGGTTTGTTGCCTATGGTGTAGGTTTTCATGTGTTTTGTGTTTTTGGTTAAAGGTATTAAAGGGTTAAAGGTTTACGAATTAAAGGAACGCGCCGAAAGGCTTAAATAAAAGGGTTGAGCCATAATTCATAAACGTGTTTATAGTCCACGTCTAAAA
>Ga0194130_10002690_pt1 | contig 25267 bp, 24 predicted proteins | sample TA2KigsurfametaG_FD_160084 | JGI IMG/M metagenome (GOLD analysis project Ga0194130, IMG submission 160084) | Freshwater microbial communities from Lake Tanganyika, Tanzania - TA2015050 Kigoma 12 surface | ecosystem: Environmental > Aquatic > Freshwater > Lake | place: Tanzania: Lake Tanganyika... | reverse complement strand
GCCGACGCGGGCCAGCGAAAAGCTGCGGGCCTTTCTGTTGGCCGGGCTTGGGCCTTAGGGCTGAGCGGTGCGCAGGCTGGCACGGCGGGTCAGGATCTGGCGGCGGGTCAGGGCAATCAGGAACAGCGCGGTTTGCACCAGAACGATGGTCGGCGCTGGCGCGCTGTTGAGGAAAAAGCTGGCATAGGTGCCCATCAACATCGCGGCCATGCACAAGACAACCGCCACCCACAGCATCGAGGCAAACCGGCGCACCAGAAGAAAGGCCGTCGCCCCCGGCGCAATCAGAAGCGCGATGGCCAGGATCAGCCCCGCCGCGTTCAGCGTTGCGACAATCGCCAGCGAAATCAGCGCCATCAGCCCATAGTGCAGGGCAGACACCCGCAGGCCCGAGACCCGTGCCTGCGCCGGATCAAAGCTGTGCAAGAGCCAGTCCTTCCATTTGAGAACGACCAGCCCGCCGACCAGTGCCGAAATCGCCCCGGCCTGCCACAGATCGCCGGGGCCGACGCCCAGCATGTTGCCGAACAGGATATGGTCAAGATGCAGTCCGGGATCAAAGGCCACGAACAGCACGATCCCCAGCCCGAACATGCCCGAAAAGACAACGCCCATCACCGTGTCCTGCTTGACCCGGCTGTTGCTCGCCAGAAAGCCGGTGGCCACGGCGGTAAGCATTCCGGCGGCAAAGGCCCCAAGGATCAGGGGGGCACCGATCAGATAAGCCAGCACGATACCAGGCAGGGTCGCATGGCTGATCGCATCACCCATCAAGGCCCAGCCTTTCAGCACCAGAAAGCAGGACAACAGGGCTGTGGGCACCGAGACGATGATCGAGATGGCAAAGGCATTCTGCATGAAGCCAAAGCGGAAGGGCATAAGCGCAGTGGCCAGATCAAACTCCATCACAGCCCCGCCTCCGGTCCCCGGCGCAGGGCCGCCGCCGCCTTGCGCCGCGCCGCCCAAAGCCCGTGCTTGGGGGCCAGCAGAAAGACGGTCAGGAAAATCAGCGTCTGAAGGCAGACAATGATGCCGCCCGTCGCCCCGTTCAGGAAATAGCTGGCATAGGCCCCGACAAAGCTGGTGAGTGTTCCCATGCCGACCGAGGTCAGGATCAGCCGGTCAAAGCGGTCGCACAGAAGATAGGCCGTGGCCCCCGGTGTCACCACCATGGCAATCACCAGAAAGGCCCCCACCGTCTGCATTGCCGCCACGACCGAGGCGGACAAGAGGGTGAAGAACACCCCTTTCAGCAAGACCGGCCGCAACCCGATGCTGCGGGCGTGGGTCTCGTCAAAGAAGGTGACCATGAGATCCTTCCAGATCACGAAAAGCACCGCCAGCGACACAAACCCGATGATCAGCAATTGCACCGTGTCTTGCGGCGATATGGCCAGGATGTTGCCCATGGTGATCGTCATCACATCCACCGGCACCGGGCTGACCGAGACCATGAAAAGGCCCAGGCCGAAAAAGAAGTTGAAGATCAGCCCGATGATGACATCCGGCTTCAGCCCTGATCGTTCGGTGAGCAGCAGCATTGCCGCCGCTGCAAGCCCGCCTGACAAAAAGGCCCCCAGCGCGAAAGGCAGGCCAAGCATATAGGCCCCGGCCACGCCCGGCACGACAGAATGGGAAAGTGCATCGCCGATCAGCGACCAGCCCTTCAGCATCAGAAAGCAGGACAGAAAGGCACAAACCCCGCCGACCAGCGCCGAGATCCACATCGCGTTGGTCATGTAATCATAGCCGAACGGTTCCAGCAAAAGTGCCATCACTCCAACCGTTCCACCTTTTGCAACTTGTCGCCGTAATGCACGAAGGGCCGTTCGTCATCGGTCAGGATCGTGACCGAACGGGCGTCGGCATCGTCGTGCAGCCGGTCGCCACCAAGCGTAAAGCGGCGCAAGACGCCGCCAAAGGCACGCTCGAGGTTAGCATGGGTAAAGGTGGTTTCGGTTGGCCCATGGGCCAGAACCGTGCCCTTGACCAGCACCACCCGGTCACAGAATTCCGGCACCGAGCCAAGGTTGTGGGTCGATACCAGCATCACCCGCCCTTCATCGCGTAGGTCCCGCAAAAGCTGGGTGATCTGGTGTTCGGTCTGCACGTCGACCCCGGTAAAGGGCTCGTCCAGCAAGATCACCTGCCCGTCTTGCGCCAGGGCGCGCGCCAGAAACACCCGCTTGCGCTGCCCCCCCGACAATTCGCCGATTTGGCGGTGACGGAAGTCCTGCATGTTGACGCGCGCCAGCGCCTGATCGACGGCGGCGCGGTCGGCCGCCGTGGGGCGGCGCAGAAAGCCCATATGGCCATAGCGCCCCATCATCACCACGTCTTCGACCAAGACCGGAAAGGACCAGTCCACCTCTTCGGCCTGTGGCACATAAGCCAGAAGGTTCTGGCGCAGCGCTTGTGCGACGGGCAGGCCAAGGATGCGGATCTCGCCCTTGGCGGCCTGCACGAACCCCATGATCGCCTTAAACAGCGTGGATTTCCCCGCACCGTTGACGCCCACCAGCGCCGTAACCGTGCCGCGCGGCACCGCGAAACTGGCGTTCCACAGCGCGGTATGGCCATTGCGATAGGTCACGGTGACATCGCGCGCCCAGATGCCCCCGCCCTCTGCCATGGCAGAGGGGGCGGCCGGGGGCGGCGACGTCACGGATTTTGACCCAAGCGTATCAGGCATTGGCAGTCCTTTTCAGGCGCGGCTAGTCGCGCGCGGCGGCAAGTCCTTCGGCCACGATGGTCGAGGTGACCCGCAAGAGATCAAGATAGGTCGGCACCGGCCCGTCGGAAAGCGACAAGCTGTCCACATAAAGCACGCCGCCATAGGCCACCCCGGTTTCGCGCGCCACCTGTTCTGCGGGGGCGGTGTTGACGGTGCTTTCGCAGAACACCACCGGGATGTCATGTTCGCGCACCCCGTCGATCACCGCGCGCACCTGCCGCGGCGTGCCCATCTGATCGGCGTTCATCGGCCAGAGATACAGCTCTTGCAGGCCCAGATCGCGGGCCAGATAGCTGAAGGCCCCTTCGCAGGTCACCAGCCAGCGCTGGTCTTCCGGCACTTCGGCGATCTTGGTACGCAGCGGTTCCAGCGTCGCGCGCAGGCGGTCCTTGTAGGCTTGAGCATTGGCGGCATAGGTGGCCGCATTGGCCGGGTCCTGTGCGGCAAAGGCGGCTTCGATGTTGTTGATATAGATCAGCGCGTTTTCCAGCCCCATCCAGGCGTGGGGGTTCGGCTTGCCCTCATAAGACCCCGACGAGATCGGGATGGGCGTAATGCCCTCGCTGACCGTGACCGAGGGGATATCGCCAAGATTGGCCAGAAACTGTTCGAACCAGAGTTCAAGGTTCAGACCGTTCCACAGCACAAGATCGGCGTCCAAGGCGGCAACGATATCGCCCGGGGTCGGTTCATAGCCGTGAATTTCAGCCCCCGGTTTGGTGATCGACACCACATCGGCCGCGTCGCCCGCGACATTGGCGGCCATATCGGCCAGAACGGTAAAGGTGGTGACCACTTTCATGCGGTCATCGGCATGTGCAGCAGGGGCAAGGCCCAGCGCCATCAGGCAGGCCGCTGCGGTGATCCTGGACGGAAGGCAAGCCACTCTGGGCATTTCAAGGACACTCCTGTCTCTGGGTGAAACTGTTGTGCGAAGCGGGTCGCCCTGTCAATCTAGTTGAGAATGATTATCATTAAAGTTCACATTTTCGTCAGGCTGACAGGCAAAAGGCCCCGCCATGGCGGGGCCCTTCCCTTTTGGAACGCGGCGTGTTGCTAGCGTCGGACCTTGGCCGCATCACGGGCCAGCGCCTCGGCAGTTGCGTTGCGTCGATACCAGATGGTGATCAGAGAAGAGGTGATGACGATGAACAGGCTGTACAGGATCGGGATGAACAGCACCTCTTGCTGCATCGTGCCGCTGAAGGTCAGCGTGATGATAAGGACCGCAAGCGGCCCGTTCTGGATGCCCGTTTCAAGGCTGATCGTGCGTGCGCGGTTGCTGTCTTGGCCCAAACCCCGCGCCAGCCAATAGCCCAAAAGCATGCCCGTCAGGCCAATCCCGATGGTCGCCACATAGACCGGAAAGCCGGTGTCCAGCAGCATCTGGTAATTGCGCGGCACCCATGATCCGATAAGAAACAGGATCACCGCCACCCCCAACATCGACCCGACCAGCTCGATCGTCGCCCCAATATTGGCGTTCAGCTTGCGCAGGCCCATGCCGATGACGGTGGGCACCAAAAGCACGACTAGCACCTGCGCCACATTGCCCGCCGGAATGACATAGTCGCCGCTCAACCCCGCAAGGCCGCCATAGAAACTGAGCAGGAGTGGCACAGTGACCACCGCAACCAGCGTCGAGACCGTGGTCATCATGATCGACAACGCCAAGACGCCTTTGGAGAAATAGGTGAACACGTTGCTCGTGGTGCCGCCGGGCATACAGGCGATCAGGATCAGACCTGCGGCCATGGCAGGCGGCAGGCCCATGATCAGCGCAAGCGCATAGCCCAGAAACGGCATCACCATGTACTGCGACAAAAGCCCTACCAGAATTCCCTTCGGTCGGCGAAAGGCGATCAGGAAGTCGCGGTAGGTCATGGACGAGCCCATGCCCAGCATGATGACCATCATCATGACGCCCAAAAGCTTGGTTTCCAGTTCAGTCAGCATGATGGCCCCCTTACAGCCCGAATTCCGCGCGCACTTCGGCCTTGAGATCCTTGCGCAGGATCTTTCCGATGGGCGATTTGGGCAATTCGTCGCGCATGATGATGGATTTGGGCAGCTTATAATCGGTCAGAAGGCCCTTGCAGTGACGCAAGATATCCTCGGTCGTCAGATCGCCTTCGTAATCGGGGTTCTTGACGATATAGGCGCGCACCGCCTCGCCGGTCTTGGCATCGGGGATCGGCACAACGGCGGCCTCAAGCACGGCCTCCATCTTGGCCAGCGCATCCTCGACCTCATTCGGGTAGACGTTGAAGCCCGAAACCAGCACAAGGTCTTTCTTGCGGTCGACGATGCGCAGGAAGCCATCTTCGTCCATCACCGCCACGTCGCCGGTGAAAAGCCAGCCCTTCTGCAGGGTCTTGGCGGTTTCCTCGGGGCGTTGCCAATAACCCGACATGACCTGAGGGCCGCGCACGATCAACTCACCGGGGGTGCCTGCCGGTACCGGCTTGCCATCGTCATCGACAAGCACCACATCGCAGCCGGGGACCGGGATGCCAATGCTGCCGGGCCTTGCGCGGTCATCAAGCGGGTTGAAACTGACCAAGGGCGCCGTTTCGGTAAGCCCATAGCCTTCGGCCGAGGGCGTTCCGGTCATGGCGCGCCAGCGCGTCGCCACCGCCTCGTGCAGCGCGGTGCCGCCCGCAATGGCGGCGCGCAGTTTCTTGGGCGGATAGGCGGCAAACCATTCCTCGTTCATCAGCCCGTTGAACAGCGTATTCACCCCGGTGATCCAGGTGATCGGGTAATTCTCGATCGCGCGTTGCAGGTTCTGCACCGGGCGGGGCGAGGGGATCAGGATGTTGCGCGCGCCGATCTCGAAGAAGGTCAGCAGGTTCGCGGTGAAGGCGAAGATGTGATAAAGCGGCAGCGCCGTCAGCACGCAGTCATCAGTGGCCATCAACCCGCCCGAGACCGCCTGGACCTGCGCCAGATTGGCCAGCATGTTGCCATGGCTCAGCATGGCGCCCTTAGCCACCCCGGTCGTGCCACCGGTGTATTGTAAGAGCGCCAGATCCTCGGGGCCCGTCGCCTGCCAGAAGCTGCGGACATTGGCAGCATGGGGGCGCCCCCTGGCAAGGGCTGCGCGCAGCCGCGTGACCGGGACAGCAAGCTTTGGCACCGGCGGCAAGGTGCGGCTCCAGACTATCTGCACGCCGCGCACGATGGTTTCGGGCAGTTTCGGAAAGAACTCGGGCACGCCGGCCAGCACAACCGCCTGAAGCCCGGTCTGCGGCACCACCTCGGCCAGCTTGTCGGCGAACATGTCAACGATCACCAGCACCTTGGCGCCGCTGTCGTTGAACTGATGGATCATTTCCGACGGGGTATACATCGGGTTAGTGTTGACCAGGACGCAGCCCGCCTTGAACACGCCAAAGGCCACCACCGGATAGGGCAGCCCGTTGGGCAATTGCACCGCCACCCGGTCGCCGGGCTGAAGCCCGCACTCGTGGCGCAGATAGGCGGCAAAGGCATCAGACATCGCGCCGATCTGGGCATAGGTAAGCGTGCCATTCATGCCGTTGGGCACCACACAGGTGAAGGCCCGTCGTTTGGCATGGCCTTGACAGGCCTGATCCACCAGGTCGGCCAGACTTTTGTAGCGCGAAGCGGGCAAGTCATGGGGAATGGTCGCCCCATATGACGCCAGCCACGGACGTGGCGGGGTATACCCGTCGGTCATGTATCCTCCCCTGCGCCTGTTCCGGCGCTTTTTCCCTTATACTGACGCTAACGAAACACCCGCGCTTTGCAAACAGCTTTGACTGAGGCGTCCGGGCCGCTGTCGTAACGTCACAAGGTGAGGGGATTTTGGTGGCCCTGCCCTACCAAGCCGTATCGCGCCAGACCTCGCAGCCCTTGAACAGGGTGCAAAGGACGCGGGTTTGCGAGATGTCTTGTGGGCGGATCGCAAAGACGTCGCGGTCAAGAACGATCAGGTCCGCTGAATAGCCCACCCGCAGCATCCCAGTGAAATGGTCGCGCCAGCACGCGCGGGCGGCATTGACGGTATAGCCTTGAACGCATTCCTCAATGGTCAGGGCTTGATCGGCGAAGAACGGTTCCAGCGGGTCATCATCACGCCGCTTTTGCCGGGTGATCGCCGTCTCGATGATCTCGAACGGGTTGAGCGTCGACACTGACCAATCCGACGACAGGCACCAATCCGCCCCGGCATCGAGCATCTTGCGGAAGGCATAGGTATCGGGCCAGCGGGCCTTGCCGATCATCCCCAGCGAGGGATCGGAATAGGGTGGCTCTAGTCGCGCCCAGAGGGGTTGGATATTGGCGGTGGCAAGGCCTTGCAGGCGGGCATAATCGGCCGGGTCCATCAGTTGCAGATGGGCCAGCTGGTGCTGCGCGGGCCAAAAGCCATTGGCGGCGCGGGCAGCCTCCAGCCCTTCGATGGCACGGCGCACAGCGGCATCGCCGATCACATGCACATGGATGGCAAAACGCGCGGCATCGAGCGCAGTCATCAAGGCGCGGGTCTGCTCGGCGCTGAACATGCAAGGTGCGTTACCGCCGGGCGCATCGGCATAGGGGGCCAGATTGGCCGCCGTGCGGTTTTCATAGACCCCGTCCATGAAGAACTTGGCGGAATGGATGTGGAAATCAGGGCTGCAATGGGCTGCGCACCAAGCCGACAGCCGCGCCACGGCGGTCTCAGGCGTGTCAGCTTCTGTCACAAGGGCGGTTCCGGCCACGCGCAGGGTCAAAAGGCCCTCGGCCTCCCCCCGGGCGTAGATGCGGCGTTCCTGTTCGGTGATGCGGGCATCCAGCACCCCGGTCAGCCCATGGGCATTGGCATGGGCCTGACCGGCCTTCAGCCCCTCTATCCAGTCTGCATCGGTCAGGCCCAGCAGGCGGGCGGCGACCACGGGGATCACTTCTTCATGCAGCATCCCGGTCGCCCGGCCGCGCCCGTCGCGAACGATATGGCCATTGGGCGGGTCGGGCATATCCTGCACCCCCGCCATCTGCAGCGCGTGGCTGTTCAGGCAAGCATTGTGGAACGAGCTGTCATAGACCAGTAGCGGCCGGTCGCTGATCGCCCGGTCCAGCACCGCCGCCGTCAGATTGTGATCGCCAAAGACCCCCGCCTGCCAGCCCGAGCCCAGCACAATGGGCAGGCCGGGCTTGGCCGCCGCATGGGCGCGAAGGGTGGTGATCAGTTCGCTTTCACTTGCGGCCTCATACAGAGATGCGGCGGTGGCCAGATCGACCCCACCGGACAGAAGGTGGATGTGCGCATCCTGAAAGCCGGGCAGCACCAGCCTGCCCCCGGCGTCAATCCGGTGCGGTGCGTCCGGCGCCGCACCCCGGCCCAGCGCGGCAATCCTGCCATCGCGGATCAACAGCCATTCGGCATAAGGCGCGGTGGGGTCCATCGTGCGGATGCGGGCGTTGTGGAGAAGAGTTTCCGTCATGGTTTGTCCGGTTCTGACATGGCCACAGGCTGCGGGGTGGCGCCGGATTTTGGCACAGGCAGCCCCATCTCGTGCAGCATCACGGCCGGGTCCCGCCCATCATGAGCCGAGGCTATGCGGTAAACCTCAAGCACCTCGGCGCTGATCTGGCCTTGGGCATAAAGCGCCATCGCCGCGCCATAGCGCACCCGGCCCGATCCGGGCTGGCCCAAAGGGGCATCGAGAAAGCGCGCCGGATCAGTCATTGCGTTGAAACGCCAGCCGTTCTTCGGCCTGCCGACGCTTTTCGGCGCGGTTCATGATGATCCCGGCGGCGACAACCCCAAGGCCCACCGTCACCACCATCAGCGTGGCCAAGGCGTTGATGTCGGGCGTAACGCCCAGCTTCACCTTGGACCAGATAAGCAAGGGCAGCGTGGTCGAGCCCGGCCCGGTGGTGAAGGCGGTGATGACCACATCATCCAGACTGATCGTAAAGGCCAAAAGCCACCCCGACAGGATGGCGGGCGAGATCACCGGCAGGGTGATGTCAAACATCACCTGCCAAGGCCGCGAGCCGAGATCCATTGCCGCCTCTTCAATCGCGCGGTCGGCCTGCAGCATCCGGGCATGAACGATGGTGGTCACGAAAACCGCCGAAAAGGTGATGTGGGCCAGCGTGATGGTGGTGAACCCGCGCGAGGCGGGCCAGCCAATCCAGTTGCCCAAAAGGATGAAGAAGATCAAAAGCGAGATGCCGGTGATCACCTCGGGCATGATCAGGGGGGCGGTGACCAGACCGGAAAACAGTGTCCGGCCCCGGAACTTGGTGTAACGCGCCAGCACAATGCCGCTCATGGTGCCAAGGATCGTGGAGATCGTGGCCGAGACCAGCGCGATTTTCAGCGACAGGATCAGCGCATCAATGACCTTGTCGTTTGTAAAGAGCGCCACATACCATTTGGTCGAAAACCCGCCCCAGACCGTCGCCAGCCGCGAGGCGTTGAAGCTGTAGACGATCATCGACAGGATCGGGATATAGAAAAAGGCAAAACCAAAGATCATGACAGAGATCAGGAAGGTCGGTCGGCGCTTCATGTGCTGCCCTCCGCCTTGGCCTGATAGCGGCTGTAGATCATCGTCGGCCCCACCATGAGCACCAAGAGCGCCACCGCGATGGCCGCGGCCATGGGCCAGTCTTTTGCCTGGCTGAATTCATCCGAGATCAGCCGCCCGATCATGGGCGATCCGGCGTCGCCCACCAGCGTGGGGATCACCAGTTCTCCGGCGGCGGGGATGAACACCAGCATGCCACCGGCAATGATGCCGGGAATGGATTGAGGCAGCGTCACGTCCAAAAACACCCGGGCCGGACGGCTGCCCAGATCCATCGCCGCCTCGTCCAGCGTCGGATCCAGCCGTTCAAGGCTGGCATAAAGCGGCAAGATCATGAAAGGCAGGTAGGTGTAGACCATCACCAGGATGACGGCGAAATTGGAATGCATCATCGGGATGGATCTGACGGCCCAATCGATCGGCACCAGAAAATTCCAAGCATCCGTCAGCATGACGTTAAACCAAGAGGTTTTGCCCATCAGCCCCATCCACGCATAGACCCGCAGCAGGAACGAGGTCCAGAACGGCAAGATCACCAGCATCAACAAGATGTTGCGCCACGAGTGCGAGACGCGCGTCAGCCCCAGCGCCACGGGATAGCCGATCAACAGACAGAAGAAGGTCGCAATCGCGGCATTGACCAGCGAGGTCAGAAAGGCGCGCAGGTAAAGCCCGTCGGTGAGGATGCGGGCGTAGGTGTCGAGACTGATCCAAGGATGCTCACCACCCAGCGAAAAGGGCGGCGCGGTCGTGGTCTTGGTGGCTACGCTCATCACGACCACGACGAGGAATGGCAACAGGAAAAAGACAACCAGCCACAGGTAGGGCAAGCCGATCAGAAAGGCGGGCCAGCCCTTGTCGTCGAGCCAGCGCTGAAGGGTGGCCCGTGTCATCCTTACGTCACCAGCACAAGCGCCGAGGCGGGATCAAACCCGACAAAGACCGCATCATCCCAATCCGCCACGCGCGCACCTTCATCGCCACGCCGGGCATTGACCGCATGGGCCTGCACCATGCCGCCCCCGGCAAGGTCGAGCCGGTAGAGGCTGTCTTTGCCGAAATAGGCCAGATCACGCACCGTTCCGGCCAGCGCATTGGCCGCTTCGGGCCGCTCACGCGAGATACGCAACTTTTCGGGACGGATGGCCAGCGTCACCGCCTGCCCGACGGCGACCGCCGCCACATCGCGGGCCAGAACCTCGGTGCCAAGCGCAGGAACCGACAGGCGCAGATGCGGGCTTTCGCGGGCGATCACGGTCGCCTCGAAGGTGTTGATCGAGCCGATGAAGCCCGCCACAAACCGGCTGTTGGGAAACTCATAAACCTCGGTCGGGCTGCCCACCTGCCGAACCTCGCCCTTGTCCATCACGGCGATGCGGTCGGACAGGGTCATCGCCTCTTCCTGATCATGGGTCACGACGATGAAGGTCACCCCGGTGCGGGCCTGAATGGACATCAGCTCAAACTGGGTTTGTTCGCGCAGCTTTTTGTCCAGCGCGGCCAAGGGTTCATCCAAGAGCAAAAGCTTCGGCTGGCGGGCCAAGGCGCGGGCCAGCGCCACTCGCTGGCGCTGACCACCCGAAATCTGATGCGGTTTGCGCTGGGCAAAGGGCGTCAGTTGCACCAGCTCCAGCATTTCGGCCACCCGGTTGGCCCGGTCGGCCTTGGACATGCCCTTGTCATGCTTCAGCCCGTAGCCGACATTTTCTTCGACCGTCATATGGGGGAAGATGGCATAGGATTGGAACATCATGTGGACGGGCCGCTCCCAAGGCGGCACGCCCGCCATGTCGCGCCCGTCCAGAAAGATGCGCCCAGCGCTGGGTTCCTCAAAGCCTGCCAGCATCCGCAACAGCGTGGTCTTGCCGCAGCCCGACCCGCCCAAGAGCGAGAAGATCTCGCCCTTGCCGACGGTCAAGCTGACATCGCGGACGGCCTGAAAGCTGCCAAAGCTCTTCGAGACCCCCTCGATACGCAGAAACGCGTCCTGCGCCGCCCCCTCGGCCATGGGTCAGCCGCCTGCCTTGATATCCGTCCAGATCCGCGTGATGGCGGCGTCCTGTTCGGCCGTTTGCGGTTTGGGCGTGTAAAGCCGGGACAGGGTTTCGGCATCAGGATAGATTGCCGGATCGCTGGCAATGGCGGGATCCACCAGCGCGCTCGCCGCGGTGCTGGAGTTGGCATAGCCTGTGTAATTGGTGCAGGCGGCCAGAACCTCTGGGCGAAGCATATAGTTGAGGAAGGTGTAGGCGTTGTCGACATTCGCCGCATCGGCCGGAATGGCCCAAAGATCGAACCAAGCCGGAGCGCCGGTCTTAGGCACATGGTAGACCAGATCCAACTCAATCCCCGCTTCTGCCGCCCGGGCTTTTGCCACAGCGTAATCACCCGACCAGGTGTTGGCGACACAGATTTCCTGATTGGGCAGGCTGGTCAGGAAATTGGTGTTGTCAAAGGTGGTGACATGCTCGCGGATGCGGGCAAAGGCCTCGGCCATCTGGCCATAGGTCTCGGGCGTGCCGGCATCGGCATCAAGACCAAGCCAGCGCATCACCATGAAACCGATGTCCGTCGGACTGTCCAAGAGCGAGATGCCACAGTCAGCCAGCTTGGCGGCATTCTCGGGCAGGAAGACTGCATCCAACGTGGTAAGATCAACGTCAGGCAGCCGTTCGCGCACCAGCGGCACGTTAAAGGTGAAGCCCACTGTGCCCCAGGTGTAGGGCACCCCATGGGAGTTCTCCGGGTCAAACCCTTGCAGAATTTTCAAGATTTCGGGGTTCAAGGTGTCCCAGCCCTGCAGGCGAGCCCGGTCGATCTTTTGATAGAGATTGGCCGCCACCAGACGGTGCAGGCCAAGGCCCGATTGCAAGACGACATCATAGCCCGAGGACCCGGCCAACATCTTGGCCTCCATTTCCTCGGCACTGGCGTACAGGTCATAGACGATGTCGATCCCGGTCTCATTGGCGAAATCTTCAATCGTGGTCTCACCGATATAGTCAGCCCAGTTGTAGACATTGACGCTGCCCGGCGAGGCATAGGACGGGCGCGCCCAAGGCAACGCCAAACTTGCAGATGCACCGATCAGCGCCTGACGGCGGTTCAATCTCATGGCAGTCTCCCCGAACAATTTGTTGGTTGTTTTGTCAGTCAGCTTATTCCTGCCCCAAGGTCTGGCAAGACATTTCCGTATTGAGCGTCGCGATTTGATCTTCGGCCGGGGCGGTCTGCAGCCGCATCACCGGCATAAGCTGGCGCAGGCCGTCATGGTGGCGGCGCAGCCCGTATTCCAGATCAGACAAATGAAACCCCTCAAAGGCCGTTGAGCGCATCGACTCGTTCGACCAGATCGAAAGCTGCTGATCCTCGGTCGAGGTGTCGCGGTCAATCCGCATGGCCAGATAGCGCGCCAAGCGGCGCTCGCGGGTTTCATTCGGCCAGCGATAAAGCCGCCCGGTCAGGCGCGTCTGGCCTTCGTTGAGCGGCAGTTCGTGGTAGAATTGTAGACCATCTGGTGTCATGGCAATGACCTGATTGGGAAACAGCCCATAATAGGTCCACGCCCCTTGCAGGTGCTGAGGCAATTCCGGGCGCGGTGGCGAGATGCGCGCGTAATGGCGCACCGACCACAGCTTGCCCGGCACATCGCCGAACCAGCCGATCGACATCGACAAGCCGTTGTCCAGATGCATGTCGCGGTAGGTTCTGCCGTACAGATCTTGCAGACCGGGATGGGCCAAGGGGACGTGATAGCCCTCATTGTCGACATCGCGGACCGATTTCCAGTTCACGGGCAGATCCATGCTCCAATCTGGCACGGTCACGGGCAAGATATCCCGCGTGCCATAGGCGGCAAAATCGGCCCCAAACGGTTGAAGCAACTGCGCCACCGACGCCTGCGGACCCGGCGCAAAGCGCAGGAAGATGAAGCCGTGGAAGATTTCCATCTCGATCGGTTTCAGCCCGAAGTCTTCGCGCGCAAGGGTGCCAAAGCTGGTTGGCTGCGCCGCTCCGCGCAGGCTGCCGTCCAGATTGTAGACCCAGCCGTGGAACGGGCAGACGATGGACCCTTTGCAATGGCCCGTCGCCCCGTCAACCACCCGCGCGCCGCGATGGCGGCACAGATTGTGAAAGGCCCGCACAACCCCGTCTTGACCGCGCATGACCACAGCGCGTTCACCCAAAAGGTCAAAGGCCAGCCAGTCACCCGGCGCGGGCAGGTCACATTCATGCCCCACCACCTGCCAATGGGTCAAAAAGACCTTTTCACGCTCTAGCGCAAAGAGGGCTGGCGAATGATAGGTCCAAGCCGGCAAACCTTTCCGGTCCCAATCGTTTGGAATGGGCAGGGCAGGATAGGGAAGTTTGGTCATCGGGCAGGCTCCATTTCGGACAAGACCCATTGGTGAAAGCGGTGGATCTCATATTCCTCGGGCATCAGCCGGGCCGCCTTGAAGGCGGGCGAGGCCATGCCGCGCTGGTTCATCTCAGAGGCCGCGCCATCCTGCACCATGACCGTCTTGGCGAATTCCGCGACGCGCGCCGCATCAAAGCCGGGCTGGGCAATGGTTTCGGGCGCAAAATGCCATTCGGCGACCAGACGGGTGCGCTCGGGCCCCAAGGGCACGATCCGCACCGAGCGGACATAGTCGACATGCGCCACGACATAGGCCGAGGGCCACAGCGTGACAAAGCTGTAACCGGCCGCCCGTTCGGCGGGCGTCAGGCCGGGGAATACAGGCCCGCAGGGCGCACCATTCTGCGTCCAACTTTCAGCGCCCGGTCGCAAATTGGGCCGCACCGGGTCATCGGGCGTCCAGCCCAAGGCCTCGGAGGCGCCCATCACCCCTTTGCTGTAGATCGGAACCATGTCGCACAGTTCAGGGTGAATGCCCGGGCAATGCAGACATTCCGAGTAATTCTCCCAAAACGCTTTCCAATTGCAGGCGATCTCGCTTTCCCAGTGATGGGCGGTCACAAGACCGTCCATCGGCCAGTTGTCCAAGGTGGCAAGACCGACATCGGCCCAAATGTCGCGGGGCTCTGCCGAAAGATTCAAGAACAAAAAGCCATTCCAGACCCGCAGCGAGACCGGCCGCAGCCCATGGGCGGCAGGGTCGAAATCAGCGGTGGGCACGGCATGGGCGGTAGACACAAGCCGCCCGTCGCGCGCGGCATAGGCAAAGGCATGATAGGGGCAGCGGATCAGCTTGCCGACCTCTTCCTCGTCGGCCACGCAAAGCTCAGACCCCCGATGCGGGCAAGAGTTGTGGTAGGCGGCCAACGCGCCCTCCGCATCGCGCACCACGATGACCGAGGCTGACCCGACGCTGACACGCCGCATCCGGCCCGCAGAAAAGTCAGCCGCCCGGCCCACCATCACCCATTGGCGAGCAAAGATCGTCGCCATCTCGCGCCCGTACCAGCCTGCGTCGAAGTAGGCGGCCTTCGGCAGCCCCTCGGGACACTGGCTCAGCCGCGGCGAGGCGGGGTGACGATCAGCATGCGACATCAGACACTCGGTCATGGTTGCGGTTTCGCGTCACGCTGTCACGCCACTGACTGGACTGTCAATCAGATATTCACGGTGGTTTTTGCCGGACCCTGCCCCTATATGGCCCGCGAAGAGGTGAATATGCCGATGCAAGACCCCTGCCCCGATCCTGATGCCGATGCCGCCCCGGCCAACCCGCGCACGCTGGACCGCGACACGCGGCGCTTGCAGGTGATCGAGGCCACCATCGACTGTCTGGCCGAGCGGGGCTTTTCGCGCACCACCGTCACCGATGTGGCGCGCCGGGCCGGGATCAGCCATGGGCTGGTGCTGTTTCATTTTCAGTCAAAGGAAAACCTGCTGGCCGAGACGCTGGATTATCTGGCGGCCGAGTATCAGGCCAATTGGCAAGAGGCGCTGGCCTTGGCGGGCCCTGCGCCCGAAGATCAGATCCTTGCGCTTCTGCGCGCCGATTTCTCGCCCGCGATCTGCACCCCGGCCCGCCTTGCCGCCTGGTGCGCCTATTGGGGCGAAAGCCAAAGCCGCCCGCTTTACCAGTCGCGCTGCGGGGCCAATGATGCGCTGTACAACCGGACGCTTGTCGAGATCTGCCGCCAGATGAACCTTGCCCATGGCTATGATCTGAACCCGGAACGGACCGCCCGCCTTATTCGCATCATGACCGAGGGTGTCTGGCTGGATCTGGTGACGTTGGAAGGCCCCTATTCGGTTGCCGAGGCCTTCGAGACGGTGATGCTGGGCATACGCGCGCTTTTTCCACGCCATTTCATGACCGCAGGCAAAGTGGCCTGACGCCCCGGCTTATCGCGCGGGCAAGGGCTGCCAGTCGACCCCGGCGGCCGGAATCTCGCGGCCCTGCCAGTGAACCGGCTCGGCATTGTAATTGAAGACAAAGCGATGGGTCGCGCTGTCGCGCTGCCGCAGCCCTTCGGGCAGGGCTTCGGTGGCCAGACCGGCCTCGTCACACAGCCGTGTCAGGATGCGGGCAAGCGCCACCTCATCGGCCCAACCTGCCAGATAATGCAGCCCAGCTGCGCGGATCAGCGCGGGCCAGCCGTCCAGGCTTTGTTCTACAACGGTGGCCGAGGTTTCGACCTTTTCGCGCCAATGGCGCAGGGCACCGCCTGCGGGCAGATGAACCGGCACATCGGGTGGCAGGCTTTCCACCCGCGCCACGGTCGCATCCAGGCCGGGCAGGTTCGGCGGCAAGGGAACCGGAGTGGCGAACTCGACCGTCTTTGCATTGCTGCGCGGGCCAATCAGCGACAGGCCCTTGTAAGTGGCAAGCGCGGCAAGGAAAGGGGCGGAGAGCGTCGCAACCCCAGGGGCCAGAACCAAGGCATAGGGTGACAGGTCGGCGGCATCGGGGGGCAGGACATCGATCGACAACCCCAGACGGCGCAAGGCGCGATAGGTTTCAAAGACCAGCCGGAAATAGCTGAAATCGCGTCCCTGCGGCTGCACCTCCCAGGCCCAGGCGCTGGCATAGTCAAAGACCAGTGCCACCTTGGCCTCTGCCGTTCCTTGATCGGGCATCTCGGCCAGTTCGCGCGCCACTTGGGCGGCCTCGTCATGGGCGGGCGCCGGGGCGCTGTCAGGGCGCAAGAGGCCCGCGTGCATCTGCTCCTGCGCAAATGGCGCCTGACGCCAGCGGAAATAGCACACCGCCTCGGCACCGTGGGCAAAGGCCTCCCATGCCCAAAGCCGGGCCATGCCGGGGAGGGGGTCGGGGTTCCACGGCGCCCAGTTCACGGGACCGGGCTGCTGTTCCATGATCCACCAGCGACCCCTTCCAACAGCGCGGTAAAGGTCATGGTGGAAGGCCTGAAAGTCAGGGTCGCCCTGACGGACAAAGCGGCGCTTATGCTCAGGCGAAGCGGTCAACCGGTCGGACAGGAAGCCCAAGGGATAGGCGTCCCATGACGCGATATCGAGATCGGCCCCCACGGCGAAATGGTCAAAATCGGTGATCTGGCCCATGTAGTTATGGGCGATGGGGTAATCCGAATGTCTGCGGATGATCGTGGTCTGCACCCGGTTGAATTCGACCACCATGTCAGAAGCAAAGCGACGAAAAGCCATCTGATGCGCCGGGTTCGCCTCGGTCACGGTCAGGTTCGGCAGGCCGATCTCGTCAAAGCTGGCATAGTCCATCGACCAGAACACATTGCCCCAGGCGCGGTTCAGGGCCTGCGGCGATTGGTAACGCTGGGCGAGCCAGTTGCGAAAGGCCTTCAGCGCCACGGGCGAATAGGACAGAACCGTATCGTGGCAGGCATATTCGTTATCGGTCTGCCAGGCGGCGACATGAGGGTTGCGGCCATAGCGCCGCGCGAGAATCTCGGTGATGCGGGCGCATTCGGCGCGGTAGCCTTCATGCGCGAAATCGTAATGCCGGCGCGAGCCGAAACTGCGCGGGCGGCCCTCGCGGTCATGGGCCAGCATATCTGGATGGCGGTCCAGCATCCAGCGGGGTGGCGTGGCAGTGGGGGTGCCCAAGACCACTTTCAGCCCGGCCGCCCCCAGCGTGTCGATCGCGCGGTCCAGCCAGTCAAGCTCCAGCTTGCCCGGCTGCGGTTCCATCCGCGCCCAGGCGAACTCGCCGATCCGGACCCAAGTCAGGCCAAGCGCAGCCATGCGGGCGGCGTCTGTGGCCCATTGGGATTCCTCCCAATGTTCGGGGTAATAGCAGACGCCAAGGGCGCGTTTGAGTGGCGTGGTCATCATGGCAGAAACCGGTGTTCGACCTGACCTTGGGCAATGCCCTCGGCGGCAAAGGTCTTGCCCGCATCCGGATAGGCGGCGCGGGTGGAGGCATCCATGCCTTGCAGGGCGGTGGTGCAGAATAGCGTAGTCAGCCCCGGCCCGCCAAAGGCCGGACAAGAGGTATGGGGCGCGTCAAAGGCCACATGGCGCACAAGGCTGCCATCGGGGGCAAAGGCCGACACCCGCCCCGCGCCCCATTGCGCCAACCACAACAGGCCCGAGGCATCGACAACCGCACCATCAGGGCCAGAGTGGTCGGCGGTCAGGTCCAGAAACACCTGCGGCTCGCCCATGGGCCAGCCTTGGGCATCCAGCGCCACGCGCATCACGCGGCGGGTCACGGTATCGGTGAAATGGGCGGTCTTGCCGTCCGGCGTGAAACAGATGGCGTTGGAAATGGTGATCTGGTCGTAAAGCTTGCGCAACTCACCATCGAAATAGCGATAAATCGCCCCCGCGCCTTTTTCGGCCTTCTTGCCCATGGTGCCGATCCAGAAGCCGCCAAAGGGGTCGGCCCGGCCGTCGTTTGACCGGGTCGTGCGGTTGCCGGCCTCAAGCTCGACAAGGGTTTCGATTTCCTCGGTTTCCACGTCGAAAAAGAACAGATCCCGCTCACCCGCAATCAAGAGCAGGTCGCGGTCCACCCAGGCGGCGGCCGACACCATTTCGGGAAAGCGCCACTGGCGCGGCTGGCCCTTTTCGACCGACAGCATGCGCTGGCCGGTAATGTCGAACCAGAAGAGCTGGCCGCGCTGGGGGTGCCAGAGCGGACCTTCACCAAGTTCGCAAGGGCAGGCATCAAAGATCATCGGCGGGCCTCGTCATAGGCGGTGACCAGCGCGCGGGCGCGGGCGCGGACATCGGCGGCGGACATGCCGGGGGTGTAAAGCGCGGTTCCGATGCCAAAGCCATTGGCCCCGGCGGCAATCCATGCGACGAAATTGGCGGGCCCCGCGCCGCCTACGGCATAGACCGGGGTGGCAGGGGGAAGCACGGCACGGATGGCTTTCAGCCCATCGGGGCCGATAAGCGAGCCGGGAAACAGCTTCAGCCCCGTCGCCCCCGCCTTCAGCGCGGCGAAACACTCGGTCGGGGTCATCACGCCGGGCCAGCTTTGCAGCCCAAGACGGCGGGACTCCGTGATCACTTCAACGTCGGTGTTCGGCGACACCACAATGCGCCCCCCGGCATCGGCCAGTTCGCGCACCTGAGCCACCGTCAGCACCGTGCCCGCGCCGATGGTGGCGCTGCCGCCAAAGGCCCCGACCATGGCCGCAATGGAGTGCATCGGATGAGGCGAGTTCAACGGCACCTCGATGGTGGTGATGCCCGCCTCAATCAACGCCTCGGCGATGGGCAGGGCTTCATCCGGGGTGATGCCCCGCAGGATGGCGATCAAAGGCCTGGTCATTCGGCAGCTTTCGCAAGAACGCCGGCGGCAAAGGCCAGCCCGGCAATGGTGCAATCCCGGGCGGCCAGCACCTCGGCGGTAACGGCCTGCGTGGCCAGCGCGCGGGCGTAAAGCGCGATCAGGCCGGGGGCCCCGACCAGAAGCACGCGCGTGCCAAGCCAATAGACCCGCGCGGCCGCAAGTTCGGCGCCGATCAACAGGCCCGAAAGCTGCGCACGGGCCGCATCCGGGCCAAGATCGGCAATCAGCCCTTCGGCGCGCAGGCGGAACAGATTGGCCAAAAGCCACTCGGGCCGCGACATGCCCTTGGCGACGCCCGCGTCAAAGGCCGCCTCATCCCAGCCTTCGCCCGCCATCCCGTGGCGCAGGACCGATTGGGTGCCAAGAAGGGCAAACATCTCGCCGGTCAGATAGGTCTGGAATGACACCACTTCGCCTGCGCTGATCTGCGCCCATTTGGAATGGGTGCCGGGCAAGCAGATCGTGCCGTCAAACCCGGGATACAGCGCCAGCGCCCCGGCAATCTGGGTTTCTTCTCCGCGCATCACATCGGCGGGCTTTGACTGTTTCAGCCCCGGCACGATTTGCACAGCAAGGCGTGGGTCGCGCAGCGGCACATGGACCATCTGGCCCGGCTCCAGCGGGCGGCAGGGAACCTGGCGATAGGGGGCCTCATGCCAGCCCTGACGGCTGCCCACCATGCCACAGGCCAAAACCGGAGTAACGCCATGGCCAAGCCAGGGCTCGATCAGGCGGATCAACGCAGGTTCAAAGGCAGCGGGCTGAAGCGCCCCCATGCCATCGGCCGAACTGGCCTCGGCCCGCACCCCTTCGGGCCCCATGGCAAAGGCGCGCAGGTGGGTCGTTCCCCAATCAACGGCGATCCAGTCGGCCTTCATCCCGTCACCACCACCCCACCATCTATGACCAGCGCCTGCCCCGTCATCGCCCTTGACGCGTTGGACGCCAGAAACAGACAGCCCCCGACGATATCTTCCGGCTCCAGCGGGTCGGGAATGCACTGGCGCGCCAGATGCGCGGCCAGCCCCTCGGGCGTCACCCATTTGTCCTTTTGCTTTTGGGTCAGCACCCAGCCGGGCGCCAGAGCATTCACCCGAATCCGGTCTGGCCCAAACTCACGCGCCAGACTGCGCGTCAGCCCGTTGATCGCCGAATTCGACGCGGTGTAGACCGGGTAACCTGCATTTCCCATCATGTAGCTGATCGAGGAAAAGTTGATGATCGACCCGCCGCCGGCCGCCTGCATGCCGGGGATCACCGCCTTGGCGGCGAAGAAATAGGCCTTGAGGTTGATCGCGATGGACCAGTCAAAAAACGCCTCGTCGGTTTCAAGCGTCTTATGGCGCTGATCATTGGCGGCATTGTTGACCAGCACGGTGATTGGCCCATGCGCCTCGACCGCCGTATCAAGCGTGGCCTTGAGCGCGTCCATGTCGGTGATGTCACAGGGCAGGAACAAGGGCCGGTTATCGGTGGCCGCCTCCATTGCATCGCAAAAGGCCGTTGCGTCGCTGCGCTGGCAAAAGGCCACTTTTGCCCCCTGCCGCAGGAAGCCTTCGGTCAAGGCCGCGCCAATGCCGGACCCGCCACCGGTGATAAAGATCGAAGCCCCCATCAGATCGGCAAAAATCGGTTGCATCAGTGGCTCTCTCTGGTCACGGGGCGGGTGTCTTTCCCGACAAGGAAATCAAGGTCGGCACCCTGATCGGCCTGCAGCACATGGTCGATATAAAGTTTCGCATAGCCGCGCGTATAGGGGCTTTCTTCGGGCACCCATGCGGCACGGCGGCGGGCTAGTTCGGCCTCGTCCACCAAAAGCGCAAGTTCTCCCCGCGCCGCCGATACCCTGATCCGGTCACCGGTCTTGACCAGCCCAAGCGTGCCGCCCGCCTGCGCCTCGGGAGAGACATGCAGGATCACGGTGCCAAAGGCAGTGCCCGACATGCGGGCGTCGGACACCCGGACCATGTCGCGCACCCCCTGTTTCACCAAGGCGGCAGGAATCGGCATGTTGCCCACCTCGGGCATGCCGGGATAGCCCTTTGGCCCGCAGCCTTTCAGCACAAGGATCGTCTCAGGCGTGACCGGCAGATCTTCGCGATCGATGTTGGCCTTCATGTCCTCGATGTTTTCAAAGACATGCGCCACCCCTTCATGCTCCAAAAGCGCGGGGGTTGCGGCAGAGGGTTTCACGATAGCCCCATTGGGCGCAAGGTTGCCTTTCAGCACACGGATCCCCGCCGCCGGTTTCACCGGGTCGTCAAAGGGCCGGATCACCTCGCGGTTAAAACACTCAGCCCCGTCATGATAGGCCGAGATATCGCCGTCAAGGACGGTCTTGGCCGGGCGCAGATGAACGGCAAGCTCTTTCAGCACCACCGGCATGCCGCCCGCATAGCAGAAATCCTCCATCAGGTATTTGCCAGAGGGCATGCAGTTGACCAACAAGGGAATATCCGAGCCGATCTCGATATCCTTGAGCGTCAGCTCCACCCCCACGCGCCCCGCCATGGCCAGAAGATGCACCACGGCATTGGTCGATCCGCCGACGGCTGCATTGGCGAGAATGGCGTTTTCAAAGGCGCCGCGGGTCATGATCTGCGAGGGGCGCAGGTCTTCGTCCACCATTTCGACGATCCGCCGCCCCGTCAGATGCGCCAGCGCCATGCGGCGGGCATCCACAGCAGGAAGGGCGGAGTTGGTCGGCAGGCTCATCCCCATTGCCTCAACCAAACTCGCCATGGTGCTGGCAGTGCCCATGGTCATGCAGACGCCCTTTGAACGGCTCATCCCACTTTCAGCCGCCATGAAGTCTTTCAACGTCATCTCGCCCGCGCGCACCGCCTCGGAAAACTTCCACACATCGGTGCCCGACCCAATATCCTTGCCCTGCCATTTGCCATTCAGCATCGGCCCCGAGGACACGACGATGGCCGGAAGATCGACAGACAAGGCCCCCATCAACTGCCCCGGCGTGGTCTTGTCGCAGCCACCCAAGAGAACAACGCCGTCCATCCCATAGGCACGGATGCTTTCCTCGACATCCATCGCCAGAAGGTTGCGAAAAAGCATGGCCGTGGGCTTCATCTGCGTCTCGCCCAGGGACATCACCGGGAATTCCACCGGGAATCCGCCTGCTTCCCACACCCCCCGCTTGACCCCTTCGGCAAGGTCGCGCAGGCCGGAATTGCAGGGCGTCAGCTCCGACCAGGTGTTGCAGATGCCAATGATCGGGCGGCCATCGAACAAATGATCGGGGAAGCCCTGATTCTTCATCCAGCTTCTATGAATGAACCCATCGCGATCCAGCTTGCCATACCAGGCACGGTTGCGGCGGGTGTTGGTGTCCTTTGTCATCTTACGCTGCCTTTCGTCCGGTGATCCAGCCCGGAAGCCAATCGGCATGGGCGACGATCAGATCATCCACCAGCGCGCGGATCTGGCGCAAGTCCAGTTCCGCCGCCGTATGCGGGTCCAGCATGGCGGCGTGATAGATATGCTCGCGGTTTTCATTCATCAGCGCCTCGACCGTCAGTTCCTGCACATTCACATTGGTCCGCATCAGCACAATCAGGTGGGGCGGGATGTCGTTCACCGTGGTCGGTTGCAAGCCATTGGCATCGACCAGAACCGGCACCTCCACGGCCGCCCCCGCGGGCAGCTGCGGAATGAAGCCACGGTTCGGGATATTGCCATAAATCACTGAAGGCGTGCCGGTGACGACCGAATTCATGATCGTCGCGGTATATTCATTGGACTTTTTCACTTCGATCTTCTCGGCGCGCGCATAGCCCTCGGCCTGTGCGGCCCAGGCGGCAATCTGCTCTTCGCAGCGGATCGGATATTCGTCCAGCGGGATGCCGAAGGTGTCGATCAGGTCGGGGCGATGGGTCTTGATGAACCGGGGCACATATTCGGCGAAATGCTCGCTCGACTCGGTGACGAAATGGCCAAGATGCGTCATCACCTCATAGCGCACCTTGTTCGGGCAGCGGGCATTCCAGTGGCTGGGTTTCGGGATACGCCCTGCCTGATACCCCGCGCGCAGGGCGGGATAGAGGTCGCGATAGCTGCCATCCGCCTGCCGCGCCTCGAAGTTCAGATAAAACGCCATGTGGTTGATGCCCGCCGCGCGATGGCGGATGTCGTCCAGCGGAATCTCCAGATCGCGCGCCAGCTCATAGGCCGTGCCTTGCACCGAATGGCACAGGCCCACCTGTTTCACATCGGGGTAACGCGCGCCGATGGCCCAGGTGTTGATCGCCATGGGGTTGACGTATTGCAGCATGATCGCTTCGGGGCAGACCGCGCGCATGTCCTCGGCCAGTTTCCACAGATGCGGCACAGTTCTAAGGCCGCGTATGATGCCGCCTATGCCCAGCGTGTCGGCGATGGTCTGGCGCAGGCCAAGGCGTTTGGGGATCTCGAAATCGGTCACCGTGCAGGGTTTGTAACCGCCGATCTGGAAGGCCACGATGACGAAATCCGCCTCGGTGTCCGCCATCAGCGCCCTTGGCACAGTTTGGCGTGCTTGCGCAGCGGAGGGTTTGCGGCTCATCTTGACCCCACATGGAGGTGAAGATGAGAAAGAACCCCGTGACGACGAAGGCGCCTGCCGAGCAGGTCGTGAAGGACATCCGGCGTGCTACGCGCAAGCTGCATTCGTCGGAGGAGAAGATCCGGATCGTGCTATCCAGCCTTCGTGGCGAAGACAGCATTGCCGAGCTGTGCCGCAAGGAAGGGATCGCCCAGAGCTTATTACAGTTGGTCCAAGGAGTTTCTCGAGGCCGGCAAGAAGCGGCTGGCCGGTGATACGGCCCGCCAGGCGAATACAGGCGAGGTGAAGGATCTGCGCGCCGAGACATTGGCACTGAAGGAACTGGTGGCCGATCTCAGCCTTGAAAACCGCCTGCTCAAAAAAAACATGACCGGGGCTGGGGGAGACAACGAATGAGGTATCCTGCCGCTGAGAAGCTTGAGATCATCCGGTTGGTGGAGCAGTCGCATCTGCCTGTCAGGCGCACATTGGCCAAGATAGGGATCCCACCGACTACATTCTATCGGTGGTATGACCGCTTTGTGGAACATGGGCCTGAGGGGTTGGAGGACAAGCCCTCTTCCCCTTCCCGGGTCTGGAACCGCATCCCAGATGCGGTGCGGGACCAGATCGTGACCCTAGCGCTTGAGGAGCCCGATCTGTCGCCGCGTGAACTGGCGGTCCGGTTCACCGATACAGAAAAGTATTTTGTATCAGAGGCTTCAGTTTACCGCCTGCTCAAATCCCACGACCTCATCACCAGCCCGGCCTATATCGTCATAAAGGCTGCGGATGAGTTCAAGGACAAGACCACGGCGCCGAACCAGATGTGGCAGACCGGCATCGCTTTTGACGCCGCCGATGCCCTTGTCTTTTCGTCGGACGCCGAGGGCCGCTGCCTGCGCTGAGCAAGGCGCGGCTCAGGCCGCCTCGGGCTTGCCCAGAAGGTTCAAGCGCGGCACCAGAAGGGCAAAGAGCTCGGCCTGAGAGCTGATGTTGCATTTGGCGTAAAGCTGGCGGCGAAAGACCTTGACCGTCTGGGCCGACAGACCCAGCCGCAGCCCGATCGAAGGCGTGGAATGGCCCTGCAGGATCATCAGCGCCACTTCGGCCTGCCGTTGGCTTAGCCGGATGCCATGTCGCAGCGCCAGCGCGTCCTGCACCCCGGCAGTGATGTCATCGGCCCCACCCGCCGCCGCAAGCCCGGCCCAATGCTGTTCGATCAAGGCCGTCAGAATCGGCGCAAGCCGTTGGGCCATCGCGATTTCGGCGTTTGAAAAGGCCCGTGACGAGGTGGCGTCGCGCCCAAGGCAAATGTTCAGCGACACCCCGGGCTTGGGATAGGCGATGAAGGTCACTTCATCCAGAAGCGTCGTCTGCTGGTAATACTCGGTAAAATACTGCGACCGTTGAAAGGCATCCGGGGCGACATCACGCAGCCGGTAAACCCCGGCGGCCACCCGCGCGCCATGCAGCGCGTGATAGGGGTCGAGCAGATAGGCCCCGGCCAGATAGGTCTGGTCCAGCTGGGCAAAAACCTGCGGGCTGTCGGATTGCCGATACAGCACCTGTGGCGGACCGGCATCGCGATAGGCCAGTACGATCAGATTGTCCGGCGCAAGACACCGGCGCAACCAATCGTGCAGCACGCTTTCAAAGTCGGGCCCGCCCAGACGGCGGATGACATCGGCCAGTCGGCTTTCGGCGGAATTGGGCAGCGGCCGCATGATACCTC
>Ga0194130_10002689_pt1 | contig 25272 bp, 23 predicted proteins | sample TA2KigsurfametaG_FD_160084 | JGI IMG/M metagenome (GOLD analysis project Ga0194130, IMG submission 160084) | Freshwater microbial communities from Lake Tanganyika, Tanzania - TA2015050 Kigoma 12 surface | ecosystem: Environmental > Aquatic > Freshwater > Lake | place: Tanzania: Lake Tanganyika... | reverse complement strand
ATAGCCCTGGATAATATCAAGTCTTGCTCAACTTGAGCGTTGTCTTTCCATGGTGCTTGGTTCTTCCAGGCTGTAATATAGTTTTGAGGGATCATAAGTCAGGCTCTATCTCTTCATTGATAAGTATATGCCACTTAGTATTTTTTTCAGTGCCTTGGGCTGGGCTATCGGGCCTTAAAGGAATGTACCTCATCATTTTTTCCATAACAAGATTATGCAAAGGTTCTGCTACAGCATCGTATCCTAGATAATCGAGTATATATCCTAAACGTTGTGCGTACCGGATAGACAAGCGCTCTGATGCTTGAGCAAGTTTTTGAGGATCCATACTATCGGCTAATTCAGTAAGAATTGTGGTCACATGATTGAGATGGCCTGATTGGTGCAAATACCGTAGTAAATCAAGAGCGGTTCCTTCAGGTGTGGAAACCTTGACATATCCTGCTGGTGTTTTCAGGTCTTGTGTCGGAATTACAGATAAGTCCTTGCTGTAATAAAACCGGATATTAAGGCTCTCTGTTAGGATATCTGGGATAATACGCTTACAGATGACCTGGAAAACCTGAGGTGCTTGATGGGATGCCCCATGGAAGGATGCTGCCGTCAACAACCCAATATAGTACGGCACTTGTAAATGAGCCATAAGATCAGCCATAAACCATTCTGGGGGTAAAGACCCCATATGGGCATATTCTTCAGGGATAATTTGGTATAGCCCTTTTTTAAGATACCCGATCTTTTTTTTCTTGAGAAGGCGGGAAATACTCTTAAGAATTGCATTCTCACTTATATTAAGGGCCCTAGCTGCCTCCTCTTTAAGAAACAGGTATTTTCCCTGCTTTCTGAGGTCATAAATATAATCAATGAGGCGAGAATAGCTTTTCATATAAGAATAATGCCATATAATGACATTATTTGCAATTAAAAGGTTAATTCTAGGACTAGATTATCATTTGATTACCTCACAAATGATGCTTGGCATAGGAAAATAGCAAATACCCAGCAATTCACAAGATCAGTGATAGGTCAATCTTTTCGGGTATTTCCCTTACGCTTAAGTTCGGGGGGATAATCGGCCGTACTTTGATAAGTTCTGCTTTTTTCATAGGTATCAATATCTTGAAGTTTATAAAAAATACCATCTTCTGTTTGACAAAATCCGGGTCCTGTTCCTTTAAGTCGCCACCGATTCAAAGTTCCAGGAGTAATTCACCATCTATTGGCTAATTCTTCAGGTGTAAGAAATGATGATTCCATGATCTATCTCCTTTAGTTATCTTTCACATCTTTCTAGCTTTCATACATTGATCAAATTAACATTCTATTGGGGTACTTTTAAACTATACCAAAAATTATTGATGGTTGGAACCGAGTTTAAGTTGTTTATTCCCAATCCACGATCTGATTCATGCATTACACTCTAACCTCCGCAATATTTTTTGCTTCAGTATTGGTCTCAACAATAAGAATGGCCTGATAAAATTTGTGAAGGCATAGGTCGTTTTCTTCGAGTAAGTCTGCCATTATTGAATCATTTCCTTGGCTTATATCCATTAAAGTTTCTCAATGATTTTTTCCCTTACCTGCTGATAGGCGACTTTTGGGTCAAATAAGTTTTAATATGTTTTCCCATATTTTGCTTCCCCCCTCTGATAGCTTATATTTCCTGTGAATCGCGCACGGAGTGATAAACGGCAATGAAAGTATTAAGAATAGATTGAACCCTGGGCTTTAATTGAGCTTGCGGCTCCCCCCACATACGTAATTTTTTCTTAATTGCCAGACGTGCTATTGCGGTCTCTCTTTCACACGAAGGCCAATCATCACTAAAATCAGCGCTTTGTAGTGCCTGTACAAATTTTTTTGAATCAGGTGAACCGCAAAAATAATTGTCCATTGCAGTCGCAAATCCCCAATGCATTTTGGCATTTTGTATTTCTATATCTGTTGCATTTTTTGCGTTGGGAGATTCCCAGCCACGAAATATTGATTTTTCTAGTTCTTTGTCCAATGTTGATTTCCTATTTTCCATTTTCTTTCTCCTTATTTGATTAAAAATTTATTCATACCTTATAATTAAATTGTAGGATCTTTTAACATATTTTGTAAACAAAAAAATATAAAAAACTTTGATTTTTTTATCTTTTTTTCTGTTTATTTTCAACTGATTACGAGACATTTTTTGGGCTCATTCCTTACTCCAATATTAGATTATTTTAGATTGGAGAAAATTGGCAATTTATGGGCACTCACACGAGCGATACGATCATCAAAGCATGCGTCTTGAAGATACCGATGCCTCATTAACTCACTTTTGAGGTGTTGCCTTTCTTTTCTGATAAACCAGTTGAGATGTCCTTTGTTTCAAAAGACTGATTCCAGATTCTCGCCAATATTCCATTTGTCCGGCATCCGGTGGATCAGAAATATTTTGAGCAGCATCCAAAAAAATGCCGAGAAGAGTCGCGGCCTTGTCGCGATAATTGATATCGAATTGCAGATCATCTCCCTCTTCAATTTGGCAGATTTGAGGAAGACCAGACAGGTTTACTAAAGAATTGAATTAATGTTCTCGTTCTGGCGCGCCTAACATTGTCATTTTGTGTTTTCATCATCGTAGTCACCCGTGCCTGAGAAGGGAGAATGCGATTTATTTTGATCCTTATCTTATGCAACTTTTTCTGGTTGCGAGACATCTGGCGAAGAGAGGTGTTGGGGATTCTGTTCCCTTTGGTATTTCCCTTCCCGTTCCCTTTTCTGCTTCCTTCGTCTACGGTATTGGCGAAAACTCTGCCCAGATTTTTTCCAGGCTTTCGCTTTTTTGGGATCGAGTTGAGCTTCAGTGACGACTTCAAAGATGCCGCCGATGAAGGTATCAAAATCAATGTCTAATGCTCGGGAAACAAACATTGTGATAATTCATTGCTGAGGTTTTGGTAATTTTTTTCCTCCTCTTGTTGGAATGCTGTCATCTTCTGCCTGAGTTGAGTGAGCTTGCTAGTATGATTGGTTGGCATGTCCTTTCTCCATTTTTGGCTTTTCATATGTTTGCCAAAGCTTTTTTTCCTCTTTCTCTCCACAAAATTTTTTGTGCTTCGTCATTTTGGAGGGGTTCAGAAAGATCACAAAAGGCCCCCAAGAGGGTTGCGACAGCTTCAAAATTTTGTTCATCCTTTTGGAGGTCATCCCCCAGATGAAGATTCAAAGGATCGAGAAGCCCGGCTTTTATTACGAGTCCTCCGAGCTGTATTTTTGTCCTTATCTGTGCTTTTCGTATACTCATATTTGTTAATCCTTGTCTATGGAGTTGCCTTTCTCTTTTCTGGTCATGTAGGCGCGTGAGCTGCTTTAGCTTTTGAAGCAGATCTTTTGCTTTGGAAACTTTTATGTTTTGCTCTAACCAGAAATTTTTGTCCGGCAGTTTGCCAAAACTCCTTTTGGTTTGATGATTCTTTTATGATTTGGTCAGCATTTAAAATTATCCCTGTAAGGATGGGTAGGTCATGGCCTTTTTGTGTTCGGTCTCTCACCAAATGAGTCACAGCATGGATATACTTTTCTTCCATTTGGTGTTGCTGTTTAGTAAGTTTTTCAATCCTGGCTTTAAGTCTGTTTAAAGATGCATCCATAATTTTTCTCCCCTGACGAAGGCCCTTGGGGTAGGGGATTATACACTGCCCCTCACGACCCCAGCTCAGTTTTGCGGGACCCACTATATCATAAAATTTTACTAAAATCCATCGTTCACTTTGAAACTTTTCAAAGTGCGCGCTTACACAAACTTCGTTTGGTCGCTTTGGTGCACGCACCCCAACCTTCTCCTTGGCCTTGCAAATTTGTCTAAAATTTGATAGAGTATTGGGTCCCAACTGAGAGGGACAAACTATAGCCATGGCTCATTATCACTTCACCGTAAAACCTGTATCCCGTCGGGGAGGAAAGAGCACCGTTGCTAAACTTGCTTATCGCAGTGCAACCGACTTAAAGGATTTACGCAATGGAGAGACGTACAATTACTCTGACAGGTGGGACGTGTTTCATGTGGATATTCTCCTACCCAAGGACGCCTCTAAATGGATTGTCGATATAGCATTAGAGTGCCATGCAGATCGCCAAGCTGCCTTACAAAAGTTCTCTGATATCATTGAAGCCGCTGAAAAACGTATAAATTCCCGTGTGTATCGGGAGGTGGAGTTTGCACTACCCAATGAACTCACCAATGAGCAAAATATCGAATGGTCGAAAGAGTTCGTGAAGGATTATTTTTGCAAGAAGGGTATGGTTGCTATTGTGAACTATCACGGTGAGGTGGATGAGAAAACGGGTATTTATAAGCCCCATTGTCATGTACTGTTGTCAACTCGTAACCTTGCTGAACAGGGATTTAACCCACATAAAAACCGCGATTGGGACTCTGACGAGTTGGTCGAAGAATGGCGGGAACAGTTTGCCAATTATCAAAATGCTGCCTTAAAAGAACATGGGTTCGATATTCGAGTAACCCATCTTTCTTATGAGGATCGGGAATTAGATATCGATGCTCAAACCAAGTTGGGGCAGAATGTTCGTGAAATGACCGAGCGCGGCATTGAAACGGATAAGCAAAAAATCTTTGACCTTGTTCGGCTCAAGAACCAGTTCAAGATCGTTAAAAATCCCGAAATTGTTTTTAAAATCGTAACATCAATGCACTCCACCTTTACCCGCAAAGACATTGCGAAAGTTTTACACCGCTATATTTATGATGCCCAGCAGTTTCATGTTCTTCTTGATCGGCTGATGAACTCAAAAGAATTGGTGGAGTTGGCATCTTCTGGATTCCACAAAGATACTCAGGAACCTGTCTATACCACTCAAGAAATGTTGCGTGTTGAAATGAACCTCATACGTCAGGCAGACCATTTGTCCACCCAAAATACTCATGAGGTTCGCTCAGAGATTGTGGAGAAAGTCATTGCCAAACATCACGAGAAATTTAAAAAGCATGGAGGGTTAAGCGTCGACCAGGAAGCTGCCATACGTCATATGTTAGCTGGGAATCAAATCTCTTGTGTGGTTGGGTTTGCAGGGGCGGGTAAGACGACTTGTCTTGAGGTGGTAAGAGAAGCCTGGGAAGAGGAGAGCTACAAAATTATTGGATTAGCACCAACGGGGAAAGCCGCTCGCAATATTGAAGGTTCCGGCATCCGTTCCATGACCATCCACAAGTTCCTTTATGCTCAAAAGGGTGGAAGGGAGAGAATATCTGACAAAACAATCCTTGTGGTGGATGAATTCGGAATGGTTGATAGCCGGAGATGTTCAGAGCTTCTGTCCATAATTGATAAAACAGGAGCTAAAGTTGTGCCCATGGGAGACGGCAATCAGGCCCAAGCTGTGGAAGCTGGACCAGCCTTCCGTCTACTTACGGAGCGAGCAAAGCCCATTGTGTTGGAAATGGTGGTGCGTCAGCAAACCGAGTGGCAGCGGGAGGCAACACGTCTGTTTGGTAGGTTAGAGACCCGCACCGCTTTAAAGGCTTATCAAGAGCATGGGTGTTTTACCACAATCCTGGAAAAAACCCCAGATTTTAACGATAAGAATTGTCTCCTCAATAGCTTCTGTTTGGCACGGCAGATGTCTGGGCGAGTCTGGAAAGAAATGATTCAAGATTTTAAGGGAGAGTTTGGCACAGACGCGTCTGGTAAGGATGTCTCCTTTGATCCTAAACTGGCGCGCCAGGAAACCGACTTTAAGGTTTTAGCCAAACACCAGGATTTTAAATTGTTTAAAGACTGGAAAAAAACACGACAAGACTTGGTCGTACGCATCATCGATGATTATGACAACCAGAAAGAAGCACTCAAAGAAAGGGGGGTTAATGTTAAAGTTTTGGGATCTTTTGTGGCTGAGTATAAGGCAGTTCCCGTACCAAACCCTGAAATCTTTAACAAGATCGAAACAATCTTACGGCAGATGAGCTATGACCATATTTCTGATACAAGGTGTTACACCCGACAAGCGTTGGTAGATGCCTGGGCAAAGGATTATCAATCCGCTCCCGACCAATCCCACCTTATGCTGGCTTTTACAAACAAAGATGCTAACAAGCTAAATGAAGCAGCTCGAATCCACATGCACGAACAAGGAAACATCCAAGGAAAAGATTTTGAGTTTGTTACTCAGCGGATTGAAACCGATGATTTTGGGGTTGAATACCGAACTTACCATGACCGTGCCTTTGCGAAAGGGGATCGGCTTCTCTTTACACGCAATAACAATAGCCTGGAAGTTAAAAATGGCAGCTTGGGAACCATTCTCGATATTAGCAAAAGCAAGATCACCGTTGCTTTAGATAGTGATGGTGAGGATAAACAAATCGTTTCCTTTTCTCCAAACTTGTACCCTTTCATTGATAACGGATGGGCCACCACTATCATTAAAGCCCAAGGCGTAACAGTTGATCATGTTAAGCTGCTTGCTTCTTTCGAGCAATATCGGAATCTGGCTTATGTAGGTATGAGTCGTCATCGGCAGACTCTTCAAATATATGGATCAAGTTTTGATTTTTGGCGGGAAGAAAAAATCATTGATCGTCTGTCACGTATTCAGGAAAAATTATCTGGTTTTGATTATCTTGATGCAGAGAAAATCCAAGAGAAGTTGAAAGATGATACAAAAATTCTCTGGCACCATCAAAAAATCCAGCAAGGAAAAGATTTTTGGAAGGCTATTAAGTTCACAGCAAAGGATGTCTTCGATAAAGCCTTAGGTCTTCCACAAGGAGATAAGGAAGAAGAAGTCTTCCAATCCTTTGACGATACAGAAGAAATGAGATCGAGGGATTTCTTTGCAGATTCATCTAACATGCGAGGTGAGAGGGCTTTTACAGGAGAACAAGATCTAGGATCAGGTGGTGGAGAAAGGGGGTCGACTCATAAAAATCAGTCGTATGCTGCAGCCTCTGAGATGCAAGGAAAAGGGGGTGCATCTCATAATCCTTCATTTTCAAAGGCGCAAGCATCCGCATCTCATCAAGAAAACCAAGGAAACAAACCCTCGGTTTTTTCCTCTAACACCGAGTCATTTGATGAAAAGCTCAAAGCTGTTCAAGATAAGATCAAGAAAGAATATGATTCCAGAATAGTTATCAAGGAAAAGCATCTTTCTTTCAACGAGATTGAAGACCAACTTAAGGAAAGAATTTTTGAGCTGGCAACGGGGACTATTGATAAACCGATAACATTGAACACGTCTCGGGAGTTAAGGTTTGGCAAAGATAGGGAAATCCGTGTCGCTTTAAGCGGAAAATATCAGGGGTTCTATCATAATTTCGAAACGGGAATTAAAGGGGGCCCTCTTAAACTCATTGAGGATCAGCAAGGATTGTCATCAAGAGATGCCTTGAAGTGGGCCGCAGATTGGCTTGGGGGCAGTCAGATGGTTATCGAGCGTCATACGTTTGTTAAAAAGAAGGAGATAAGCGAAGATAAAAGATCGGAGTGGAAACCCATCATACCTGTGCCAAAAGACCAAGAAAATCCAGATATAGCTGGTAATAAATATCTTAATGTCATGCTCAAAGATGGATCTAAGGAAGTTGCTCGTTATGCTTATCGGGATGAGCAAGGGAATCTCAAAGGGTATGTCGTCCGTTTTGAAAAACCCGACGGGGATAAGATTCTCAAGAAAACACCACCTCTGGCTTATTGTGAAAATGGTAAGGGTCAAAGAGCCTGGAGGTGGGTAGCTTTTGAAAAAGAGAACAAGACTCCCTATAAAATCGAGATTCTATCACAAGACCCCTACAAACCTATCCTTGTGGTTGAAGGAGAGAAAACAGCCGATGCTGCTCAAAAATTTTTACCAGAATACCATGTTTTGACCTGGAGCGGAGGCGCTGGAAATGTTGATAAAACCAATTGGGAACCTCTTGTTGGCAAGACAGTCGTCATCTGGCCTGATTATGATTACGATGGAGCAGGCCGGGAAGCGGCCAAGAAACTTCAAAACATCCTAACCCAATTAAACAAAGCAGCTGCTAAAGAAGTTTCTGTGGGTATTGTTGATCTTCTTAAACACCTGCCAAATTCCGAATATTTGCCCAACAAATGGGATTTGGCAGATAAACTACCCGAGGGGTGGACCAATCAAACGGTTCGCAAATTTATCAAAGAGGCAATAGGTGAGCAATGTGAAAGTTTGGTGAGTAAAATTGATGATAGGTTTAGCAGTCAACAGCATCAAACTTTTCAAGCGCCTCACAGTAAATTTGATATCTTACGGCAAGAGTTTGAAAGGGAACGCTTGGTCCTTCATCAAGACTGGTGTGTAACCCTAGGGTTTATGGCACATCACAAGCGATTTCCGGAAAACGCAGAAGAATTAAGAATTGCCTATTGGCAAGGGGAACGCCTTACAACTATTGAAGGGCGGTTATATGCGCAAGCTCTAGAAAGGGAGAAGAAGATTGATGAAAAGCAACTCACTCTTCAGGCAAGAGATGAACTTTTAAAGAATCAAGCAATACCAACGGAAATTATGCTGGTTGGCAAAGCTACTGACCTCACAGAAACTCAATTGAAGCAATTTGAGCAACACGTCTTGATTCATCAGGATAGAACAAACAAGCTTCCAAATACTTCAGAACTCGATAAAATCTGCAAAACCATTAAAATTCACGAAGATTTTATGGGTAAAGAAAGGAACAGGGACATTTATACAGCCCTCATTGAACAGCAAGCTGTTTTGTTCAAGATTAACAGTGAACAGGAAATTTTACCAACCACCCTTAAAGTAAGCGAAATCAAAAATTTCTGTTCAGATAAGATTGAGCGCATGAATGCAAAAATCCACTCTTTCAAAGCCTTTGCTCAAGAAATGAAAACTCGCGACTTAAGTCGGCAAAATCAACGGGGTTTGGATATGTAGGAGGTCTTGGTCGTGAGCTAGATTATTAATTTTTTCTTATAATAATACGGACGTCGCGGATTTCTTAATGTTTTGATAAATCAATAAAATTTGTACTTGCAACCTGTTTGCAACCTCCCTATGCTAAAAGGGTAGGTTTAAAAAATGTGCGCCTGCCTGGCAAGCAATTTGAGCCTAACTAAGCGTGGCACCCAAGTGCGTTCAACACTTTGATGCCACTAACCACATTAACCGATTAGGAGTTAACATGGCTAAAACAAGTATAGTCCATCCTGGACATTTTTTCCAAGTATTGATCAACAGAGTTGTTCATAAATCTGGACCATCAAAAACCCGGCCAGAAGTGTGCCTTCATTGAACATGCATAAATAAAGGGAGGATGGGGATAATTCCCTATCTTCCTTTTTCGTGTGGTGCTTTAAGGAGCATGGTTCAGGTACACCAGGGCTTGGGGATTATTTTTGCATAGATTTTAGCTTAGAGAAAAACTAATCCCCATTGTCCTTGAATATTCTTGTAATAGCCGAGATTTAAAGGCTTTTCAATATTCTCATGTCTCCTTTTAAGCGCCCAATAAGCAAACACAGTCGCTAACAGCCCTTTTAATCAACTTGAGAAGGGGTTCAAAGAAAAGGAGAGTTTGAAAAAATGATAGAAATTTTAGGATTAAATGGCCAACGTGTCCAACAGTTTGACAACTACAATCAGCTTTTTGATTATCTTACAGAAATTGAAAATCTGAAGTTTATTTCACATCATTTTGATGTTAAGCAGATGAATTGGAGCTTTACGATCTATTCATCTAAACAAGTGGCCAGCCTTTATGCATATAGTAAGAATCCAGACGAGGCTATCCGGGAGGCTTTTGAAGAAGAGTTACCTTTAATTGAAATTTGCTCAGGTAGTTATCCCCGCCCACTTTATATCGTAAACACACCCAATGTGAATATGGATTACCTCAAACAGAAGTGGTGCCTCGATTATTGTATTTTCCATGATCTCATCATTAGGGATTATTTTAAAATTTTTGGGGCCAACTTGGACCCAGAGAGGAAAGGTTTGTCATGCTGGGCTTAGAAACTTCTCCTTACTTCCGAGACTTAGATTGGGAAAAACTCAAAGCCTTCTATTATGTTGCCAAGGTTGGGAACATTTCTCATGCTGCACAATTCTTGAAGGTCAATCAATCTTCTTTCAGTCGTAGCATTACAGCGCTGGAAAAACATTTAGGATACCCCTTATTTATCCGAACCAGAAATGGTGTAACTTTAAACCGAACAGGCAAAGAACTCTTTGCGATTGTTGAGAACATTTTTGTGGGCATGAAGGGATTTACCAGCCGTACCTACGGGATCACGAATCAAAGACAAAACAGAAAGATCAGGATTGCGACCAATCCCGCCATTGCCTCTTATATCCTTAACGAACTGATCTTAGATTATAATAAAGATCATCCTGACCTTGTCTTCGAGATTATGGGCGTGGACCAAGCCGTTGATGTTATTTTGTATGATGTAGATATTGCAATTCAACCACATAATCCAAAAATGGATAGTGTGAACAATCAGGTAATTCAAGAACCGTTCTTCACTTTAGAGAAAAAGTTATATGCGAGCCCGCAATACTTGGAAACTTATGGGGAACCAATAACAATAGATGATCTTAGATATCACCATTTTATCATTTCCTCCACCACTGAAGCTTGTCCATTTGGAGGCGTATGGGGGAATTTAGAACCAAAAGTGGAAAGTGAAAATGAGTGCAGTCCTGTCTTTGTATCTAATTCCCTTGAATGCTTAATTGAGGCAGCAAAACAAGGCAAAGGAATTATTTGTGCTTATGATAAAATCACAATTCTTAAAAATTCAGCTCTTAAAAACATTTTGCCTGATGTGACAATCCAGAAATGTCAGGAATATTTTGCGTATCCTGCGTATCTTAAAGAAGATCAAGACATCATGAATATCAAGAAGTATTTAAAGATAAGGATGGACAAGGTCGATTGAGTAACCATCTTGTTCAATAAGTCAATGATGAGAAGTGGAAGTAATAGGTGTTACTGAATAAAATTATTAATTTTTGCAATAAAAGTGAAAATTCCATCCGCCATTTTGATGTCTTCTGATAGAGGCTCTCTTCGTACCCAAGCTTCAACATGGACAGTAAAGGAAGTACGGTAAATGCTTACGATTTCAGCGTAACATTTAACCTCATCGCCCAGCTGGATGGTATCATGAAATAAAAGTTCATTGATTGCAGTCGTTTCAACATCTCCGTTTGCTTTATGCCGGGCAACAAAGCAACCAGCCATATGCATTTGGGATGCTAACCACGAATCTGAGATGCTTGGATCCCATTCTTCTTTACCTGGTAATGCCATAATGGTTCTAGATAATTGTCTATTGGGTGGTAAATAAGTTTGCATTTTTCTTTAAAACCTTTAATTTTTATCCTAAATAAATTGGAACCCTCCTCCAATAAATAAGGGAAGTTAGATGAGAATTTATTCTTCGAGTTAGCTCTTTATAGCAAGCTTATGGTCGCTGAGTTATTATTTGAAACAATGCAAGAAGCTTTGTTTTATCAAGCGCCAGCAAACTTACCCCAAGCATCATCTTGAGAGCTTTAAATTCATAGATTTTTTGGTATAACCCGGTTTTATTTCTTTTTAGGGTTGGTTAATATTAAAATAATTTGAACAAACAAGCAAGCCAAGTTTGGGTGGTCCTTTTGCAATTTTACTTTGGTTTGTTTGGTAAGGGGGTGATAACCGCTTGAAATAATTTCGCAAACGCAGGTCCGAGGTGCCCAATTCGCCCATGTATCTCATATGTATCATATGACGTTCTATTGCCCTGCTTCATAAACTTGCCAACCATGCTAAAATATTAAAGGCACTCTCCATCTTCATATGAATTGAATTTGGCTGGAGATAAGTCCTGTGGGGCAATAACAGAATAGTCGACTGTAATCACGTCGCTCTGGAGAAAGATTCCGACGGCCAATGATATGAGAATGGACTCTTTGGTGGGCACTAAACGACAAATCAACGCAAATGGTTAAACACGATAAAACAGTGTTGTTTGAATATCGAAACTCTTGCTTTCTCGAGGTAAGCTTATAGCATTTCGGGAGAATCGTATATAATACATCCAAATTCAACCGTCCTGATGAGAATCCGATCATAAGCCGTTTCGTTTTTGGTATACTCTAGAGTCAGAAGTCGATTCGTAAGAATTCTTTTCTTTATTATTTTTCTATCTGTCACCTATCCCTATTGTCGCTTACCCTTGTAAAAAGTTGGTGAATTTTATATGTAACGGCACAATCATTGAAAATTGGAGCTCACTGGCAATGTGTGTATATCCTATTCTCATAAATGCAAACCTGAAGGAGTCCTAAAAAGATCCTATATTTCTATCGGATTGAAGGTGATCTCGTATGATGGGACCCTCCAATTGCATTGACACGTCTTAATACGACTTGTATTTTTTTAATAAAATCTCTCTTTCATCTAGACTAAGGGTATTTGTCAGACACAAACATAGGTGGATGTTTTAAACTTATCCATCAAATGTTAAGAACACGTTTATCTTAATAATTTTCCCGACAAGATACCCCTTTTTCTAGAATTTTTTGGAAAAGTATTGTCTAGATTATAGGATCTTCTCATCTTCATTTTTTATCACTATATTCACTGCAAATTCTTGCCTATTTGAGATGTTTTCGTGTAAAGCTACCATAAGCATTAATAATTTGAAATTGAGGCTTTTATGGCTAGTACACCAAACTCTCTCATCTGGCATGGTACAACGATTGTATGTGTACGTAAAAACGATACAGTTGTTATTGCTGGTGACGGTCAAGTAACACTGGGTGCAACAGTTATTAAAACGCAAGCCCGCAAAGTCCGCCGCATTGGTGATGGCAAAGTGATTGCTGGCTTTGCCGGCGCTACAGCTGATGCCTTTGCCCTGTTTGAGCGCTTAGAAGCTAAATTAGAAAAATATCCCGGTCAGCTAGCTCGAGCCTGTGTAGAATTAGCCAAAGACTGGCGAACGGATCGGTATTTGAGACGCCTTGAAGCCATGATGGCTGTGGCTGACAATTCGGTATCTTTGGTTCTGACAGGAACAGGCGATGTTCTTGAACCTGAGGATGGATTAATTGGGATTGGTTCAGGCGGGTCTTATGCTTTAGCTGCTGCCAGAGCTCTATTGGCTATAGATAACTTAGATGCTGAAACCATTGCACGTCGCTCTATTGAAATAGCAGCAGATATATGTATCTACACAAACAAGAATATCATTATAGAAAGTATATAAAACAATGACCTCTTTAACGCCTCGAGAAATTGCAACTGAATTAGATCGCTTTATTGTTGGACAAGATGATGCAAAACGTGCTGTCGCGATTGCCTTGCGTAATCGTTGGCGCCGTCAACAACTCCCCCCAGATTTAAAGGAAGAGGTCCTCCCCAAAAATATTCTTATGATTGGACCTACTGGGGTGGGGAAAACAGAAATTGCCCGGCGTTTGGCCAAATTAGCTCAAGCACCATTCATTAAAGTCGAAGCAACGAAATTTACAGAAATAGGCTACGTTGGTCGTGATGTGGAGCAGATTGTTCGTGACCTCATCGAAATTGCTATTTTTATGACTCGTGAACGATTACGCAGCGAAGTCAAATCAAAAGCTGAGTCACACGCAGAGGAGCGTGTCCTTGATGCTCTCGTAGGTGCAAGTGCTACTCCCGAAACTCGGCAAAAATTCCGTCACCAGCTTCGCGAAGGAGACTTGGCCGACAAAGAAATTGAACTTCAAGTCACTGATAACAGTAATATGAGTATGCCAACCCTTGATGTACCGGGCATGTCGGGCGCACAAATGGGTATGATGGATTTAGGAGATATGCTAGGCAAGGCCTTTGGACCACGCACCAAAACCAGGAAAATGACTGTTGATGAAGCGAATAAAGTTTTAATTCAAGAAGAAAGTGATAAACTGCTGGATAATGATAAAGTGATACGTGAATCCATCGACCTGGTCGAACAAAATGGAATTGTTTTTATTGATGAGATCGATAAAATTTGTGCACGTTCGGATCACCATGGAGCTGATGTCAGTCGGGAAGGTGTTCAACGGGATCTACTCCCATTAATTGAGGGTACAACTGTCTCTACAAAACACGGAACCATCAAAACCGACCATATTTTATTTATTACATCCGGCGCTTTCCATCTTACCAAACCATCCGACCTTTTGCCTGAATTACAAGGGCGCCTTCCGATTCGTGTTGAACTTAAATCCCTTTCTAAGCAAGATTTTGTGCGTATTTTAAGAGAGCCTGAAGCTAACCTTATTCGTCAAGCCAAAGCTATGATGGAAACCGAATCAGTAACTCTAGAGTTTACTGATGATGCTATCCAAGAAATTGCGAATTTAGCCGCCGATGTTAATAAAACAGTAGAAAACATCGGAGCTCGTCGCCTACATACTATTTTAGAAAAACTCATGGAAGATATTAGTTTTTTCGCCCCCGAAATGGCGGGGAAAACGATCACTATCACCCACAAAGAGGTGAGTGAAAAAGTCTCAAATCTTGCTCAAAATGCAGATTTATCTAAGTTTATTTTATAATCGGATTGAAGAGTTTTTTAAAATGTAAGCAGGTCAACTGGCTTCATCATTACAACTCGCTCGTTCTCATTCAATAAGAGCTGAAAAGAGTGTTGAAAAACAAAGAGTACGCGCTATGTCCAAAATGGTTACATTTTTATTAAAAATTTATTATTATGCCGCTCAGTGGACTTTTCGAGTGAGGGTTGTGTGTTAGGTGCTAATATATATTGCCCCCTATCCTAATCTACAGATACCAGAATTAAAGCCCGAAAACCCACACCAATTTGTTGAGTTATAATTTATTCATAAATAAATGCTAAACTTAATTTATTATTTATAAATATTGTATTTTTTAAGGAAATCTAAAGGATTAAAAGATCAAGCATCTGTGATATATGATGGCTTTAGTTTTACCTTGAATATCAAGTGATTTTCCCAAAAAGCACAGGAATTAAAAATGCCTAAAGAATGTTTAATTATATCAATGATAGCATGAAAACGAAATCTTCCATGGGGAGGTCTTCTCCTTGTTGAAGATCAAGGACTTACCAGCACCTTACCTCAACAAACGTTATCGGTATTTGTCGGTTTTCCCCTTTGGCTTCATAACGATGTTTATTCATGACTCCACTCCCCAAAGAGTTGTTAAAATCATAACTCCACAATAAGCCCTTTTTTTATCATATCACACGGGTGAATTGTGAGAATCAGTTCATCAAATTTGCGTGCAGTTTCCTCAAACAGCTGATGTTTGACTGTTCGCTGGTGCATCTTTGAGTTCTCCTGAGGCTAAAATTGATCTGTCATATTGACAGTAGGTTAGGGATAGCTTAATCCAGTTATTTAGGCCCCCCAAAATAAAAATCTCCAGATTGCTGAAGGTAAGAGATTAAGAGTTAGTAAGAATGAATATTGTAATTTAAGGTCAGAAGATCCTAAAATGATTTACGCTTCAGTTTTTACCCTATAAAACAACTCCATTATTGTTACCATACTATAATAGCTAATTTTACGATCTCTCACAAATATACTCAGGTACTAATGGTATTTGGGATTAAAACAAAATATACTCCACAAAGGTTGGTTGATTTTAAACGGATCCTTTTGAGACTGAACAGGGCTATTTTAAATCATCTTCTTCAACAAGAATCACCCAAATCCCATAATTTATATCTCTCAAATTTCAAAATGTTAGGGGATATTAATTCATTAGTTCCAATAAAAGCGTGTTAATCCTTTGGACATATTCCGTGGGATTGGAAAGATTTTTCCCTTCTGATAAAATCGCTTGATCATAGAGAATGTTTGCCCATTGCTCAAAACGACCATCATCCCGTTCTCCCTTAATTTTATGAATGAGGGGGTGCTTGGGGTTTACTTCTAAGATGGATCTTGCTCCAGAAAAGGAGTTGTCCTCGTTTTTTAAGGGATTGAAGGGAAATCTTGCCGATGAATCACTCACAAAACAAACCGGAAAGGTTGTGAGTCGATGACTCGGCTGTATGTCTTTGACTTTGCCTTTTAATGTGTCCTTAAGCCGAGATAAAAAGTCAGAAAAGGTATCATCGATCTTGTTTTCGTCTTCTTTGTTATTATTTTCAGCGTCTTGAACCCAATCAAGCTTAGTATCACTGTTGGTGATTGATTTTAGCTTCTTTCCTTCAAATTCCGACAGATGGGAGATAAGCCACTCATCAATACGATCTGTGAGGAATAAAACCTCTATTCCTTTTTCTTTGAATGCTTCTAAGTGGGGGGTGTTTTTAATGGTTTCGAGGTTTTTGCCAATGATATAGTAAATTTCTTCTTGGGTCTCAAGTTTTTGATCTAGATAATTTTTTAGAGACGTTTCTGGTTGATCGGATCTCGTGGTTGAAAATCTTAAGAGTTTTGCGAGCTGTTCTCGGTTTTCGTAATCCTCGATAATCCCTTCTTTAAGGGTTAATCCAAACTCAGACCAAAAAGTTCTATATTTGTCTTTCTCCCCTTCAGCCATCTTTTCTAAAAGAGCTATGATTTTCTTGGTACTGACCTTTTTAATAGAACTTACCAAAGGACTTGTTTGCAAGTACTCTCTTGAAACATTTAACGGAAGATCACTTGAATCAATAATGCCTCTCACAAAACGCAAGTATTGGGGCAAAAATTGATTGGCTCCTTCCAGGATAAAAACATGATTAATATATAGCTTTAACCCATGTTGTGCATCTTGATGCCAGAGATCATAAGGTGCTCGAGACGGGATATAGAATAAGCTGATATATTCTTGCTTGCCTTCAGCAACATTATGGCTCCATACCAAGGGTTCAGAAAAATCATGAGAGAGGTGCTTATAAAACTCTTTATATTGTTCTTCTGTAATTGTATTTTTGGGGAGTCTCCAAAGAGCAGTTGCTTGATTGACAACCTCTTCTGCAACTGCCTGGATATCGCCATCTTCTTTTGATCCTTCCTGATTAGTGACCTCAAGACGCTTTCCCATCATAATAGGCCAAGGGATATGATCTGAGTATTTAGTGATAATGTGTTTTAGTCTTGCCTCTTCCAGGAATTCAAAATATTCTTTTTTCAAGTGCAAAACAATTTCTGTTCCACGTTGCGGTTTTTTCATATTCTGAATAACATATTCGCCTGTTCCGGAAGATTCCCAACGCACACCTTCATCTTCAGAAGACCCAGCTGCTCTTGATTTGACCGTAACCTTATCGGCTACCATAAAGGCAGAGTAAAATCCAACCCCGAATTGCCCTATAAAGTTAATATCTGAAAGATTAACATCTGACTTACCTTGAGCAAGCTGATCTAAAAACCGCTGAGTCCCTGATTTGGCAATCATTCCGAGGTTTTCAATGACCTCAGCACGGGTCATCCCGATGCCATTGTCAATGATTGTTAGGGTATTGTTGTCCTTATCAATCTTGATATGAATTTTTAAATCCGGATCGTTTTCATAAAGATCATTCTTGGAAAGTGCTGAAAATCGCAACTTATCAAGTGCATCAGAGGCATTTGAGATCAATTCCCTTAAGAACACTTCCTTATTGTTATATAAAGAATGGGTAACTAAGTGAAGGAGTTGGTTGATTTCTGCTTGAAACTTCAATGTTTGTTTTTGGGGCTTCACTTTAACAGTCATTTTTTAAGAATAAGTTATAGAGTTGTTTTTTGTCATTTCTATAAGAATTGTTAAGGGTATGTCAAGGGGATCTCGATGTTCATAAAAGTTGGTGAGGGCAGGATGCATCATAAGGGATTTTATTTACCGGATACAGAATTTATAGATTCGCCGAAACTACGCTTATAAAGATAAAGAATTTGGTAAAAATAAAGAATCAGGCTCAAGTTATTCACGATTTAAAATTTAAAATAACAATTTTAGATAGCCTCTTGTTTAATTAAATAATTCATATTATTTTGTTAAAATGATCATAATTTAACATGTCTGTTGTTTAAAAAGATACAAATAAGGAATATCAGATGGTAAAAAATAATCGTCTTGAAAAAATCGAAACACAAATTAACCAGCTACACATCCGTAAACGTAAACTCGAGAATAAAAGGAGTGACCAGCTTATAAAGTTTATCAATCGGTGTGGGGCCAATAAATTGCCGAATGAGATATTAGCAGGTGCCGTTATCGAAGTTGTCAGAGCTGTCGGTCAAAAGGATAAGCGGATCTCTCAATGGGAATCTGAAGGCCGCACTATTTTAAAACCTGGCCGTGGGAGGAAGAAATTCCTTTAACGCTCTGAAGGATATTCATAATCAATAAGAGTGGAACAATAAGTAGCAGCCTCATGATCCCAATCGTATAAACACATCGAGGGACTCCTTTTATTCAAAGTTACTGGAAAAGTACCTTAACAATCGAGAGCACTATACAAAGTGCCTATCTTATAGAGGATTCACTTAACATATAGGGGATGAGCCTTCAAGAGAAATGATGTTTGGATAATTAACGACCTTTAACTGAGTGCCTTTGCTTATTTTTCCACCAGTTGAAGTTTTCTGGCTATATGGGTATATTACCAACTGATTGATAATCTCAATTTTAATGGAGGTAAGTATGACTGATAATGCATTAGCGAATAGACCCAATCGTAATCAAGATCCTTTTAATTGGCTTCGCAAAGAAGTGGATCAACTATTTCAAAATATGTGGCCAATTCCAAGCAAATTTTCTGAATCGTTACTCTCCCAAAGAGTATTCCCGGCTTTGCCGACCTTGGATGTTGCAGAGAATGAAAAAGAGTTTACCGTAACTTCGGATGTCCCAGGGTTGGAAGAAAAAGACTTAAAAGTAGAATTTAGTAACAAAGTTCTAACCATCAAAGGGGAAAAGAAGCTCAATCGAGAAGAAACACAAAACAATTATTACCTTACGGAAAGATTGGGTGGAAGCTTTAGCCGATCTATTCAGCTACCTTTTCCTATCAATGAAAGCCTTATCGAAGCCCATGTTAAAGATGGCGTTCTTCATATTACACTCCCCAAAGCAGAAGGTGGTGAAAAACAAGTAAAAAGCATTGAAGTCAAAAAAGCCTAAGAATTACGCTTAAATATGTGCGGTCCATAAAATTGGTCGCAATAAGCTACCCTTATAAGTTCTGATATATATATTGGCTCCCATTGCCAAATATCTAAGGAGTACGTTTTTATTTTTGCATACAGGGAGTTAAGAAAATAGACTTTTTCCATGAGACATTATGACCAGAATTAAAGTAATTTGCTGTATCGTATAGTATTCGATAATTTAATGAAAAGTTGTCCTTCTGGGTTCTGTTATGTTCAGAAGATCGGTCTTATATAAAAGCTTGTTAGCAAAGTATTACAAAGCTTTATGAGGAGAGAGAGATCATGAACAAGGATTTTTGGATGGTTAAGCTTATTCTCCCCTTATCAAACTCATCTTTTGAAAGCTTCTTTTATGTTGCTACTCCTTCTCATGAATCTCTTGAGGCTTGGGTTGATGGTTATCTGCACAAAACTGAGTTTCTGGAATATGACGCCCTCCAGAACACCAGAAGAAAACATGACTACCTATTACGTAATTATTGTGCAAAGAGGGTGATTTTATCCTGTTTAAAAAAGCCATTGAGTCAAGCTAAGCATCTTCATCTCGACAAAGATACCATGAACCAGCTGATTCTAACGAGTAACCGCTTCTACTATTCTCAACTCCAAGTGAACGTCACCCATTCAGAAACCCTCGGCTTTGCACTTGCTTATGAAGGTCTTTATCCTTTAGGCATTGATATCGAGCAGATTAATCTTCAGAAAACGAAAACAATTGAGCAAACCATCACGCCCAATGAACACAAATTCATTGAAGCTAGCCCGGTTGTAAGTGATATCACACTCATTGCCTGATGGACCGCTAAAGAAGCTTTATGTAAAGCGCTGGGCGGTGGTTTGGATGTTTTTTCAGAAGTCACTGAAGTTTACACTATTCTCCCCTTTGATAATTACATGGAAATACATTTTAGGCACTTTCCAGGATATAGGAGAATACTTTTCCACTACCCTTCCTAATTGTTGCCTTTATCCTTTCGAGGATAGATTGATCGTGATTAAAATAATATAATATGTTTTGTTCGGTATGGCCTGTAAATTCATTTGATGTTACTTTTGGTTCGCTGATAGAAGCCTTCATTCTTACAACAATGCTCTTACAATTACCAATCCATTCGCCCATCTTCTTTTGTAGATCCTCATCGTCGATAGAGGAAAATTTCTTTAAAGCACTTTCTAATTGTGTTAAAAATCTTAGCATACCGTCAATATTTTGTAGATCTTCGAATGAAAATGGATAAACTCTTGTAGTCGCAGTTGTCTCTTTGATAAGTCACACATTCAGCTTTCTTGAGCTGACGACGAACAGGTTTGATGTCGATTCCTAAAAGCCTGGCTATGGCCTTTTTAGGAGTTCCAGCTGCATAAAGTTCCTTGATTGCCGTATGTTGTTCTTCTCTGACCATCTTTCTCTCCAACATTGGGGGTTGAAGAGTATTTTGATCCAATTCTGTCTCTTTTGACATGATGTCCTCCTTTGGTCAGGGGGGAACTTTCAGTGACCATAAAGGGGGAATACTGCATGACCAGTGACACAGGTAAGGGCGCTTTGTTACCTTTACAAGCTATAGGTTGCTGTTCTCTTACTCAATTCGACTAAGCCTCATTTTATTCATCAGGCATTAGTGATCGAAAAATGTCGGATATTCTTTCTTTCCTCCTAGATGTTTAGAGAGAAAGGACTTTTTCAAAACTAAGGGGGTGTAATAGTTGTGTGGTGGAACCATTGGAATCTAATCAGAAGCATAAAATAACATATGTAATGAATCATTTTTGGAAGTAATGAAACATCAACAACAATCTAGATTTTCTTGAAGACTGATGAAGACCATGTTAATTGTTTGAATTAATTAGAAAAATAAATGATATTCAAGATGGTGTCTTTTCTTAGGAAACGTGAGTAAAGCTATAAAAGTTCATTATATATTCTTCAGTTTAATATTGTTTTCCTTGGTTTTATCATTCTGAGGATGGCCATTTTTTATATTAGTAATAGTGTTATATGCTCGAAATGAACGCAAAGATATCTCTTGTAACGATAAGCCTGTTCTTGCTTTTAAACGAATCAGGTGAGTTTTTACAGTAGTTGCAGCCATTGACAGCATAGCACCAATTTCTTTGTATGACTTTCCTTCCAGCGCTAGCTGCACACAAATAGCTTCATAGGTTGTTATATAATTATTTACATCATCTCCAATATAGAGACGCGTGGAACGTTTAGGTAATAAGAAATTTTTCCGAGTTATCCCTTTACTTATAGTTCGAGTTTTTAGAGTGCTTTTTGCTGACTCTTTAATAAGATGCTGGGCTTTCGTTGGGAAAATTTCCGAAAAATTTTGAAGATCTTTGATTAAGTGAAGATAGTAGGCAACTGGTGAAGGATGAGATTCTGACCTTGCAAAGGTAATGCAATCGTAAAAGGATTTTCGACGGCTAAGGATTGTAAGACCATGGTAAATTCCTAGCGTTTCTTTCAAAATTGATAGCTGTGTATTTGATAAGGTTTCATCCCAAAAACAAAAGGAACTTTGGCGTGTATTAACGGGCAAAAGAATTTCTGGTTCAATGAATCCATTTATCAAAAATTCTCTAAAAAAATCAGATTTATTAGCAAGGATAATAGATGTGTTGTTTTTATAGGTTCTTTTAAATTGGAAAAAAGAGAGTTTTCTTGGATGAAGGAAATAGCTACATATTTTATCAACTTCTTGTGCTAATTTTAACGTCTCAAAAGAATCAGTACTAATCAATAGCTACATCCTAAGTTTTACAACTGGATGAAACTCTGAAAAAATATAACAAGGTTATGGAACCCATATCCTTACTTATCAATGCAATGTTATCAGAGCCTCTTTAAAAAAGAGGTTAACACATTGCAAAATAAACCCTTGTACGCCAACAAGGATGACGAGGTGTCTTTTGTGAGGGTATAAGATGCTTAAGGTTTCGGAGCAAGTATAATTTACATTTCTAAGGTGTAGTATAATACGAAAGCTTGCTCAAAGAAACTTTAGCTGATAAATTTTACTTTTTTAATTTTATCTCTAAAGGCTACGCGGAGCCTCTAATCCGCGACCATTTTTAATGGCCACATTCCCAAATTTATTTAATTGTTCTTTGTTGGAATATACCTACGTAGCACATTTTACTATTTTTTTTCAACTTCAGGCTACTTAAGTGATTTTATATATAGAACGAAGATTTTTAAAAGTCAAGGATAGATTTGTCACACCTACAGTACTTAAACAGAGTTAACTGAAAATAATATGAGAATCTATATTTTTTCATAATTTGTCTATTTTTTTATTTTATAAGGCTACTGTTATAGAAGCTGCCTCCGGTATTGATCTTTCATATAAGAAAGCTTTAGCCTTTGGAATTACTCACTATAGAAAGATAAAGAGGATTTGCGAAAGTGAATGTTATAACCTTCCATTTCCTGACATTTACAAAGAGAAGGCCTTATGGAAACACTAAAACAACGCCTGAGAAACTTTAAATTAGCAGGCACGTTGATGTCTCTGGATGAATGAATTGATTATGCTAATGGTATACAGCTTCCTTACCAGCAATTCCTTGAATTATTATGCGAGAATGAGCTCAATAACCGAAATGACAAGAGTTATAATAAGTGATATGCAAGAACAAAACTCCCTGCTCATAAGACAATTGAAGACTTTGGCTTCTCTTTCTGTTTATCCTGGGCACCTTCAAAGTACCAAGACATTATGGATCTTGAAGAGTTTTTGAGGAAGCGGATGAAGAATTCATAACTATATTTCTAATACGCAAGTTTTTATTAATTTGTTATGGTGTCAATCTTTGCTGCCAAAATGAAATCACTCTCGGTCAAGCCATTAATTTTGTGCGTCCAAATTTCAACGGAGCATAATCCCCAGGAAGTCAAAAGATTTGGATGATGACCCTCTTCTTCTGATAGTTTTGCAATTTTATTCGCAAAATTCATGGCGCTTATAAAGTTACTAAAATTGTACTCTTTATATAAATGGCTATCTATATTTATTGACCAGTTCTGCCCAAGTTCATTAAGTAGTTTATTCCTTCCTTCCTTCCTTATTTATTAATGGTGGTTTGAGACTCCTTGGCATGGCGTGCATGTCTTATTTAAAAGGCATATATTAGGATTGTTCATGTTTATTTCTTTTAAAAAGTTAATACAAGTCATTCGGATAATTATAGCTACTTCAGTTATTGAGGAAAATCAAAAAAAAGCTACTCGCATTCTATTCCTAAAAATTTGAGGATAAAATATAGAGCTACCACAGCTATTCAAAAAGAATTTAAGAATTAATGCAACTCTCTTTACGTTAACATAGAAGAGAACGAATGAATATAATTTGTATACGGATCCAATAGACAAAAACAAAATACTGCACATAAATGCTGCTATTGTAATAGTCCAAATGGCATATTTGTAAGATGTAGTTTCATCAACTCGTCGGTCTCGCATTACATTCTCAATCCAAAAGCCACCCATAAGTTTATCCGGAATAGTGTTTTAAGCGATCTAGCTACAGCTCGAAATGTGAATTAATAAAGGAGAGAAGCGAACTACCATTACTGTAATCAGTTCAACAGAGATCAGACATGGCAGAACTCTTTGTGAAACGTTTAAGAGAGACTACGTTTTTTAAGCTTGTGCGTTGGCTAAGCCTGGCATGTGTTAAGCTTCCGCGTGTAAAAGTGGGAAAAGGCGAGCTTATACTTAATCTAATACAAAAAGTCCGATGTTGAGATTGTGGTCCCTTTTCTCGATTGTTTGAAGATCGTCCATTTTTTTAGGAGTCTCTAGCCGAATAGCCAGTATGAACAAGGTTGGCATCAACAACGAACAAACCCCCTAAAAGGAATTGTTCCATGTATAAAATAATTATCGGTCTAGATGTTTTCAAGAAAAGTCCTGATGCGACTTTAACAGTTGATGGGTAAAAGTGATTCCATCGAATCTTTAATTAAGTAAACATGAAGGTTTTGAGGCTCTTTTTACCTGGTTGTAGCACAAGAGCTCAACCAGCCACAGGAGCTTTAGAAACCATAGAACGTTTGGGAAAGATGTCGCACTATTCAGGGGCATAATAGTGGGCGATGAATTGAAAGGGTGAATTTTGTAGGTGGCACCTAAATTTAGTGACTTCATGAATGCTATTAACCTAGCTAAGAAAATAGCAAAACTTGCAGAAAGAGAAAACGATCATCCGAAGCTCACAATTTCATAGTGAGTGTGCACGATTGAAACTTGGAATGTCTTGTTGAAAATAAATTATAAATTCAGAACCTCTATACTAAACTGAATAAATACAATTTTAATAGGCAGTAACATAATAATTTTTGAAAAATCTTTATAAAATATGTCAGGTTTCAAACTACCCGTATATAGAAACTTGTTGTTAATCACTCAATCATTTATAGTGCTCTTAAATATATAAATTGCTACTTGACCTGCGTTCCGCCAAATTTTTAACGAAATAAAATGCATCTCATGAAAGCAAGATTTTTGTGGAGTAAATACCATGATAATAATCGAGTAAAAAGGACAATGAAAAAATTAGTTCTTTCAATCTGTCTTGTTGCTGGAACAGCCGTGGGAGTAGGCATGATCGCACTTCCTATGGTATTGTGTAAAATTGGCATCTTGCCAACCATTGGTCTAATTTTAGGTGTCTGGTTTTTTATGTACATATCGAGCCTATTAGGAGCTGAAATAAATTTACGTGCTGGTTATGGCCTTCCAATAGGTAAGCTTGCAAGTCTGTATAGTGGTCGAATTGCTTCAAGTATAGGAAATGCCAGTTTTATCCTTTTAATTTATGCGTTATTATGTGCTTACCTATATGGAGGTGCTTCCGTTTTACAAAGCTTTTTTGCCTCATATATGGGATGGTCATTTAATTTAAAAAGCATTATTCTTATCTATGCACTTTTATTAGTTCTGATACTTATAGCTCCTGTGAAATCGATTTTACGAGTTAATCGCTTCTTATTTACAAATTTCTTGGTTCTTTTTGGATTACTGGTTCTAGGTGTCCTGCCCCCCTATAATTAGTCCAGAAAATAAATTAGGATTCTGGATTAAAAAGGGAGGAAAGTATGGCACGAAAGAAGTTTGATGCTGGGCAGATTATAGGACATTTACGAACGATAGAAATC
>Ga0194130_10002688_pt1 | contig 25275 bp, 26 predicted proteins | sample TA2KigsurfametaG_FD_160084 | JGI IMG/M metagenome (GOLD analysis project Ga0194130, IMG submission 160084) | Freshwater microbial communities from Lake Tanganyika, Tanzania - TA2015050 Kigoma 12 surface | ecosystem: Environmental > Aquatic > Freshwater > Lake | place: Tanzania: Lake Tanganyika... | reverse complement strand
TATTGTCAATGAAGATGACTACCCAAGTCGTTTATCTCCTGAGAGGCATGGCACTCCTGGCTCACCGCTACTAATAGATAGCAAAGGAATGGTCTTTGGGTGCCAAGATCGAATCTGCTCAGTCGGTTCCTATAGTTCCACGCCTAAATTAAACAATGGCGCCATCCTTAACAATGTTAAAGATAGCGCCATAGTCACAATCAATAAGGTTCGCTACGCAGTGACCTCAATTTCAAAAAAGTTAGTTCTTATAAAACTCTAAGAACTACTTCTTGTTTCTGCGCTGAATACGGGTCCTTTTCAGCAACTTCTTATGCTTCTTCTTGGCCATTCGCTTGCGGCGTTTCTTGACTACTGAACCCATTTATTCCCCCCTTTCATATGCATAAAAACAGTTGAATCTTGACGAAAAGGTCCTAATCCAATTTCAATCATCACAAATTCCGGAGATTGAACTTTAAGTGAATGCCACGTCCCTGCATCTGATGAAAACGCTTCTCCAGATTTTCCTCGCATAAGTTGACTTGAAAGAATATTCCCAAACAAATCAAATACACGCGCCTCGGCCTCTCCTAGAATTGGAATCAAGACCTCTGGTCGATGCGGGTGACAGTGAACTTTGTCCTCATAGGGCGCAATAAATGCTAGATAGGTAACTTGCATGACTTCATCAGGTTTCTGATGTAAACACAATCTTGCTTTATTGCTTTTGTTTTTACTAGCTTCCGAAATCAAATCAAGAATCAACTCTCCATCCACTGTCAAATTCCATGAATTACTGTGGAATACTTGTTGTCCTGTTTCAGTGGTTGATTGAGAAAGCTTCATATATTGGCGCCCATATCAATAATCATTCTTCCAGGCAATCCTGACTTTAAACTGGTAATGGCTTGATTGATGTCTTCAAGTTGGAAAATACTAACTGGAAAATCTGAGAAATCGAGTTCCCCAGACTCTAATTGGCCGAGAAGATATGGGATGTCGACGTGCGGGTGAGACCCGCCACCCTGAGAGCCCACAAATACTTTTCCAAAATGTAGCGGGAGTGTATAAATTGAAGATTTTTCACCCTTTTTGGGCACTCCCACGAGTATTACTCGCGCTTTCGAATCAGAAAGCTCATAACTAATTTCGATACACGGCACTTTGCCAGTAGTTTCAATTGCCACAGTAGGTAAATCTTTGCCATACAGACCGTAAAGTTTTTCAATACAGTCTTCTTTATTCTCAAAAACGAAAGATTTCGAAGCCCCAAATAACCTAGCTAACTCGACTTTATTTTTATCAATGTCAATCAAAATAACATTTGAAAGTCCCCAAGATAAAAGAATTTTAAGCATGGTTAGCCCAACGCCACCTGCGCCAAAAATTAAGATTGAATCATCTCTCATAACTTTAGCTTCATTACGTAGCACCCCATAAGCGGTAGTGAGAGCACAACCCAATAATGGCAAAGTATTTGGACTAACGAACGTTCGATCTATTGTCGTTACTCTATTCTCGGAAACAACTGCATATTGATTGAAAGTAGTGACCCAACCTGCATTAAGCGCTCGTCCATTCCAAGTATATAAAGGGGGAACTGACTGGATGCCAGTTCCAGGACGCCAGTGCATAATTGCATGATCGCCAACTTCTACCGTAGAGACGTCTTGTGCAATTTTTAACACTTCACAATACCCCTCATGACCTAGAAGATGAGGAAGAAACTTGTCTGGTCCCTTGATTGCATCTATTTCATTGACTTGAGCACCACAAATTCCACTTGTAATCACCCTTACGAGCACTTGCCCGGACACTAATTTCGATGGAATCTCAATCTCGTCGATAATCAAATCGTGGGAGGTCTGGTTCAATATGGCTGCTACGGATTTCATTTCTAATCAACAATTATTCAAAGAAGATGAATTCATAGTCACCGGTATAGCCAAATTTCTTATAAGCCCAGAGCCACTCATCGACATCCATTATTGATTCCGCTGTCAAGGCCCAACATTCTAAATTGAACATCTCAAGTTCATTTCGGAAACTCTCAACCATTATGTAGCCTTGTTTGCCAACGCGTTGGACTTCCTTGACTGCGATTTCAAGCTCATAAATATGAAGGTTATGGAAGGTACCAAGAGTGATCACAAGATCGAATTCCTTGTCCTTGAAAGGAAAGGGTTCCTGTGCTTTGGCGATTCTAAAGTCACCCTTGAGTTCTGGATGCTTATTTTGTAAGCCGTATTCAGATATATCTATGCCTGTTATTTCAATTCCCGGCTCAATCAACTGCATTTCATAAAGGAGAAAACCCTTGCCGCATCCCACATCTAGGATTTTGCTACCAGATTTTAGTTGGTATTGCTCAATTAAACTTTCCGCAACTGGTTTCCATCTCCCAGGGAGATAGCGATAACCCCCATAACCGTATCGTCGATCACCATCCCAGTAATCTTTTCCATACTGTTTAGCAACCATCATTGCTTCGACTTTGTTATTAACCATACGTGCCAGATAATCTCGCTTTGTTGAAGTATGTAACGATTTTACTAAGTTTAGTTCAGATCCCATAATTGCCCTTTATTCCACTCTAGCCTGATTTATTAAGCCTATTGCATCAAGCCCATGTACTCTTAAATGATCCCTTTGGCTTCCATAATTATGTAGATATGCAAATGGTAAACTTAACTGCGCTAATTTTCTTGTATCAAGATTTTTTGTATGCAGTAATCTCAATACTATTGAAAATAGACCTCCTTGCGGAATGTGTTCCTCAGCGACAATCACTTTTTGAGCACTTTGGTATCTCTCAGCCCAGACTTCAAATTCCATATTTGTTAATTCTGAAAAATGAATCGCACCCACAGTGTTCTTACTTGACTTATTTAGCTCTTTCATGGCTTCAAGGACTTCATGAATTAGTATCCCTGTAGTCAAGAAGAGAATTTCGGCTTCTGGATCGCCAAACAACTTCGGCTTATTTGGCTCAGGCTGTTTATTCGTTGAGAATATCGGTTCTCCGCCTTTCCCAAATCGGACATACCAGGGATGAGGGTCATTTAGTGAATGAACAAGCAGCTCCCGCATCTCATTTGCGTCGCCCGGAGAAAAAACGCGTAACTTCGGGACAGAGGTCATGAGAGCAAAGTCATCGACCGCTGTATGTGTTGGACCCAACGGAGCATAGACCATACCCCCACCGCTTGCCAGTAATCTGACAGGTAGATTGTGAAGAGCAACATCCATTGCAATTTGTTCAAATGCTCGACGGGTAAAAAAATTTGCAATTGTATTAACAAATGGAATGAAACCCTCTTTGGCTAATCCTGCTACAAAACCAACAAGATATTGCTCGGAAATTCCCTCCATGAAAAATTGATTAGGTAGTTCCTCGCGCATTTCCTTCAATGTGCCGGCACCTAGATCTGACCCTACGAAGACAACGCGAGAATCCTGCTTTGCCAATTCAAATACAGTATGAAGAGCAGTTTGTCTCATGTTGTTAAATCCAAGGTTAAAGCGTCAATTTCCTCAGCAGAAATCTTTGCTTTATGGTGCCAGACCGAGGAATTCTCAGCTTTCTTAACTCCCTTTCCCTTTACAGTGTAGGCAATGATGCAGCGTGGAGAGTTGTTGGACTTTCTTTCATTTAGAGCGCGCTGCAATTCTTCTCTATCGTGACCGTTTACCTCACTAGTTTCGAAGCCAAATGCTTCCCACTTGTCCTTTAAAGGATGCATTTCTAATACATCCGAAGCTTCACCTGAAGCTTGCATATTGTTGTAGTCAACAATCACAACTAAGTTGTCTAAATTATGCTTATAAGCATGCGCCGCAGCTTCCCAATTTGAACCCTCGTTCAGTTCGCCATCTCCGACAACAACAAAAACACGCCAGCTTTCCTTTTTTAACTTGGCAGCCACGGCGAGTCCAACCGCCACTGGCATTCCATGACCTAAGGATCCAGTTGAAAATTCTATTACTGGAACAGTCGAGCTCTCAGGATGTCCTCCAAAGCTTGATTCGTAGCTACAGAAGTTCAATAAATTCAATCCATGCAGTAATCCTAAATCTTCAAGAACTACATAGAGACCTAGACAGCCGTGTCCTTTACTGAGCAAAAAACGATCTCTCTTACTCCATTCCTTGCTGTAAGTTTCTCCAGGGTTCACCATCACATGCCGATAGAGAACATCTACGATTTCAATTATTGATAATGCAGGACCAATATGCCCCCTCCCAGCGCTTTGTGTGATTTCAAGCAGTCGCTTTCTAAGCCGAACAGAGTCTGGGGAAAGCTCTACCTTGAGAGCTTCGGAATGTCGAGCAAGGAAATTCACATGTTAATTCTATCTCAGCGTTAGCAATTTGGTGTGGATTTGTTCCTTATCTTTTAGTTTAGCCAAATCTAAATAGCCTTGAAAATCCTGAAGGGATTCATACCTTTTCTCTTCTTGAGTCATCGCACTAAGTCTTCTTAAAACTATAGTGGCCCATTTTGCAGCAAAGAAAGGGGTCACGCTAATCATGAAATCTAAGTCAATTCCAAATACAGCTTCTGCAAATTCGAGAGTCTGAGATCTAATTTCTCTAGACATACAATTCTTGGGATGCAATAGGTAATCCAAAATCATCTTTACAGCAGAATCCTTGCCAAAAAATTCCAAATCCAGGAACATCAGTCCTTGTTCTGATTGAATCGTATTGTGAACGCCAATATCTGACATACTATACGTAAATGTTTCTTTGGGAAACTCAATTGGCTCTCGCTCTTCAAGCAAAGTAAATATCTTTTCAATTCTGTTGGACTGTGAAGTTGGCAGATTTTTAAGATTGGTTATTCGATATTGTATTTGCGAAATAATATCACCAGTTGAAAAGCAAGCATCCACAGCATCTTTGAACGATGAATTAAATCGAAATATTGATGCTAGTTGCTCCATTGAAGTCAGAATTTCACTGTTGATTTTCAAGCTTTGCGTTGGCACTTCACCATTGACATACTCCAACAAGATTCCATCCGAGACAACTATTTCTTCATACAGTTTAGGCAACTTAGTAAACCCATTTGCATTTAGAAATCTGTAGGAACTAAGTTCGCGCTCTCTTGATATTCTTTTTCGAGCATTATCCCCTCTATAAACCTTTAGAACCATCTCTTGACTTTCGATTTTAAAAAAATAAATATGGCTATTTCCCCCCATCTGTCTTTTTGGCTCATTAATTTGAATACCTTGAACTTTTATCGTTTGGAGGAATGTGGATGAATCAAACATAGTTAATTATTGAATCAAGGGTGTTTACCACGGTGATTTTATCTGATAATGAATTCTTAGTGTCGACTGATAACCAAAAACTTTTAATGTTTTTGGGGTAATTTTCTTCTTGGAGTACTTCAAGTAAGTCATCGACGAAATGAGTTAAACCGAGTGAGGCTATTCGTTTAACCTTTGATTTTCTTGTCGCCTCGAAATAAATGTGGTTTGCCCCAAGCTCTGGAACATTACTCAAGTTTTCTTTGATCCATTTTCGTGCAGGCTGAATCAAATCTACTTTCTTTGCTGTCGATTCTGGCGTCTTGTGGCTTACTATAAAAAGTTCGGCATTCTGACTTCTCAATTTCTCTATTAGATTCCATGCTCCAACATTTACTGACGCGTGATTTAACCCCTCTGTGTAAAGCCACTCTTGGACGACTTTCCATTCTTCTTGATAATCTCTTCTTAATCGATAAAATTCCTTTAGATCTTGAAGCGTAAATATGAGTTCGATGTTGTTCTGCTCGCTCCAAATTCTTGAGGCAATGTCGTAGTTCACCAATGTGTTATCAAAATCGAATCCAAATCGAATTGAAGATTTCAGTGTATTGCCAACTCTTTCATTCGTTGAATATTGAAATACATTGCGTTATTCAATGAATCTTGAAATTTCTTTTCATTAAATGCCTTAACAAGATCAAGTACGGCCGAACCCACGTTTCTTTGAAACTGAAATCCCAGGGCTCTTGAGATTTTGCTAGAGTCAATTCGATAGGACCTTAAATCGTCAGTCGGTTCATGAATGATTTTATCTACGCCAGTGTTTCTTGAAACTTCTTCTGCTATTTGGTTCAACGAAAGATTGTCAGAGCCAACATTAAAAACTTCTGAATTCACACTACTCTCCGGCGCATCCAGGGTAAGCAGATAAGCATCCACCATATCTTCAATATGAATGTTTGGTCGATATTGTGTTCCTCCAAATACTTTTATCTGTCCATTATTGACTGCGTGGTTAGTTAGGATATTGACTGATAAATCAAATCTCTGTCGAGGAGACCAACCACACACGGTTGCTGGTCTCAGAACTGTACCTACAAAATTTGAAGACGTGTATTTCAACAAGATGTCCTCACACATCGCTTTAAACTTGGAATAATCTGTTAGCGGCTTAAGTGAGAGTTCTTCTGTTACCCTCTCTTCTTCCTTTACGCCATATACTGACGAAGACGATGCATAGATGAATCGGCGCACTCCGCTATTGATTGACAATTTAACTAGTGGTTCAAAAGCATCAAGATTGATACTTTTCCCCAGTTGAGGATTTAAGTCGAAAGATGGATCATTTGAGATGCACGCGAGATGAATAACATCTGTTACACCGTGCATAACTTTCGATAGAGAAAACTGATCCCTAATGTCTACGTCATATACAAGAAGAGATTCGCGGGGAGTGGAATCTATGACTTCTCTTCCATACCAGAATGTATCTACTGCCACTACCTCGTAGCCTTTACCTATTAAAGATGGCACAAGCCGGGCACCAACGTACCCGCCTGCGCCCGTCACAAGGACTTTTCTCTTACTAATTTTGCAACTCCTAACCTAAAATTCCTTTAACGTATTTTTTCATACTGACAATACTCATGGACTCTTGATGCCCGAGCTGGGAGACTTCAAATGCCGCAACCACACTTGACAGTAACCCAATTATCTCCTTTGGTGCTCCGAGAAACGCCAACATAGAGGAAATTGCCAGAACGCTGTCTCCGGCCCCGACCTTATCAACGACTTTTGATGCTAACGCAGGAGTTATTGTAGATTCGCCAGAGGAATCAAAAGTTAAAAGTCCCCCTCCCCCAAGTGTTACAACCGCGTATTTGCAATTCTTTTCTTTCATTATTTTGGGTACAACCACTCGATAATTCAGGTCTTTTTTTCTTAATTCGAGCTCCAATTCACCACCATTTAAACTTAAAAGATCAATTCGAGAATACTTTGAGAACGTATTGAAACCTCGATTACCGGCATTAGATTGCGTATTGACACATAGAAAGGCATGAGATGAACATAGTCGACTTATCAAATCTTGTCCAAAAAAACCGTGGCCATAATCAGCCAGAAGAAGAAGAGAATTCGGCTTAAGCTTCAAACTGAGTAACTCTATAATCTCTAACTGAGTACTTCTATCTAAAACATCAGCTCGATAATCATAGTACTCGAAAACTCTATTTCCAGAATTTATATCGACAAAACGATGCTTGACAATTGTCGGTCTGTCTTCAAGTTCAAGAAAACGGCTATTGAAATCGGTTTCCTTTGTCGATTTCGAGAGGTGCTCGTGAAAGTCTCTTCCAGTTACCGAATAAACTGTGGTGTCGCGCGACCACTTTGAGCATGAATCAGCAATTGCAAGAACACCGCCTAAAAAGCTTCGTGTTTCAAAACGCTGGAAAGCCAGAATGGGATCTTTTGATGATTTCGCCAATGGTCGACAGTTTGTATAAATATCAATGATGGCTTCACCAAGAATCCCAACATCAACAGTAGAGAGTCTGTCAATCCAATTAATGACTTCAGACAACGTAAACCGTTTTTTGAATTCATTCACCCAACGCCTAATCTCACTATCCTGAGAAATCAGTAAGTTATTTATTAGACTTGTGCTACTCGAAGTAAATCCATCTGTGAATACAAGTTTACCTCCAAATTTTTCAACTATTTCCTTTTCTAACTCTATTTTGCCGGTAATGTCATCATCTAACTTACGATAGTCAGAACCTTTGACATAAAAGTCTGGTTTGATAAGTTTTATTGCATCTACTGCTGAGTCTGACTGGACGATGTAAACATAACTAATCATTTCCAAAGCCGCAAGGAATTTTGATCTACGTACTTGATCAAAATATGGGCGGTTTGGTCCTTTGTTAATGAATTCGTCTGCAGTAATACTTACAACAAGGACATCTCCGAGTTTCCTTGCCTCTTCAAAATGTTCTAAGTGTCCCGGGTGTACCAAATCGAAGACACCATGACATTGAACTATTTTGGAATCTGGCGTTAGAGCTCTTACCTGATTAATCGCACTTTCAAGCTCATTTGCATTTACTATTTTAATTTTCATTATTCTTTACATCACTTCTACTCAAATATCGAAACCACGATTCGGTTTCTATTCCAATCTTTTCAGGAGTCCATACTGGTGCATCACTCCATGAATCAATAGATTTCAGCATATTCTCTACGCCGTCTTGGAAGGTCACTTTTGGTTTCCAATTCAGTTGCGTAGATATTTTCGAGATATCTGCGAACGTACAATCAGGCTCTCCTGGACGTTTTGGAATTTTTACCACATCTCCGCCAATCAATTCTACTAATTGATTTATCGAATAACACCCTCCAGACCCAACATTGTAAATTTCTCCCTGCTTATTACTCATTGCAGCGGTAAAAAAGGCATTTACAACATCTGATACATAAGTGAAGTCGCGTGTCTGCGAACCATCTCCAACAACGGTCAGTGGCTTACCAGCTTTCTTTTGAGCGAGGAATACTCCAAATACGGCTCCGTATGTTCCTGAAGTTCTTGCTCTCGGACCATACACGTTAAACAAACGAAGGCTTAACATAGGTAATTTATAAATCTGTCCCCAGTGAAGCGCGAGCTGCTCCCCAAGAAGTTTGGTTAGTGCATAAGGATATTGTGGTTGCAACGTTGAGAATTCGTCAGTGGGATACTTATCAGGTATGCCATAGCAAGAAGACGACGCTGTATAAAGGAATTTCCTGATCCTTAATGTTCGAGCGAATTCTAGGAGGGCAAGGGTTCCCTCTACATTTGATTCGAAATATTCTTTAGGGTATTTGATTGAAGGAATAATGTCTGCTTTAGCTGCTAAATGAAAGATATAGTCAATGTTTCCTATTATAGTCGCGTAATTAGATACATTTCTGACATCAGCATTTATAAATTTAAATCGTGGTAAATTCAACACATCACTTAAATTATCGAGCTTTCCCACAGATAGGTCGTCAATTCCCACAACTTCATTACCTTCATCCAAAAGTTTTTCGACTAAATGGCTACCGATGAATCCTGCTGAGCCACTGACCAAACACCTTGCCACCCTCTAAGTATACCGACTTATATCCCTTTCACCGATTTGCACTTGGAAATATGACTCCTAATCGAAAGAATCTACTCACAACTATTAGGTTTCTGTGTAAACTCATCCGTATTCTACGTACTAGAAAGACTAGACACAATTGAAGATAATTTTCGTGGAGTTACACACATCAAGCCTTGGACACTTGGTTCGGGATTCCGATGCAATTCTTCGTCGCAATTCATTGGATAACGCAAATTTAAAGTGGTATAAAAAAACTTATCTTGTCCTTTACGCACGTAAATCAATAGCAAATAAGGCTTTCTGGGCGCTTATAAAGCAAAACTACCTTGTCGTACCAAGATACCTCGCCTATCCTATTCACAGGATTTTGAGAAATATTAGTCAACGCTATTCATATTTATGTGATCTACAGTCTGAAGTTTCGCTGAGCACTCTTGCGCTTGCCCAGCAAGATAAATTTCCTCTAATGGGGATAAATCTAAATGTAAGTTCTTTAAGTACTTTGTTAGATAGTCTCGAGATTTCCAAGCCATACGTATGTCTAGTAGTTAGAGATGACGGTTACGATTTAGCTCTAGGCACCAACGGCATAGACGAATTAAGTTATCGAAATACTCCTGCAAAATATTTTAGTAAAGCCGTAAACTCACTATTAGGCCAGGGTTTTAGTGTGATTAGAATGGGAAGACATTCAAGAACCACCATTCCTGGGGTCAAGCATCACAGTTTTTGCGATTATTCATTAAAGAATACGATTCATTCTGATATGAACGACCTCTTGCTATTTCATGAATGTGAATTTGTAATAACTACAGGATCAGGTCCAGATGAAATAGGTTCGTTCTTTCGAAAAAATATTTACCGAGTAAATCTTGGGCCAATTAATAATGTTGTGGAAGGCCCGATATATCCTGTAACTCTATTGTCTGATTATGTCTCACTTACCTCTTCGTACAAACTTTCGATCGAAGACATTCAAAGATCCGAAATCGGATTACTATCGCCGAGACAACTTAATCAAATTGGGGTTGGTATCATCCCAAAATCCACCAAAGCAATTGATGCATTCTTTAGTCTAATTTGTTTGATTGAAGAACAAGGCAGAATTAATCATGAGGCAACTATTCATGACTTCGCCTCTTCATACGGCTATAATGTTATCCGTAAGACTTTTATTTACTAAATCGTTCTATTGCTTTTTTTGCTACTATATCATCGTGAGTATCTTGATTATTGGTGCTGATTACGATCTAATTCTAGAAATGCGAGAGCATTTTTCCAGCAAAGAAATCATTGGTTACACTTCAAATACAAATCATTTTTACACAGAGATACCCTATTTTGGAAGTCTTCGAGATAAATCTGAATAATACGAAATCATCAAGAAGTCATGTTCTCTCACAACGCTTGCTAATTTTTCATAGAATCCCGCCTTATTCTTTACAGTACTTAACATTCCTTCACAAGCGACAAAACTTAAATTTTTTGAGAACATTAATTCTGATACTGAGAGAAAAATCTGATTTTGGCTCGTCTCAATCCTCCTTGTTATAACGATACACTTTTTTAACTCTCCGGGCATAGTTGTTATATGTAAACTGTATCCTTAGCTTAATTCAATTGATCGACTAAATAGACTTGGATTTTTAGGCAACATTAATAACTATTGCAGCTACGTTGGGCTTTGTACTCTAGAATACAGGTATATAGACCTTCCTACTGAACCTATGATTTATACTAAACTTCTCTCAAAATCTAGGAGACTAATGAAAATTCTTTATTACACAAATGAAAACGTGACGTTTTCCGAAATAGAGGAAATTTTATCCGAGAAACACGATGTTAAAAGGATCACCGCCAGGCCAACACAAAACTTATTAATAGATGGGGGGGGTTTTGATCTTTTGGTCTCAGACCGTTCAAGGTTTATCATACCAATGGAAGTTGTGGAAATATTAAATGGTATGGCTTGTAACCTTCATCCCTCATTCTTGCCTTTCAATCGTGGTGATCAACCTTTACTCTGGGCTGCTGTGGAAGGCACTCCCTTCGGTGTTACTATCCATAGTGTGAGTGAACGGTTTGATGAGGGTCAAATTGTTTCTCAAACAAAATTTAATTTACCGGAATCTTTTACATTGCGCACAGCGTACTCAGCCGTACGATCACACATGGTTGGCTTGTTCAAATCATCCTGGGAATCTGGAGTATTATACGAGTCGCTTCGCAACCCAAAATTGTTGATTCCAAATGATGTAGCGAATGGATCCACCAAGTCCCGTGCCAATGGACGGGCGGCCGTTGCAAAATTACCTTACGGATGGGATACAGAGATCTACTACCTACGTTCTCACGCTGAATTCTTTCTTAATCTTTGTTCGGAGAATAATGAGTAATGCTGAGTTTTACCTAGAAAACAACTTCTTGCCAACTCTAACTAACATTGACTTTAATGAATACAAAGACTTTGCCTACTATAAAGATCAATGACTTTATCTATTTAAACCTCTTAAGTTTCCAGTTGGCTATTTTTCCAATTGTTCGTATCTCGAAATTGGGCAAGATTCTGGTGAAAACGCTTTATTTGCAGCGACACTTGGCGCAAAACTAACTTGTGTTGATCCTAATCCGCTCTCAAACACTAAAGTTAAAGAGCTGTGTGACAGTTACAGAAGTGGAATTTTAAGGTCAAAGCTCGTTTCAAATCAAATGATTTATTTTGAAAACTTTGACTCTAAGACAAAATTTAAGTTTTGTCGCTTGTGAAGGAATGTTAAGTACTGTAAAGAATAAGGTGGGATTCTATGAAAAATTAGCAAGCGTTGTGAGAGAGCATGACTTCTTGATGATTTCGTATTATTCGGATTTATCTCGAAGACTTCCAAAATAGGGTATCTCTGTGTAAAAATGATTTGTATTTGAAGTGTAACCAATGATTTCTTTGCTGGAAAAATGCTCTCGTATTTCTAGAATTAGATCCTAAAACAGAATTAGTTATTACTACTTCCGATATAGTCTTTAGGAGATTCGTGGTAAGCAAATGGAGTGACAAAATTATTGAGTATGTTTCAGATAAAGCTATATTCCTATCTAACGTCAAGCTACAAATGGGAGCGACGATTAGTATAAATGCTTTTATCTCCGGAGGTTGTGCGATAGGAATGATGTCAAGTATCGGAGCGTTTTGTCGCTTGCACCACGGAAGTATCGTTGGAGATTATTGCGTAATATCTCCCGGGTCGACACTTCTTGGAGATTCAGAGGTTGGATCTGAATGCTTTGTAGGAGCTAACGTAACTATTTTACCTAGGGTAAAGGTTTCCAATAATTGCGTCATAGGAGCTGGTTCTGTTGTTATCGAGGACACTCAACCTTTCGGAGTTCATGCGGGAAATCCCGCCAAATTAATTAGATTTCTTGGCTGACTTTAGGATAAACACAAACGGCAAAAAGGTAATTTGCCATTTTTACAAATCCTGTATGCACCACTTCGTCACTCATCGAGAAAATTAGAACTCTTTCAAAATAATTGAGGCAGAACTTTCGTAATTCTTCACCTGATTTACAATTCACATGGCCATTGTCGGGATAGGAGTAAACCTGACTTTCCAATGATGGAATCCCGATCACTGTAACTCCATTCTGTGAGAGGTTGTTCACAATATTCTTCATAAATAGATCTTCTTTTTCTTTTACAATATGCTCTAAGACATCTAGCGCGAAAATGCCATCAAACTTTGTATCGTAAATAAAGAACTCCGTTAAGTCTTTACGATCAAAAAGAATCGGCCACTTATGTTCTACGTTGTTCCTGCCGTAATCTAACAGTTCTTGGTCAAAATCTACGCAAACCAGAGTCTCTACCTCTTGTTTAACAATTCGTGAAGGCCATCCATCGGCTGATCCGAGTTCCAAAACTCGATCAAATCCAGAGAACATCTTTGCAACAAATTTATATCTACTCAAAACAAAAACCAGTCTTTTTGGATCTCTCAACCAAGTGCCTGCAGACATAACACCAACCCGAGGACCACCTTGATTACGAACTATCTCTTTGATCCAATTATATTCTTCTTCAATACTTCCACTAATTTCTTTATCCAATATTCCACTCCGCTCCATATGTACTCTCTTGACTTAGAAGTGCTAAAAAATCAATAATTCAAGTAACCTCCATCAATAATTAACTCTTGCCCTGTCATATAGGATGAGCCACTACTCACTAAGAATGCAACCGCTGCAAACAAATCATTTGGCGTCCCAATTCTCTTGATGGCTAGATTGGAATATATCTCATTTAGATAATCCAAACGTTCGACTCCTCGTTTTTGCGCAAAAAACCCAGGGACAAGAGTATTAACTCTGATTAATTTCTCTGCTAGAATAGAACTGAGATAACGAGAAAGTTGATGAACTGCCGCTTTAGATACCGTAATTGCTATGGATGGTTCATTTTCTAGATCCAAATAGGTCGAAAGCTTGGGAGAAACTTTCGCCCATAGGGATCCATTGTTTATTATTGAAGCCCCCTGTGGATTCATATGTGGAATTACACTTCGAGAAACGGTCCAATACTGAACAAAGCAACTTTGAAAAACTTTGTTTATCTCATCAATTTTCATTTCGAGGTTGGGTCGTCTAGGTGCTTCGAATGCATTGTTAAATAAACAATCTATTGACCCAAATTCACCAACGAATTTTTTTACCGAATTTGAGACTTCTTCTTCATCTCTACAATCTACCTTATTGAATATTAAGCTTCTAGATTCCATGTGTGTCTTGCACATTTCTTCAAGTTTATCTTTCTTCCTACTCAAGGCAAGAACGGTGGCTCCATTAGAAAGCAAAAAATCACTGACGTTTCGACCTAGGTAACCGTTCGCGCCAGTAATCACAATATTTTTTCCTTCTAAGCCAAACAGGGTTGAAATTTTGAATTTATTCTCCATAACGAGTAACTCCCCCCAATCATTCGTATAGACTAAAGAGTAGCGTAGACAGGAGAGATTTGTTGCGACCTACCGTTGCCCGTCACATGCTTGTAAACTTGAAAATTTACCTGAAGTCCGTCCTTCATTTCGCTGTCTTGGCCTGGCCATCAACTTTATTTTTTCGGGGCTTCAAGCAAATCTCCTCTGTGAATCCACCAGAGCAGGAGTCGTCGTCCACGCAGGAGATATCTTCTAGCAATTTCCAAATAATTGTGGCTACCAACCGCCCTATTCAAAAGCAAATTAATTCTGAATTCTACAAGCTGCCCAAGATTTTTCAATTGAAAAGGAATCAGGCATACGAGTTGGCACTACGAAATGAAGCTAACAATTTCGCATTATCAGGAGACCAAAGACTCTTCAAAGATACCCTTGATAAGATTCATAAATATCAAAGCTCCTCACGCTATTCAAACTTCCTGAACAACTTTGAAACTTGGTGGGCTGGAGGCGAGTGGGTTGCAAATATTGGACATTCGGCAGCAGGGCTAGAACTCATTCATAACATAAATTTAAAACGTGAATCTCACTCTCCGAAAGTTTCTGTTTTTTGCACAAGCACCGGTACTTCAAATCCCTACTTACTTCATCTATTTTCTGAAAAGATTCCAATTTTTAGGATGAAGCTTGAAGAGTACTCAGCTATAGAAAACTTATTTCCTAACCACCGTCTTAGATTCGAATATCAAGTTGATCGCACTCGTAAAGTTCTAAATCTCTACGAATCAATTAATTCTCACAGAAAAGCGGAAGATGCACTTTTAGAGATTCCACTCGAGGTGCGGTCTCTTGCTGTGAAACATTTCTCCGAGCTAAATATTGACTTATCGGCACCTTTTATAGCGATTCACGTTCGTGAAGGAGCAACATCCTCACAAAGGGGGGCAACCAATGGTAATTTAGAATCTCTCTACGAAGGAATTCATACGCTTATTAATCTAGGATTTCAGGTCATACGAGTTGGACAAAAAAATTCAAAACCTTTCAATTTAAGATATTTCGGTAAAGAAAGATCTCATCGAATTCTTGACTACACCAATTCACCTCTTAAGAATCATGTGAATGACATAGTTCTGTTTGCTTTGTGCGAGTTCTTTGTCGGATGCGACTCTGGTCCTATCTGTGTATCACCACTATTTGGAAAACCAGTTCTGAGACTCAACGCGAATCACGCTTTGCGAGTGGAGAAATATCGGGGATACGTAGTTCCAACTCTATTCAAAGATAAATCGAGAAACCGGTTACTAACCCTGACTGAACAATTCTCTAGTGAAATAGGGTGGACTCAGGATTTAAATCTTCCTTCAGATATATATCGCGTTTATAATTCTGAGTCTGTAATTAGAGATGCCATGCTCGATATGGTTGAATTGCTGAAGCAGGAACGACCATCAGAAAATTCTTCACAGGTCCAGTTTAGAAATCTAGCGAGCCAATATACGGAATATCCCGGAATGACCATACCTGGATCGTTCATCCAGGCATCAGGAGTTGAATTCTAGTTTCAAACAGAATTTTATTCGATATTAGGTAGACCCCTGAGTGTGTTTTAATCGGAATAAATTGACCATGACTTCTTGGGAAGTTTGACTTAAGATTAGGTATATGGCACTCAAATCTACTAACCCTTTATTTCGAGTCTTCACTTCATATTCTAATCTTCCGCGAGTTGAAAAGGCCGAAGGAAACTACATCTATTCAGAAGGAAAGAGATTTCTTGACTTGACCGGAGGTGGAACCTCATACGCAATTCTTGGTTGGAACAATGAGGAAGTAAATTCAGCAATCAGGCGTCAGCTTGCTAAATTCACACACATGGACTACAAGATTTGGGATGACCCAAATACGCTAGAATTAGCAGAGTTAGTTTTGGGCTCTGGTTTATCAAGTCTAAAAAAATTTTATTTTGCGGGTAACTCGGGAGCAGAAGCGTGCGAAGCTGCCATGAAAATGTGCCGTCAGGCTCATCTCAGCAAAGGGCAATCTCGAAAAAAATGGTTTATTTCAAGGAAACAATCCTACCATGGTTCAACGGCGGACGCTCTTGCTCTTGGCGATAGACCAAATCTTGAAATCTTCCGCGACATGCTATCGCCATATCGCAAACATGTTGAAATGCATCATTTCAAGAAATTGGCACTGGTTGGTGAATCCGAAGAAGCTTATGCAGACCGATGTGCACGCGAACTCGAAGAAACGATTGCTGCGATTGGTCCCGAAAATGTTGCGGGCTTTGTGGGTGAAACAATAATGGGCGGTTTAGTTGGAGATGTCCCGCCAGTTGGAAATTACTGGAGAAAGATGAAGGATGTGTGTAATAAGTATGACGTGCATCTTATTTTAGATGAGGTTTATTGCGGAACTGGCTCAACCGGTAAATATTTCTGCTTCGAATACGATTTAATCGAGCCTGATTTTGTCTTCATAGGCAAAACCTTAGCTGCTGGCTATGGTGCACTAAGCGCAGTGATCACTACGGATTCAATCTATGATGCAATAGCGAGCTCCCCTGACGCAAGACTTCAACACACCACGACACATCAAGCACATTCACTTTCGGTGTCAGCTGCCATTGCCGTCCAACGAATTATTAGAGCTGATGGCTTTCTAGGATCTGTACATGAAAAGGGTAAACTCTTTCAGGAAGGTTTCTCGGAACATTTGCATAGTAATAGTTATATTGTGGACATACGTGGACGAGGGCTCCGATTTTCGATCGAGCATTCTATTCCGGTAGTGAAGCAGATTGAATTTGGGCAATTCTTTGAAAAATTGATGCGCCAAGAACATTCAATTTTAGTTAACGCCAAGTGGCACAGGATCTGCTTTACACCTCCTTTAACTCTTACGTCCACCGAAATAGATGAAAGTGTTTCGAAAATTTCGTATGAACTTAATCGACATTTGCCCCAATTTGCAAGCATTGGCGCAGTTTAGTGGAAATTAAAGAACTTTTTGCTTGCGACCAAAAATGTTTTGAATCGAATGCGGTCATTCTTGAATTGAACAATTCTCATTAAACTCTTTAGCAACTCAATTACGTAATATTTTGCAAGAGACTGAACAAACAAAACACATTGATATTTATGAGCAAGCTTTAATAATCAATGTTCGTTCCGGCAAACTCTTTTCATTAAATTTCTCACCTGTTTGACATATTTTCGTATTAAGTCCAAATAGTGTAAGTAAGGAAGAAGAATAGTCCGATAACACATATTTTCTATCTTTATCGGAATATTCTGCTTTAACAAGTATCTTAAATCTTGTAACCTTATCAAATCTATTCAAAATATTTATAACCCTGCTGATACGCTTTTCTAACTTATCGTTAGTAATCGCAAGTGTCCGTTGATCTGCTACATAATTAGAAGGGAAGATGGCGGGAATCACATAAGGAAATATCCCCCATCTATTTTCTAACGCCAATGGCCAGGCATCTTGTCGGCCAGTCAAATCAATAAAAAGAGAATCGTCTCTCTGCTTTTCCAAGGAGACGGAATCGAATGGTCTAAGAGATTCATTGCTATTTATGTTGTTGATTGCAAATAGAAGAAACGTTAGGATAATCACCGTCAACGCACGGCTCAAGAGCAAAAATATTTGTTTAGGTAAAGAAATTGACTTGTCATAGTGTCGCGCTAAGTAATAATACAAGATTGTAAAGGACAATAGACCCAACTGAGTGCTTGGGAAGTCTTGTATCGCATTGTATGAGCCAAAAAGAAAACTAGCCAGTAGAAAATTCAACGGTAGCGCATTTTTCAAAACTTATAATGACGGATTTAATCTTATGGCAAGTATAAGATAAACTAGAGCAATAGTAACATTCTTAAAGAAGCCAGAGTGATACTCAAAATAGAAGAAGTTGTACCCAATAATTATTGAAATTGCCGCACATGTTATAAATTTTTGTCGCACTTTTAACATTGTGTGGGAGAGTGGAAAAACTGTTACGAAGCGTGTATAAAGAATATTGGTGATAGGTCTTTCAATTGGCATACTTGAGAATGCGAATGAGTCGCTAACAAAACTCAAGAGGTTTTCAATTTGCCGCCCATTTGCGAAGCAAAATACTGCTAGCATTGTCAGTGAGGCTAGTACATATCTGGCAATTGCCACCCTAGGTTGGAGCCCCCCTTGTTTAGCACTAGCTAAAAGTGCGGCAGTAAATGCGACAATGACAAAAGGTGCTTGAGTGAAGCGAGTAAACAATGCAAATAGTGTTAAAAAGGCGAAAGTTACAATATAGAAGTTTGTGCAGTGCTTTTGGGCTTTCAAGAATATCAAGCAGGAAGTTATAGCCACAAGTAGACTTAAGAACTGATATGTGGGAAAACTATAATATCTAACACCAAGGTCATGAGTTAGAATTAGAAAAAGAGCGCTTGACAAACCTAATCGGACAAATCTTGTAAGCAATGCTCTTTTATCAATCAATGAAATTAAGCAATATAGAATCATCACCAATGATGAAGAGAATGCTAGATATAATAAAGCTTGATTTTGTAGTTGAAACTTTAGGAACTCGTTAGATAGAAATACAAAAGGCCAAAAAGATATGTCTAGCCCTGAGTTATAATCCCTTATCCACAATAACTGTAGAAGAAAATCATCGCTCTTAATAACTTTGACAGTTGAACTCCTATTCTCCAGAAAGTAATCCGCTGAATGATACTATAGTTAAATTCACAAAAATGAATTCGAAGATTGCGCTTTCACCAAAGCACAAGCAAGTTAGAATGTAATTTTTTTCCTTACCCATACAATTAGGCATAAATCAAATCATGGAAACGTTTTGAAATATCCGTAATATCCTTTATTTGATTTTGCAATAGAAAACATTGAATTACTTTACTCGGAGAATAATCTGCTAAAGTGCTTCACTGCTAATTTCGAATATTTTTGCGTCTCTATTCCAAATCGGAGCAGTTCGTACTCTGTGAAGTCAATCAATAGTGAGCTTTGAAACCACCCTAGTCTCCTTCTGTGAAAATAGTTTGTAATAAGTCTAAATTGCTTTACCAGCAAAAGAATCAAACTCGCAGTTATCGATAGCCAACACTTTTTATTTGATAATTTGATTAATTCAATCCAGACTTTTTCGAGCACTCGCTGTTGAAGACTAATTTTATTATGTATCTTAAATCCTACATTTGGATCTTGTTTTTCGAATAACTCTAGGAGGTTTTGTAGATCCTCTAACGATATCTTTTCGTTTGACCCTAACAGACAATTTATTCCTTCCAGAAGTCTAATACTCCACATGCGGAACAGTTTTCGATTTTCAGGGTCATTAAGATCAATCCCGAATGGGTTCTTCACCGATCTAACAATTTTGAAAGTGTCATCTACCGGAGCAAGCCAGTGCCGGGAAAAATGTAGTGGTCTACTCAGCAATTGACCAGACGCAAGTGCGGCGCCCGCAAGGTAAAGGCTAGTAGTGTGTAAACCGGTTTCAAAAGGGAAGACTTTTGTTGATTCCCCCCAGATCTTCAATGCTTTTCTCAAATAATTACTGCGCCACAGCGCTCCCCACATCAAATCGTTAGGCTTCTCAGCCCAGCAAGTCATGCGCTCATGGGGACTTTCTCCACCCATATTATTTGAATATTCCCACGATGAACTTTCAAACCACCAAGATGTGAAATTTCCTGGCCCATACAGATAGCCAACTTCCCTTTGCTTCTCAAGAACTGTTATACCCTCAATTACTGTGCTTGGAAATATCAAACTATCGTCGGAGTGAATGATTGAATATGTGGATTCAATGTTACTTGAGGCGAATAAAGCTCTTTCCCAAAAACTTTCTGCTTGAAAATAAACCAATTTTTCTTTTGCACTAAATTGATTCTTCAATCTTGTATTAGTCGATGCGTCCAATACAAGCACGTGCGCGCCTCGATCCAGCCAAAATTGGATAACTACTGAAGCTTTGTCGTATCTATTTCGTGTGAACAAAACAATCGTTAAATTTTCAAACATTCAAAGTACTCCCCATCAACTTCATACTCCTTGGTTCGTAAAGGAAGATTAGGGGTTGCTTTCTTTACTGATGTCTCTTTTTCTTTAGAATCACACCTAAACCAAAGAGGAATAGGTAAATTTCTAAATTTTGAATTTGCTAATATGGTTGAGGCAAAGACATGCTCAAATAGCCTGAACGAATATTCTTCATGTTTCTGTAGCAACCCACTCAATTGACTAATTATTTCCTGACGTAATCGTATTGGGCAAACAACGTACACGAGATTTCCTGTTCTAATATTCATAATCGCTTGAGAAACATTTTTTGTTCGACTGTCATCTTCTAGGAGTAATTCGCTCGACCAGTGACCCCAATTCTGAATGGCAATGTCTCCGTTTTCGCTGACAATTCTATACACTTGACCCGCAGCTGAATAATCAGGGTTATGTCTCAACCAGTTTGAGACGCATGATAAAGCTTCTGGAAGCACTATATCTGAGTCACCCATCAAACAGAAGAAATTTGTTGAAACTTCCTCCAGTCCCTTGATTACGCTCTCTATAAAATTATGTTCACCAGGTAAATGAAAGTATTTGATTCTATCTCGGTTTTCTCTTGTTATCATGTCTAAAAACGGAAAGTGACTAGGAGAACTGTCTATTATTACTAACCGAGTTTCATAGTGTTGCAAAAAATTTATTTGCTTTTCAAGTAGAGAATGTCTTCCAAAGGAGGAGATTACGACAGTTACACCAATTTTTTTGTCTGTAAACATAGTATCTATATCTAATCTCTTCATTTTATATAGAGAACTTCACTAATATACTCATGCTTGATTAGACTTCCCGAGTATTTCTAATTCATTTTTTAGAACTTGGTAGACTACATAAAGGGGAAGTATTTCCAGCACCTATTAAGGTTAACTATTCTCTCCTACAAAATCAAGTACGATACTTGAACTCTACATAATGTCGAAAATTGAGAGACAATACTTTCTTCTCTCTAAGTCAAAATGTTGAAATTATCCTTGCGCCTGATTGATCTATTTGAGGAGCAAAAGAACTTTGTGGAAGATTTAGAGAAGATTTGGGGCCAACTGAACAATCGCTGCTCCCGTTGAACGACAGTATAAAGCCGCCTCCACCAGCACCTAGAAGTTTCGCGCTATAGTTTTTTTGTTTTTTTATATTATTTATTATATCTAAAATAGGATCGGTTGAAATCAAAGGACTGAATCCTTGTTTAAGAATCCATGATTCATTGATGAGATTGGACAATCTATCCCATTCAATATCCGGGTCTTCAAGCAATTCACGAAATTCGTGAGCTATTGAGACCATTTTTTGTAGGTTACCAAAGTTAGAGGAAATTCGCACTGCTTGATCTTTCAATATCTGCACTGCTAGGCGTTCGGTTTTTGTCCAATACAAGCGGCATCTCTCCAATAACGCAGATAACTCCTTGGATGAAATTGAAATCGGCTCTGCGGTAACTCGACCATTTTTGAGAAACCGAAGAAAGTTTAGTCCACCAAATGCGGCCGCATACTGATCCTGTTTGCCTATCGGATGATTCAATAATCCAATTTCAATATGACATGCTTCTTCAGCTAGCTGATGGCGAGTAGGCTGCTGACCTTTAATACTGTGTAAAGCTAATAATAAGGCAACAGTGAAACTGCTGGAAGACCCTAGTCCTGTACCCGCGGGCAGATCAGATAACGTTGAAATTTGAACGGGCATATCCATTTCCATAAATTGAAGACATGCACGAACAATTTCATTCTCAATTTGAGCAATTTCTTGAACATGCTCGACCTTTGAATATGAAATTCTGTATCTTTCCCCAAACGAGTCATCATGAACCTTTACATGAACAAACACATATTTATTAATTGCACAAGAAACAACTGCACCATCACTATTTCGAGAGAAGCTTTCGATGTCAGACCCACCACCAACAAAACTAATCCTCAACGGAGCAACAGCTAGAGAACTTGTGATCACGCCTGATGATATTCTAAATTTCTACTATTTGTCACCCAACATCTATTGCTTCCAAGGTCTTTATGAAATTCAAAATATCTTGATGAGTGTCTGCTCTATTCCTTATAGACATTTTTTCAGGGAACAAAAAGCTTCTAATATTCGCATTAATTCCGGCATTTATATCACTTTCCCGATCTCCGATCATTATGCATTTTACAGGATCAAGGACAAAATCACTAATTGCACTATTAAGCAGTCCTGGCTTTGGCTTTCTACACTCACACCTTGAATCCCAATGATGAGGGCAAATGTAGAATGCCAGAATGGGAACGCCGACACCGAGTAACTTTATCGCTATGTATCTGTTTATTTCATTAACTTCTTCTATAGTAACAAGATTCTGCTCTACCCCCGCTTGATTTGTTACTATTATAAAATCAACTTGGTATTTTGTTGAAAGGAATGAAAAGAATTCAATATTTTCTCTCAAAAATCGAATTTGACTTACGTTTTTAACGTACTCCCCTTTTCCAATTCCTGCAATAAGGACTCCATCTCTATCCAAGAAAATCGTTTTTCTATTTTTTGCTCTTTCTTGCCCATATCTCGATAAGTCAGACAATGTTCTATATTTACTTATTTCCTGATAGTAAACCAACTCAACGGCTGTGAGTTCTTGCAGAGCTTTCTGTAAATCGTTTTGCTCAATTAAGAAATTCAAGAGCTTAAGAGGCTTCAAAATCCAGTATCCTAATTCTACAAAAGGGAACTCTTCTGATCTTTTGACTGAATAATTAACTTGACCTGAACTCTGAATACTAATATTGCCAGGCATTCTTCGGTTAACCAGAACTTTTTGCGTTTCAGATTCCACAAGATATTTTGTAATTTCAATGTCCTCAAATAAGTTATCGCAATATATTAATACCACATCAGAAGCGTCCATCCATATTTTTGATGTTTCAAGTAATCTATCTGCTGGTGATAGCTCTGGAGCTGTAATTGAAACTACTACATCAGACTTCAGAAGCTTTGATCGTATTTTAAGTAGATCTTCTACTTGCCACGAAAGATATCCTGCTAAAACAATGATTTTGTCTACATTTGAATTTTCAAGTTGGAGAATGATTCTTTCCAAAACTGGTTGACCATCTATTGGGACTAGACCCTTATTCAAGGTTTTTGTGATGGGGGCCAACCTTGTTCCAGGGCCCCCCGTTAGAATGAGAGCTATCCTCAATTTCTAGCCTCAAATTTCTTCTTCATGAATAAATTTAGGCCATCGTCCAGGTTTGAAAATGAAAAGTCAGGTAGAAGTCTCTGTAACTTTGTTAAATCTGCTGACAGACCAAAGAAATTAGCTTTAGAAACATTATATTCCGTTTTTCCTACTCGTTTCCTCACTGTATTTACAAAGTCGATATTCCGTATGCACATTGATGTTCCAGCGTTTAATTCACCGAGCCAAAGTTCACCTTTGATAAGCGTGTTTACCAACCTTCCTAAATCATCCACATAGGTAAAGTCGTTTGCCACAAAAGGCTCCATCATCCATGTGCTATCGTCATGAGAGAGATATTTTAAAGTCAGATTTAGTAAAGAATTTGGATGTTGCTTAGGTCCATATAAGTAGAAAGGACGAATCCATAAGTAGGGAACCCCGAAATTTGAGACTTGTGAGGACAGGGATCGTTTAGCAATTCCAAACTCGCTGAGATTGTTTCCCAGATCAGATTCGGAAACCTGTCCATACCTGGACCCATACTCTAGACAAGAACCTAGCCCAACGATTACTTTTCCACCCGAGTCGACAAAATCCTCAAACAGAATGGAGGTAATACTCAAATTATTGGCATTAAGTTCAGAATTTTGATGCGGTAACCCTTTCCAAGCTGCGTGAATCAACACATCAAATTTCTTTCGATTTAAGAGACTTCTTAGATTATCTTTTTCCAAATCATGAAAATGATGGACAACATTAGATCTCACTATTCCTTCGACTGGTTTACTCTTACTAATGACTTCTAATTCTACGTTTGCATCCTGACAAAGATTACGCAATATCGAAGAACCAACAAATCCTGTTGCCCCAGTGAGTAAAATTTTCACTGTAACAATGGCCAATGTCTGTCTTTTTCAGAGATTACTAGAGGAAAAATTGGCCACAAAATATTCGCAAAAGGGTCGTCAAAGCGAAATCCTGAATATTCGCAATCTTCGAATTTAGATGTCATCAGGTACAAAACTGTAACATTCTCCGTCAACGCGATCCAACCCGTGGCTAGCCCACTTGGAACAAACAGTGTTTCATTGGATTCAGACGATAAATTAAAATAATGATTTTCGACTTCTACAACTCTGGAGACCCGATGTGCATTACTGACCACTAAGTGGATTGCTCCACCAATTACCGAGATAAATTTATGCTCTGGTTGGCCTCCTACTTGGAAGTGCATCCCTCGCAAAGTTTGTGGGATCGGATTTTTTGAAATATTTACTTGTTCTAGATTCGAATCTGTTATGCCATTAGATAGTCTATCAAATATTCGTGAAAATTGACCTCTCGAATCGACGTGTAACGAATTCTTTAATAGCCGCGGCTTCATTGGGTTATATTTTAATTAATTGAGGTGGATGAGGAATTGGTAGCAATACTGTACCCGACCAATCTAGTCTTGAGAGTTGTTCCAGGATCTCTGTCTTAAAATTGAATGGAAATAGAATTATCAAATCTGGTTTCTTATACAACATCATTTCAACAGATTCTATGGGTATTCCAATGCCTGGCGAATATTTTCCCCATTTGCGGGGATTATTCTCACCTATGGATAGAATTCTTGTTGCATTCGTGCCGATGGCATTAAGAATAGTTGAGCTTCGAGCCGAGGCCCCAATAGCGCATATCTTTTCATTCTTATGCTGATCTATTACCATAGTCACTTGCTTTAAATTCTCAAG
>Ga0194130_10002685_pt1 | contig 25310 bp, 20 predicted proteins | sample TA2KigsurfametaG_FD_160084 | JGI IMG/M metagenome (GOLD analysis project Ga0194130, IMG submission 160084) | Freshwater microbial communities from Lake Tanganyika, Tanzania - TA2015050 Kigoma 12 surface | ecosystem: Environmental > Aquatic > Freshwater > Lake | place: Tanzania: Lake Tanganyika... | reverse complement strand
CTTTTGCTTGAAATGCATAATTATCTTTCAAGATACTTATCGTAACATCCTGTTTTTTATCCACTTTAATAACTGCCGCAAATTTTCCGTCATCACCATTTACTTTAAACTGATGTGTTTCCCCATTATCGTTATAACTGACATCAATTACCGCATCTTTTACTGGGGTACCGTCCTCATTTTTCAATTCTCCTTTAACTATTACAACTTCTTTAGGCCTTGCTTCTTTATATAAATCGAAAGAATAAATATTCCACTCACCCTCTTTTACACTCGAAAAGTAAGCTACTTCGCCGTTACTTGATATAAAAATGCCAAGTTCGTCATCAATTGAATTTATAGGGTATCCGATATTTTTTGGTTTCGTCCATCCCCCACCATCCCTTCGGATGTAAAATATGTCCAAACCACCAACTCCCTTTCTGGACGCTGAGGTGCTCGAAACAAAATACAAGGTCTCACCATCCTGATGAAAAAACGGACTTTTATCTTTACCCGATGTATTTATCAAATCAAAAGGAACCGCCTTTGACCAGGAGCCATCAGGAAGGCGTTCTGATACGAATATATCATTGTCTCGTGTATTATTTCTCAATGCCGTAAAAAATAATAGCTTACCATCAGAGGAAAGAGTAGGTTGTGCCTCCCATCCGTCAGGAGTATTGATGTTTGGGCCTAAATTTTTTAATTTCGACCATTCGAAGTCGTTACCGCCATATCCTTTCCTAGTAAAGTTTGTGGAGTATAGGTCACAATTTAAATAATATTGCTTATTGAAAATTTCTTTCTTGCAGGCACAGATAATCATCTCTTTATTATCCACCGATAGGCTTGTTGTTCCGTAATTTAAAAAGCTCCCATCGTTGAATGGTGCGGGAAGAGGGTTTCCATAATCAAATTCTAATGATTCTTCATCCTTTGTGGAAAGTGTTAGCTCCTCTCTTATATTTTCGCTCATGTCTCCAAAATTTTTTCTGTCAACTTTTCGTGAGAAAAAGAGTAAATCATTATCGGGAGAAATCATGGGAAAATATTCATCTAATTGTGTACTTACGTTTTTTATTTTTGAGGGATGAAAGGGTACAGGATTGTTAAATAAATTTTTCTCAAACTCCAGTTCATCTAATAACGCCAGTGCACTCCTTTTACGAGAAACAAAATCTTCTTCCAATTTTTCGAAATCGTCCTCCGGAAATTCAATATATTTTTTTAGAAAAGGGATTGCGGATTCTTGCTCTCCCACAGAAATTAAATTTTCAGCAATATTGTAGTAACAACTTGCATGGAAACTCGCACATTTCTTTATGGTTGCTTGATAATATAGTGTTGCTTTTTTTTGTTGGTCGCGGGCTTCTTTCTGCTTCCCTTGAAAAGATAGTGTTTGAGCATCCCTATTAGTAATGTTGGCAAGATAAAAATACGTTTTAGCCTGCTTAGGAAAATCAACAGCCACCTTACTTAGCTTTTCCAACTGTTTAACAGGATTTTTTTCGCTAAGTGCTTTGATGAATTTCTTTTCGTATTTTTCGTCTATGCTATTACACGGATTTGCCTGGGAATAAAACGCATGTGTAAAGAGTAAGAATAAACTTGAACAATAGAATTTTAACATTCGAAAAAATATAAATTTTTATAGCTTGATTTTCTGAAAAGGTTACATTATTTTGAGTTAATTTTCCGCAAACTTTCTCTAATATAATTTAAGTCATTTGCACAAACATTGAGGTGTGTGACGAATCGAATCATGTGTGGTCCAAATGGCATACACAATATGTTTAGGTCTTTTAATTTTGAAATGGCGTTATTACGGGTTTGGTCGTCCTTAACTATGGCAACAACAATGTTAGTTTCGACAGGTACAACATCCACAATCCAAGGTAAAGTCAGTAATATACTTTCAATTTCTTTTGCATGTTCATGATCATTTCTTAATCTGTTGATATTATTCTTTAATGCAAATAATCCTCCAGCTGCAATAATGCCCGCCTGACGCATTCCACCTCCAAACACTTTTCGAATTCTTCTCGCCTGAAGGATGTGATTTTTGTTACCAATGAGTAGAGAGCCTACTGGTGCTCCCAATCCTTTTGATAAGCAAATAGATAGTGTATCAAAATTTTCTGCGTACGACTTATATTCTACATTTGTTTCCACCAAGGCATTAAAAAGTCTAGCGCCGTCGAGATGTAAAGGTAAATGATGAGAATCGCACAAGCCTCGTATTTCCTCTATGTCTTGAATCTTGTAAATTGCTCCTCCACCTCTGTTCGCAGTATCTTCAATGCTCACCAATTGTGTTAGCGGATAGTGAACATCGTTTAACGGATTTATCCATTTTTCAATCGCACTGGCTTTGAGGCGTCCGCGGTCACCATCTAAAGTACGAATAGAGGCACCGGAATTACGTGCAATTCCACCTCCTTCGTATTTAAAAATATGGCTTTCGTAGTGGCAAATAACTTCTCCACCAGGTTTTACATGTAGGTTGATTCCAATTTGATTGCTTTGCGTCCCAGATGTACAGAAAATGGCAGCTTCTTTTCCGAAGAGTGCCGCTGTATAATTTTCCAACTCATTAACGGTTGGATCTTCTCCAAAAACATCGTCCCCAACTGCTGCACTCATCATAAAGTCAAGCATCTCTTTGGTTGGTTTGGTAACAGTATCGCTTCTTAAATCAATCATCTTTGTATTTTTACAAAAATAATGAACGGATGGACATACTTCCCTATTGTTTGATCTCAATTACAGCATTTTTGGCTTCTTTGAGTACTTTTTTTTCAGGATTTGGACTGGGAACCATTCTTTTACCTGTTTTTTCTTTGTTTTTTAGCCTTGAAATTGCATTAGCCACAACAGCTCTTGTACATTTTATTAACGGTTTCTTCAAAGTCACTTTAACATTCAAAAACATTAATTGGCCCATTTTTTTAAAATTTGGAAGTTTTGCATTTTTTGGATCAATGTTCGGAGCATATCTTATTTACGCATTAGGGGATATGGGTTTATTTTATTCTACCTCATTTGGAGGGAGTACTAACGAAGTAAATTATACTGAATTTTCATTAGGAGTAGTTATGCTAATTTTTGCTTCATTGGAATTGACTTCCTTTCTAGAAAATCGAAAAATTGGAAAATTGTGGATTCCGTTTGGAGGATTTATCAGTGGTTTCTTTGGTGGGTTTTCAGGTCACCAAGGCGCTGTACGTTCAGCATTTCTTTCCAATGCGTCGTTAACAAAATTTGAATTCATTGCAACATCAGCTTTGCTTGCGGTTATTATTGATTTAACAAGAATCTCTTCATATGCTCAACAACTTGATTCTGAAATTCCAATAGGTCTGGTAGCCACAGGTGCTGTTTTCGCCATTTTGGGCAGTTTAGTGGGCAATAAATTACTTAAGAAAACAGAAATGCGATTTATAAAGGGGATAATTGGATGTTTTCTTTTTACCGTTGGCACAATAATGTTGCTCGGATTGCTTTAATTATCCTCAGGATTACGCGGGAATTTAGAAATAATTTTGAAACGTTTCCCTTGTTTTTCGAGGCACGTTTCCCAAAGTTTATCGATTTTAGTATCCATAATTATCTCTGTTGTAATGTTATTAACCGGTAACCACGAGGACTCTTTTATCTCTTGTTCTAACTGCCCCTCTGACCAACCGGAATAACCGATGAAAAAACGAACCTTTCCCGAGGTATTGGGTTCTGTTTCAAACAATCGATTTAATTGTTCAAAATCCCCGCCATAGAAGATACCGTTGTATAAACTCGTTGAACCGTCTATTCGATTTCCCAATGTGTGAATAAAAAAAAGATGTTCTTTATCAACAGGACCACCCAAACTAATTCTTGCTTGAATATCTGGGAATTGTTCATCAAGTTTGTGTAAATCAACATCCAAATAATGATTCAAAACAAATCCAAAGGCACCCTCCTTACCGTAACCACAGATTAAAACGACGGACCTTCCAAAATAGCGATCTGCGAGAAAGGGGTCGGAAATGAGTAGACTTCCCTTTTTTACCTTTTCATTGTTTTTGAAATTCAAATCAAAAGATTCCATGTACAAATTAAAAAAGAAATTGGAAATAATAGGGCTCTGTTTAGTTGACTATTGTAACTTTGTTTATCATGACATATGGAGCCATAGATGTAGGAACAAATGCTGCGCGGTTGCTGATTGGTGAAATTGTTAAAGATCGAAAAAAAACATTTGTCAAGAAAATATCGTACACGCGTATTCCGTTGAGGTTAGGAGACGATGTTTTTGACACAGGAAAAATCTCAAAGCAAAAATTAGAAGACTTTGTCAAAACAATGAAAGCATTTGGATTAATTTCAGAAATATTTGAAGTTTCTAAATTACGCGCGGTATCAACTTCTGCAATGCGTGAAGCCAAGAATGCTGACAAAGTTATTCAAAAGATAAAAAAGGAAACTGGTATCGATCTTGAAATTATTTCAGGTCAAGAAGAAGCTGAATTAATTTTTGGTGCTTTTGATATATTGAATTTACCGGTAGATGTATCTTTTTTAGTTATTGATGTCGGAGGAGGCAGCACGGAAATTAGTTTGTTTGAAAAAGGAAACCTCGTGGCTTCAAGATCTTTTGATGTCGGTACAATTCGAATGTTGAGATGTAAGGTAAATAAAAATGTTTGGACTGAAATAAAAGAATGGATTGAATTACATGTAGATCTCAGCGACGAACACCTAATTTTTGGTACTGGAGGAAATATAAACAAAGTACACAAATTACTAAGTGAACATAACGCAGATTCAATTTCATTAAAAGATATGCGAGATTTAAGTGATAAACTAATCACTCAATCAATGGAAGAACGAATGTCTGAATATAAATTAAAGCCAGATCGGGCAGATGTTATTGTTCCGGCATTGGAAATTTACACATATGTTTTAAATGAGCTTTCAGCAGATAAAATTAGTGTTCCCAAAATGGGACTTTCTGATGGAATAATTAACGATTTTTATAAAAAAGAAATTTACAACGAGCATGTCAGTTAAAGTATCTATTCCAAAAGGGACGAGAGATTTTTTGCCAGAAGAGGTGAAGAAACGAAATTATATTTTTACCAGGATAAGGGAAGTATTTGAGTTGTTTGGTTTCGAACCTATTGAAACACCTTCTTTTGAGTTGTCTCAAACACTGATGGGTAAATATGGAGAAGAGGGAGATCGTCTGATTTTTCGAATTTTGAATTCAGGCGAAAAAATGAAAAAGGCAGATATTGAAGCATTGAGTGCAGAAAACCTTCCTCGATTTGCAAATTCTCTTTCTGAAAAAGCATTGCGTTACGATTTAACAGTTCCTTTTGCACGCTTTGTGGTTCAGCATCAAAATGAGTTGTCATTTCCATTCAAACGTTATCAAATTCAACCCGTTTGGCGAGCCGATCGTCCTCAGCACGGAAGGTATCAAGAGTTTTATCAATGCGATGCAGATGTGGTTGGCTCAGATTCTTTGCTGTGCGAGCTCGAGTTAATTCAAATATTTGACATTGCTTTATCCCGTTTATTACTTCCGGGTTTTACAATAAAGTTAAATAATCGAAAGGTATTAAGTGGCATTGCGGAGGTATGTGGTGAAAAAGAAAAGTTGGTAGATCTTGTTACGGCTATAGATAAACTAGACAAAATTGGTGAGGAAGGGGTCATACAGGAATTAACATCCAAAGGGTTGTCAAAGACGGCCATTGAAAAAATAAGTCCTTTATTTTCCTTTTCAGGAAATAATCTTGACAAATTGAATTTTTTAAGAGAATTTTTAAAATCCTCTGAAGTTGGATTACAGGGCGTGGAGGAATTACACTTTTTAACTGACATTATTGAAAAATTTCCCTTGTCGAGAGGTATTCTTGAGTTGGATATTACTTTGGCAAGAGGATTAAATTATTATACCGGAGCTATTCTTGAAGTAAAGGCTCATAATGTGAAAATGGGGAGTATTTGTGGAGGAGGTAGGTACGATGATTTAACGGGTTTATTTGGATTAAAAGGCCTTTCTGGGGTTGGAATCTCCTTTGGCGCTGATCGAATATACGATGTTTTAACAGCATTAAATTTATTTCCTGTAGAGCTGGTAAATGAAAAAAAGGTCCTATTTATTAACTTCGCTGCATCCACTTACCTTCATGCTGCTCCATTGATGATTGCCCTGAGAGCGCAGGGAATTTCTTGTGAAATATACCCTACACAAGCTAAGCTTCAAAAGCAATTTAAGTATGCGAATGATAAAAAAATCTCATATGTAGCCATGATCGGAGAGGAGGAGTTAAAGAATAATTCTGTAGCGTTGAAGAATATGCTAACAGGTGAGCAGCGGATTCTTAACCACAGCGAATTCCTAAAAATACTGTGTTGATGAATTTTACCTTTCTGCCATACTCTACCTTGTTTTTTATCCCCTGTGCTTTGAAAATAACGCTTTGTGCTAGCAGGAACGTCAATTGACACCATTAAAGAGCTGACAAAAATCAAAATGAGCTACCAGATTTTAGAAACCTTCGTGCTGTTATTTCTCATTTTGTCTCCTTCTTGAATACCAAAGGCCTCAAAAAACTCTGGGCAATTTTTAAGAGGACCGTTAACTCTATACATTCCCGGTGAATGAGGGTCAGTGGCGATCATCTTTTTTAATTCTTCATCTCGGTATCTTATTTTCCATAGCTGAGCATACGCAATAAAAAATCGCTGAGCCGGTCTAAATCCATTTACCTTTTGATTCTTTTTGAACTCCTCCGTCAATGTGTAAGCGTAATATGCCATTGTTAATCCACCTAAATCTGCAATATTTTCACCCATTGTTAATTCTGGATTCACACAATGTCCCTCAATTGGACAAAAAGTAGAAAAGGTTTCTCCAAGTATTTTAGTTCTTTCTTCAAAACTTTTTCTATCTGCATCTGACCACCAATTTCTAAAGGTGCCATCAGCAGCAAATTTAGAACCCATATCATCAAAGCCGTGGGTAAATTCGTGGCCAATCACCATTCCAATTCCGCCGTAATTTACGGCATCCTCAGCTTTCTCATCAAAAAATGGAGCTTGCATAATTCCAGCTGGAAAGGCAATTTCGTTATTGAGTGGACTGTAATAAGCATTTACCATGTGAGCAGGCATTCCCCATTTTTTCTTATCAACGGGTTTTCCATATTCTGCTAAATTCTTTTTAGTGGCGTAAATGGAAATATTCTTTATGTTTTGAAGGTAGTCAGAAGATGATATGGACAATTTTGAAAAGTCTTCCCATTGATCAGGAAAACCTAATTTTCTTCCAATCGAATTAAGTTTATTCAGGGCCTCAACTTTGGTTTCTGAAGTCATCCAATCCAACTTATTTATCCGTTCACGAAAAACGAAAAGTAGATTGTCAACCATAGAATTTACTTTATCTTTTGCTTCTTTTGAAAAGTGTTTTTCTACAAATAATTTACCTAAAATTTCTGAAAAATAGGAAGATGTGATTTCATCAATAGCTTGTTCATTTGAAGGTTTTTGGGCTTTTTTACCACTAAGAACTTTGCCATAAAAGTCAAAGTTTAGATCTACAAATTTTTGGTCAAGGTGTTTGGCATAATTTCTAATTACCTTCCATTTTAAATAAGCTTTCCAACTCTCTAAATTTTCATCTTCGATCATTTTTGCAAAATCTTGCATAAAAGCCGGATTACTAACAATTATAGAATCAGGGGTTTGGCTTTCTAAAATAGTCAAGTAATAGCGTAAATCAAAAGGTTTTACAAGCTCTAGTACTTCATTGAAACCCTTCTTATTATATGTTTTTTCGGGTTGTCGCATTTCAGCAGGAGAATACATCGCTTTTGCCATTCTTGTTTCGAATTTTACAACCAACTGAGCTGCTGTATTGGCCTTTTCTTGTGAATAGCCAATTAATTCAAATGCCTTTGAAACATGAACTTCATATCCTTTGAGAATTTCTTTTTTATTTTCATTTAAATAATATTCTTTATTCGGTAAACCAATACCACCTTGTCCCATGTAACATATATTATTGTTGACATTTTTCATGTCTTGTCTCACACTAAAATTGAAATTAGCTGAGATTCCCTCAGCATGGTGTTTTGAAATAATTTCTACAAGAAAATCTTTTCTATTAATGATTTCAATGCGAGATAGTTCAGCGGAAATACCATTGTACCCATTTTTATTTCGTGTTGTCATATCTAGAATAGATGTGTAGTAGTCACCGAGGATTTGTTTATCACTTCCGACCACTTGATTGTTCGCTTGAGCTTCTTCGAGTATAGCTGTAAGTTTTGATTTGTTATTTTGATCTAATTCATTAAAACTACCCCATTTGGATTCTGTATCAGGGATTTCATTAAACTTCACCCAAGAGCCATTGCAGAAGGTGAAAAAATCTTCTTTTGGACTAATTTTTAAATCCATATATGTAGGATCAATACTATACGCTGTTGTTACGTTAGGGATGAAGTTAAGCTCTTTATAGCTTTTACAAGCGGTAAGGAGTAATGTAAAAAGTAAAAAATAAGTAATTAAATTTTTCATCAGTTTAGTTTTATCATTTTGACATGCGGTATTCCGTCTTCTAAATAACGTTTTGAGGTCGCTTCAAATCCATGTGAATTATAAAATCCCTCCAAATGTTCTTGTGCGGATAAAATTATAGTAACTTTTCCAAAAGTTTGTTCGATAAAGGAAATACTTTCTTTCATCAACAAATGTCCCAGCTTCATATTTCTGTAAGCTGGATCAGACACAACCCTACCTATAGCAGGTTCCAAAGAAACTAATTCGGGTGGAAGTATTCTCGAAGTAGCAATAATTTTATCATCATCATTTTTTACAAGGACATGAAAACAATGCTTATCCAATCCGTCGAGCTCTTGATAAGGACAATTTTGCTCAACTACAAAAACGGAAATGCGAAGCTGAATTAGGTCATGGAATTCATCTATACTGAGGTCCTGATAATGCTTAATTTCTGTTTTCATCCATGTTAGCTATTTAGAAAATCTTACCTGGATTTAAAATATTGTGCGGGTCGAATACCTTTTTTATTTCCCGCATGAGTCTCATTTCAGTTTCTCCAAAAACAATGTCTAAATAGGGTTTCTGCACAAGCCCAATTCCATGTTCTCCGGAAATGGTCCCGCCAAGTCTCGCTACCTCACTAAATAACTCTCTTATGGCAATTGGTAATTCGTCTCTCCAAAATTCATCGGATAAATTACCTTTTAAAATATTTACATGTAAATTACCGTCACCGGCATGACCATAGCATACGGAATGAAAACCGTATTTAGTACCTATTCGTTTGATGTGGCCGAGTAGTTCTGGCAAATAAAACCTTGGTACAACGGTATCTTCCTCTTTGTACATAGATTGAGATTTTACGGCCTCACCAGCTTTACGCCTTAGGCTCCAAAGTGTATTTTTTTGCGCTTCTGAATCTGCAAATAAGATTTCATCTGTTTCAAAACACTCTAATACCCCCACAATCTTTTCACATTCAGTCATCAGTTGATCGGGATCAAAGCCATCGACCTCAATTAATAGATGAGCTGCGTGATTTTCTGCAATTTCGATTGAAGACTCTCCTACAAATGCTTGAGTATAAATGAGCGCATCTCGTTCCATAAATTCTAAGCCACTAGGAATAATACCGGCTTGGAAAATCGCTGCAACTGCTTCACAGGCTTTTTGCGCATCGTAGAATGGAACCAGCATAAGCATATCGTGTGTTGGGTGAGGAATCAATTTCAACACTATTTTTGTGATGATTGCTAAGGTGCCTTCTGAACCAATAATAAGTTGTGTGAGGTTATACCCGGTTGCATTTTTTAGGACATTGGCACCAGTCCATATAATCTCGCCACTGGGTAATACAATTTCCAAGTTTAAAACGTAGTCTTTTGTAACTCCGTACTTAACTGCTTTTGGTCCACCAGAATTTTCCGAAACATTTCCTCCGATAAAACAAGACCCTTTACTTGCGGGGTCAGGAGGGTAAAAAAGCCCTTTTTCTTTTGCTGCATCTTGCAAAACTTGAGTAATTACTCCTGGTTCAACAGTGACCTGATGATTTTTTTCATCAATTTCGATGATCTTGTCAAATTTCTCCATTGAAATGAGTACTCCTCCGTGATCTGATAAGGCGCCTCCACTTAGGCCTGTTCTTGCTCCCGCAGGTGTAACAGGTATTTGGTTTTCATGGCAATAGCTCAGGATGGCAGAAACTTCCTCGGGCGTATTTGGCTTCAGGACAATTGCAGGGGGAAAGTTCAAATCCTCTGTTTCATCAGAGCCGTAAATTTTTCTAATCTCAACATCTGTAAAAGATCGGTTACCTAGTAGCTCTTCGAAGAACGTTAAGTGAACACCTGCTAACATATTTTTTATTTAGTCAAAAGTAACAAATCATTAGTTACCACAAACTCAATTGAAAATTGTATTTTAGTGAAAAATTTAAATCATGTCAAAAGACGTTTATATTATCGATGGGGTAAGAACACCAATCGGTTCTTTTGGCGGGACTTTAGCTTCAGTTCGTGCTGATGATTTAGCTGCTTTTGCAATTAAATCGTTGGTGGATCGTCATCCAAATTTAGATTTAACGAAGATTGAAGACTTAATTTTTGGTTGTGCGAATCAAGCAGGCGAAGACAATCGAAACATTGCCCGAATGGCAGGTTTACTTGCAGGGCTTCCGGTTGAAGTTGCCGGAGAAACGGTGAACCGATTATGTGCATCAGGAATGGCGGCTGTGGTAAATGCGTCAAGAGCAATAAAAGACGGTGCCGGAGATTTGTATATTGCTGGAGGCGTTGAGCACATGACACGCGGTCCTTGGGTGATTTCCAAAACTTCATCTGCCTTTGGAAGAGATGCGCAAATGTTTGATTCTTCATTCGGTTGGCGTTTTATCAACCCCAAAATGGAAGAAATTTACGGAGTTGAGAGCATGGGAATGACCGCTGAAAACTTGGTAGAGAAATACGGAATTGAACGTGAAGCACAAGATCGCTTTGCGTGTTGGTCACAAGCAAAAGCAGCCAAAGCAAAAGAAAACGGTTTTTTTGATGGAGAAATTGCACCAATTTCGATTCCGCAAAAGAAAAAAGACCCAATTCTTTTCTCTTCGGATGAGTTCGCAAGGTCATCAACCACCATGGAAACATTAAGTAGTTTAAAGCCGGCTTTCAAAAAAGATGGGACTGTTACTGCAGGGAATGCATCCGGCTTAAATGATGGTGCAGCAGCTTTATTGATCGCCTCTGAAAAGGGAGTAAAAACCAACAGCCTAAATCCTTTGGCACGAATCGTTAGCGCAGCTGTAGCGGGTGTTGAACCACGCATTATGGGAATTGGACCTGTTTATGCTTCTCAGAAAGCACTTCAAAGAGCAGGATTGACCTTGGCCGACATGGATATTTTGGAATTAAACGAAGCCTTTGCAGCCCAGGTACTTGCTTGCACACGAGCCATGGGCCTTGTTGACAACGATCCGAAAATTAATCCAAATGGAGGTGCAATTGCATTGGGACATCCTCTGGGAATGTCAGGCGCCCGAATATTATTGACAGCCGCTCGCCAACTTCAACAAACCGGAAAACGATATGCTTTGGTAACAATGTGTATTGGTGTTGGACAAGGCTATGCAACAGTAATAGAACGCGTTTGATGAATAATCTTTTGAAATTCGCCTTTTATTTGGTGATTTTCTGTCATAATTCCCTTAGTGCCCAAAAAACTTTTGTTTTTGGTAAAACAAACGAACATGCCCGGGCCATTTGTAGTAAAGGGAAAACTGTTTTTATCGGCACCAATCTTGGAAAAATTTATAAAGTAAAAGGGAACAAATCTTTTTTAATTTCAACGGACAGCTTTCCTGAAATTCGAGATATACAGTTTGTTGGAAGAAAATTACACGTAATGCAAACCGGAAATCTCGGGCGAATGATTTGCTTTAAAAAGGTTATATTCGGCAAGTATAAATTAAAGAGAATTCAAACTTTTGAATCAAGCGGTCAAAACGTATTTTTAGATGGATTTAGTATTTATAAAAACAAGGGTTTATTGATGGGAGATCCTATCGATGGTAAGTTTTCGCTTTATAGTTTAAGTGCATCGGGCGAGTGGGAAAAATTACCTAACGTAGCTTCAAATACTGGAGAAGCTGCATTTGCAGCAAGTGGAACCACCGTTCATGTTACCTACAGAGACTGGTACTTTGTTTCTGGTGGACTTCACTCGCGTTTGTTTCATTCCATAGATCATGGATTAACGTGGGATGTTCAAGAGCTTCCATTTTCATCTTGTGAAAGTTGTGGGGCTTATTCGTTATGTGTGATCAGTAAAAATAAAGCGAATGAAGTGACTAAAGTAATGGTTGGTGGTGACTACTTGTTTCCTAACGAAAAACAAAGCAATTCTTTTTTGCAAATCAATGCTGATAGTAGTTGGATAACTCCGGAAATTTCTCCAAGAGGTTACAGGTCAGTTGTAATATACAATGAGAAAAGTAATTTGTTATTTTGTGGAGGAACCAATGGTGTTGATTTTTCATCAGATTTTGGTCGTAATTGGTTTTCAATTTCAAGCGAGAAATGTTTTTCCATGATTCCATACAAGAAAGGATTGATCTATACATCTGACAAGGGAAGAATAATACGACTTAAAGAAGTAAATAAGTAATTGCACTATTCACGAAATTCACTAAATTAGCCATTATGCGTCTACTGCTTAGCGTATTTGTTTTTCTTTATTTGATTAGTTCATGTAAAAAACAACCCACAACTTGGGGACAAGAATTGGTTTCTCCAATTGCTAGTGATACCATTGATTTGTCGAATTTTTACAATGATTCTACTTTAGTATCAGTAATACCCGGCTCATTAAACCTTGACCTGACAAGAACGATTTTAAATATTGGTATTAACGATGTCGTCAAAATTCCAGACACAACGATTTCTCAAGTTTTTAGTCCTACCTTGAATATTAATAACGTGCCTCCGGGTTTTCAGTTTGTGAATTCAATTGAGGAACATCCTTTGGCTTTGGGTGATATCATATTGAAAAAAGCGACCTTATCATCGGGAAGAATTGATTTAAAAGTATTTAATCCTGTAAATGCAGGAGTTATTTTTACCATTGAGATGCCAGGGGTGACGCAAGGAGGCATGAATTTAATCCATGAATTCGCCGTTCCAGCAGGAAGTATTGCGTCTCCTTCTGTCGCTGAAACTACTTTTGATCTCTCTAATTATGCCTTAGATTTAACAGCGCAGTCTGGGCTGAGTTATAACAAATTGCAGTCGCGTTTAAGCATTAAAACTGATCCAACCGGACCTGTTACGAATGTAACTACAAATCATGACTTTACCTTTCAGGCTAAGTTAACGGACTTGAAACTTAGCTATTCAAAAGGTTATTTTGGCTCCACGACTGTAAGCGATACCTCGCAATTTACCGTGCCTTATTTATCAAACATTGTCTCTGGTAGTATTGATATTCCCTCTTCAGATATTCAATTTAAAATAGAGAATGGGATGAAATTAGCGATGCGTGCAACATTGACCTATGCAAAAAACACAAATTTCCAAGGAAATTCTGTTTTCTTGTCATCGTCACTCTTGAATAATCCAATTCTTCTAAACGCTGCTTCAGGTTCATGGAGTAACATAGTGCCATCTATTTCAACCCTTAATTTCACACCATCCAATAGCAATATGGAACAGTATGTCGAGAATTTAGGAGGAAATCAAGAATTAGGTTATCAATTACAATTGAACCCATGGGGAAATATTTCTGGGAGTACCGACGAGATTTTTCCGAATAGTAGAATTAAATTAAAAGTGAGTACACAGATGCCAATGACGGTAGGAAGTGATGGGTTGACGTTGAGAGACACCTTTAATTTATCTTTATCACAAAACACTTCAAAATCTCATCTCACCTCAGGAATAATAAAACTCAAAGCCTCAAATGCCTTTCCATACGCTGTTTCTCCAGTATTGTACCTTGCAAATGAAGCTGGCGACATTTTATTTACGGTAATTGGTGATGCGCAGATTTCGAGTTCAGAAATGGGTGTTGTCAATCCGCAGACTGGTCTTAAAGAAAAGACTTCCACGGTGCAGTTTAATTTAACAGAAGAAATAATCACACAACTTAATTCAATTAAAAAAGTAATTGCGGAGTTAAGAGTCGATTCTCCGGATATTAATACAGGAGCCAACATTCCTGTTTCAATTCCTTATGGAGCGTATGTTTCGGTTAAACTAAGTGCTATCATGCAATCAAAAATCGTGTATTGATGAAATACGTTTTGCTCATTTTCTGTATCACATGTTTATCGTTAAAAGGTATTACGCAAAATTGGTTACCAGTTTTTCAAGATACATTACCTGATAATTCTACTGAAATATGGTTTGATGTAGGTGCTCAATACAATGGGAATTCATTACACCGAAATTTGGTGTCGAAGCTTTTTTACGGAGGCGATATTACGAATGACATTAAGGAACAGAATTTGAATAGGATGAAAAATGTGAATCTTTTCTATTCAGATATTCAGTCTGAGGTCAGTTATCGGAATACAAAAAGTAACTTTTTAAGAAATAAGCGCTTGGGTTGGTCTTTGAAAATGGGTGCAGCCTCTTATCTAACGACTAATTTCAGCAAAGATGCTTACCATCTTGCCTTTTTTGGAAATGCTCCTTTTACTGGAAAATTCGCAGATATTTCTGGGAGTAGATTTCAAAATTACACCTTCGAAAAAATCGGTTTTGGCATAATTGACAAACATACTAGCTCTTCTGTTCATTTTAACTTTGTTAATTTAACCAATTACACAGACTTTCATGCTTTCGGAGGAGGAGTTTTTCAATCCCAAGAGCTCGATACGCTTCAGGTTTTGTTGAATGGTAAATTCAGACAATTTGGAGATGGGAAATTTTCAACTGGCGCCGGTGCATCCTTTGATTTAGACAAACGGTTTTACGTTCTAAAAAACAACGGGCAACCTCTTTCTTTTCGCCTTGAATTAAGCAATATAGGTGTAGTAAGAGCAAGTTCCTCACAATCATTCAGAGCTGATACACTCATTCAATTTACAGGCTTCACCTTCAATGAATTGCTAAATGGAAACTCTTTGCTTGATTCAACTCAAAACTTGTTTCAAAAACTTGGAATCGAGGAAGGACAGGAAACCTCTTGGGTACTGTTGCCTTTTTCTATTCAACTTTCAAAAATGGTTAATTCATCTTCGAATGCATTATTTCAGGAATTCTATGGCGCGCGAATGTTTTATTTGTCCGACATTCAAATTTTTGCGGGTGTTGATTTTAGACTGCCGCTGAAAGGAAAGATCAATTGGCATATTGGAACGAGTATTTCATACGGCGGAAGTGCTAATGTGATGTTTGGAAGTTATAGTCATTTATCCTTCGGAAAGTGGACTCTTGGAATGGTGAGCGAAAACCTTTTACTTCAATCGGGAGAATCCTTTAAATTTAAGTTACAATGCGCATTCTAACTATTTTATTTATTTGTTTTGCTGCGACGTGTTACGCTCAGACTTCCTTTTACCGATTGTATAGTGGCTCAGGAAATGATAAAGGAGAAGACGTAGTACAATTAGAAGATTCAAGTTATATTATTGTTGGTTCTTCCAGTAGTTGGGACGACAATCAAGCGGCTTTCATGCTACACGTGGATAGTTTAGGCAATTATCTTTGGAGTCATGCCTATGGTGGGGCAGAAGTAGACGGAGGAAAGCGGGTATTATACAAACCGGGAAGTGGATTTTTCATCATCGGACAGTCAAACTCCTATTCAACTGCAGCTGATTACGATTTTTATTTTGTTAAAACTGACTTAAACGGTATTCTTATTTCGCAAAAGACTATTTCGCATCCAGGTTGGGACCGTGTTCATGATGCAATTTGGACAAAAGATTCTGCTCTTTTAGTTGTAGGGGAAACGCTTCCTGCGCAAGGAGAATCAAATATATTTTTGGCTCTTATGAATCAAAATGGAGATTCTTTATGGACAAAGGAAATAGGAGGAATGGGTCCCGATAAGGCTACCTCTGTAATTCGCGTAGATGATAGCTTATACCTTGTGGGTGGAGAGTTATTTATTGCGGATTCTGGATTTGTGAAAGGAATTGTCATGAAAATCAACAATCAAGGGCAAATTGTTTGGCAAGACACCATTAACGAAATAATAGGAGAATCAGGTATTACCGAGTTAGCTTTGGCTCCAGCATTTTATTACGGAATGGGTTATTCAAAAAAGTCAGCAGAAGATTACGATCCTTTTTTTGGAAGATATAATTGGGATGGATCTTTCATTACAGGTTATGTTCAAGTAGAGAATAATTCCAGTAAAATTCCAAATGAAATGGTGTATATTGCTGCCGGTAACCGCATGGCATTGGCAATGTCAAAATATGATTTCGCTCATCCAACAAGAGTTTATGATATGTTATTAGCCAATTTTGAAGCCAATGATTTATATTGGTTGGATCAGAGTGTATCCATTGAATATGAGCAGATGGAATATATTGGACAAGTAATCACAACTTCAGATAATTCTACAGTTTTTCTTGGTTCGAGCGATTGCCAATGGGTGTGCGAAACGTCCTTTAATGGTGGAGGACATATATACTTAATGAAAGTTGGAAATCATAATCTGTTTCCTCAAACGAATCAATATACAACTATCAACGATATCCGCCAATTGGTAACTATTTCGGAAGAAACTACTCCATCAATAAAACTCTATCCAAATCCGGCGGATGATTATTTAGTTGTGGAGCTTGCAAATTCTATGAATTGTCTGATTTACAGTCAAGATGGTAGGCTTATAGATGCCTTGGTTATACCTCCAGGAAAATCTGAACATAAATTGGATATGCTAAGATCCGGAATTTATTTGTTTCAATTCAAAAACCAAAAAGTAACGCATACAGTTAAAGTAATCGTAAAATGATGCTGTACTGGCGCATTTTTAATGAGCGTTATGCTACGCGTATTGAGTTTTGGATAGTTCTGTTTTTTGTTATTCGATTAATCGGTATAACGAATGCGCCCTTAGAAATTTCACATAATTGGCGACAAGTTACTGGTCTAATGGTAGCTAGAAATTTCTATGAAACCGATACTTCTCTTTTTTATCCTCGAATTGACGATACTCAAGGTGGAACAGGTATTATTGGAATGGAATTTCCTTTGTTGAATTATTTACATTATTTAATGGCGTTAATCTTTGATTACGACCATTGGTATGGTCGGCTTATCAACTTGATTATTAGTTCAATTGGAGTATTTTATTTCCATAAAACCCTTCGTTTACTTTTCACAGAAAAGGTGGCATTTTATGCGTCATACGTTTTATTAGTTTCGAGTTGGTTTGCTTTTTCACGTAAGATGATGCCAGATACATTTTGTATTTCTTTAATGTTTATTGCTGTTTTTCATGGCTTGAAGTTTCTATATGAGGGAAAAATGGTTCATGTTTTGTGGTATTTTATTTTTGCCACGTTAGCTATTTTAAGTAAAATTCCAGCCGGAATTTATTTAAGTCTTTTCCTTCCATTTATTTTCCAGGATAAACCGTCTGTTCGTCAAATTTCTTGGTTCGTATTGTTTACCGTTTTTTCATTAGGAATTTCTGGCTATTGGTATTTTGTTTGGTGTCCTCATCTATCTGAAACTTATGGTCAATGGTATAATTCAGGTATGGGCTTGAGCGAGGGCTTTATTGAAGTATTTTCTAATCTTTCAGATACATCAAGAAGATTTTATTTTGATGCATTCTCAGGTTTTATAGCATTTGGAGTCTTCTTATTTGGAGTGTTTTTTCTTTATAAGAAAGGAGAAAAACTATTTGTATTGATCGTGTCTGTTTTGAGTCTTGTATTTTTATTCTACATGCTAAAATCAGGTTATTTTTTTCATCACCACACGTATTACATTTTGCCTTTTGTGCCCGTAATGGCTATGGTTATCGGATTTCTATTTTCATTAATCGAGAAGAAAAAAATAATAGTCACACTGTTAATACTTATCACATTAGAGGGGATAGCAAATCAGCAACATGATTTCTTTTTAAAGGAATCTGAAAATTATAAGCTCAGTTTGGAGTCTTTTCTTGATTTCCATATTTCTCGTGAAAATAAAATTGCAATAAATGGAAACGGTAATCCTCAACTTTTATATCTAAGTCATCGAAAAGGTTGGGTTTGTTCGGACGATCAATTGAATGAATTAGGTTTTTTAAAAAGTCTTAAGTCAAAAGGCTGTGAATACCTTGTGTTGGTTAAAAATGAAAATAGGAAGTATAATCTTCACTTAACACTGATTTCCACGAATAAATTTATTGAGGTCTACAAACTTTAACGTAAAAATTTGCGTCTTTTCCGTTCTTTGGTCAATAAGCTCAGTTCACGCCCGGTTTGACCAGCAACTGAAGTGTTTTCATCGGCACGTCTTAATAAATACGGCATTACCTCTCGAATTGGACCAAAAGGTACGTATTTCGCCACATTATAGCCTGCATCTGCTAAATTGTAGGAGATATGATCACTCATTCCCAAGAGTTGTGAAAAATAAAATCGAGTATCATTTGCAGGAATGGTATTTTGCTTTAGTAATTCCGAAAGCTTCAATGAGCTTTCTTCATTATGCGTCCCGGCACAAAGTGCAAAATGTAACTTGTTGCTTACCATAAAATTTAGTGCCTCGTCATAATCTCGATCTGTAGCATTTTTGTCCGCTTGAATAGGAGAGGGGTAAGCTTTTGTAGCCGCTCGCGCTCTTTCTTTTTCCATGTAGGCACCTCTTACAATTTTGGCCGCGTAAATTATCTTATTTTCCTTTGCGAAAAGAAGCATTTCCCTCAAGTAGTTCATTCGGTCGTGACGGTACATTTGAAGCGTGTTGTAGACAATAGGTAGGGAGGAGTTAAACTTAATCATTTGTTCATTCGCCCACCTGTCAATGATGTCTTGTATCCAGGACTCCTCTGCGTCAATAAATACTGAAACTTGACAATCGTATGCCGCTTGACAAATTTTCCCAATTCGTGCGTTAATTACAGCTAATTCTTTAATTTCTTTTTCTGATAACTGATGGTTCTTATTTGATGCTTTCTCCAGAATGTCAAATCGCCCGATTCCTGATACTTTAAAAACAGCAAAAGGAATGTTTTTTTCTTTCTTGGCGCACTTAATCGTATCGATAATTACCTCAACTGTTTGATCAAAATCCTCATCATTTATTTTCCCCTCGACAGAATAGTCCAGTATAGTACCAACGTTAAAGGCTCCCAGGGTGTTTATTGTTTTATCGCATTCAGGTATTGTTTCACCTCCACAAAATTGCTTAAAAATTGTTGGTTTAATGGCCCATGCCATTGGAAAACGAATCGCTAAAAAGAAATTTGTAACTGCTTTTCCAATTTTCACGATGGTAGGGGATCCAATAATTTTGAAAAGCCAATAAGCCCTTCTCAGGTCTTTATTGGATTTACTTCTAAAGGCAATTTCTGTATTGTCGAATGAAACCATTGCTCAAAATTAATTGCTTTTTTTAAATGCTAAGCAAAGAAAAAGTTTAATTACATTTGATACATTATTTGATCATGTTAACATTCAAGGGTTCCGGATACAGCATAGAAATTGGTTCGCTTTTGAAGTCAAGTTTTGCGAGTCTACTAGCTCAATATAAGAAGCAAAACATCATTGTGATTGTGGATGAAAATACGCATGATTCATGTTTGACATTTCTTACAATAAATTTTCCTGAACTTGAAAATGCCGAGGTAATATTATTACCCAGCGGCGAAGAAAATAAAGTAATGGAGATTTGCTTTCAGGTATGGAATGCTTTTACTGAGCGCGGGTTTGGGCGCAGCGATTTAGTCATAAATCTCGGGGGCGGGGTCGTAATGGATATGGGCGGGTTTATTGCGAGCATTTACAAACGTGGCATGACCTTTATAAATATTCCTACATCACTTTTGGGGATGGTAGATGCCGCCATCGGTGGAAAGACGGGAATTGATTTGAATCAATATAAAAATCAATTAGGAACTTTTGCGCAACCCAAGCATGTTTACATCGATAACAGTTTTTTGAAGACTCTACCTGCCGAAGAAATTTTTAACGGGTACGCCGAAATGTTGAAGCATGCACTCATTCGAGATGTAGAATTTTGGAATAAAATTAAAATAATACACTCAGAGGAGGAACTTACAACCGACGAAATTATATTTCATTCGATTAAAATTAAAGCTTCAATTATCGAGGAAGACCCGAGAGAAGGAGGCTTGAGAAAATTATTAAATTTTGGACATACTGTCGGTCATGCCTTAGAGTCCTACTACATGAACAAAACAGCTATTTCACATGGACATGCCATCGCATTGGGGATGTGCACAGAGGCACATATCTCGATGAAGCAAAACCGCTTGTCAGGACCAGAATATAAGGAAATAGAGAAAACATTGACGAAAAGTTTCCCCATGATATCCTTAGCGCCTGATGATATTCAGAATGTTATTGAATTGATGTATCAGGATAAAAAGAATGACAAAGGGAATATTCGTTGTGTGCTCCTGAATGGCATCGGTTTCGCAGCGCACGATATTGTTTTGACCGAAGAGGAGATTGCTATGTCCTTACTTCATTTATCTTTATTATCAAAGATTTCAAATTAAAGATCTTATTTCTTTAATTATTTTGTTTGCAAGGTTATTTGAGGCCTCTTCACTGAAAGATTCGGCGTAAATCCGAATAATTGGTTCGGTGTTACTTTTACGAAGATGTACCCATTCTTTTCCAATATATATTTTGACACCATCTGTGGTATCAATCTCCTCTGAGGCATATTTATTCACCACCTTTTCTAAAATCAAATCGACATCAATTTCTGGTGTTAATTCAATCTTATTTTTGGAAATAACATATGTTGGAAATGTATTGCGCAATTTGCTAAGAGGTAATTTTTTATGTGCCAAGAAACTCAAAAATAAAGCGATGCCCACTAATGAATCCCTACCGTAATGAAGCGCAGGATAGATGACTCCTCCATTTCCTTCACCACCGATTACAGCACCTATTTCTTTCATTTTACTCACCACATTTACCTCTCCTACTGCAGAAGCCACATATTGTAAACCTCTTGATTCCGTAATATCTCGTAATGCGCGAGTTGAGGAAAGATTAGATACTGTTGGACCGGGTGTGTGGGTAAGAACATAATCTGATACAGCAACTAGCGTATATTCCTCTCCAAACATAGAACCGTCCTCGCATACTATTGCCAAACGATCTACATCTGGATCCACCGTGATTCCAATATCTGCTTTTACCGAAATAATTTTTTCTGACAAATCAGTTAAGTGTTCGGGTAATGGTTCAGGATTGTGAGGGAAGTGACCTGTAGGGTCGCAATATAATTCCGTAATTTTTGAAACTCCTAATGATTTTAGTAAGGCAGGAACAAAGACCCCGCCACTTGAATTTACGGCATCCACCACTACATGAAAATTTGCAGAGCGAATGGCTGCTGAATCAACGAGGGGTAAATTAAGAATGAGATCAATGTGCTTTTGCATGTATGATTCGTCTTTCTTTACCGTTCCTAAATGATCGACTTCTGCAAAATCAAAAGATTCTGTTTCAGCAAGCTCAAGAACGCTTGCTCCATCTTCTGCTGAGATGAATTCTCCTTTCTCATTTAGAAGTTTTAAAGCATTCCATTGCTTTGGGTTATGACTAGCAGTAATAATGATACCTCCAGACGCATTTTCCAAAGGAACAGCAACCTCAACAGTTGGGGTGGTGGATAATCCTAAATCTACGACATCAATACCAAGACCAACCAGTGTCTGACATACCAGTTGTGAAATCATTTCACCTGATAATCTCGCATCCCGGCCAATAACAACCTTTATTTTGTTACTTGAATTTCTCTTTTTTAGCCATGTTCCATATGCGGCGGCAAATTTAACTGAATCTACAGGGGTTAATCCCTCACCTACAGTTCCGCCGATAGTTCCACGAATTCCGGAAATTGATTTTATCAGTGTCATCGGTTAAATTTTTTTGTCATTCTTATCATGTCTAAACAAGATGCAGCAGCTTCAATTCCTTTATTGCCGTACTTACCTCCGGATCGTTCTATTGATTGTTGGATGGTATTGTCTGTCAAAACGCAAAATGAGATCGGTATATTTTCAGAGAGCATAACTTGCATAATGCCATTTGTTGTGCCTTGACAAACAAAATCGAAATGTTTGGTTTCTCCTTGAATAACAACGCCAATCGCAACGATCCCATCAATCTTCTGATTGCGACTTAATAGTTGTGCACCAAGGGGAAGCTCAAAAGAACCCGGGACCCATTCAATGAAGATTTGTGTTTTAGAAATGCCGACAGAACAAAATACTTCTAGCGCACCTTCGAGTAAATTTTCCGTTATTTTACGATTCCATTCAGAAACAACAATGCCGACATTAAAATCGGCACAGTTGATATATTTCGTTTTGTCAAAAGATGACAAATATTTTAATGAAGACGCCATGGCATTATTTTACCTTGGTATTGGAAGCTCTTGCCAGATAATAATCGATTCGCTTGAGCTGTCCGAATTCCTTGTAATTATCCTTTATTTTTTTGTAGCAGCTAGCAGCTTCCTCGAATTGGTTCAACTTTTCAGCGATTAATCCTGCTTTGAATAAAAATATAGGAGCGGTAAATTCGTTTGTATTTGTGTTTGCAGCAAGCGTATATTGTTCGAATGCTTCCGAAAGTTTACCCTGTTCGCTGTAACAGTCACCTAACAGTCCAATTCTGAGAATACTTAAGTAAGTGTCCTCGGGTTCTATTTTTTCCAATAATGTTATCGCTTTAGCAAATTGATTTTTATTCATGTACTGTCGCGCAAGTATAAATTCTGCAGCTAATGTCCCTGTGTAACCCTCATATTCTTCGATTTTTGCCTCGAGTGATTGAATATTTTTGTCGTATCTTTTTGCGGAGTCAGCATTATTCAGTACTTCGAAATACATCTCCTTTGATTCTTCCTCATTGGGCAGGTAAATAAATTGATAATATATAAAAACCCCTAATAAAGTCGATATAATTCCTCCGGAAATTATGGAAATAAGTCTAAATTTTTTATCCTCCTTGAATCGGGATTTAAACGATGAAAAACCAAAATTTTCAAGCATATTTATTATTTAGGTTGCAAAAATAGCATTTTAATTCGATTTTTTAAAGTGATTCGGGTAAAGAAAATTGACAGTATTTAATCGTGGCTCCCTTTGCTAAAAATAATTTTTCATAATGAGTTGTGATAAGTATTTCCTCTTTTAGCGATGGCGGTAATTGATCAATGTCATTGTATATGTCCCGGGATTTAAAAATCAAAGGATACTTGTAAATTTCAATTTGCTCAAGGGAGAACTCAAATAACAAGTCTGAATCTGTTTTAATATGAATTTTTCCGCTGGGTTTTAAAAAGCGCGCATAGCGCTCAATAAATAATCTGGAGGATAATCTTTTTCTTGGTTTTTTAGGTTGTGGGTCTGAAAAAGTAAGCCAAATTTCATCAATGGACTTTGGTGCAAAACATTCAGTTATAAAATCAATTCTCGTACGAAGAAAATGCACATTCCCTAACTTATGACAGATGGCATCCCGTGCGCCAATGAAAATTCTATTTCCTTTTAAATCTGCTCCAATAAAGTTTTTTTCAGGATAGCGTTTTGCCAGACCGACTGTGTATTCTCCTTTTCCACAGCCGAGCTCTAGGATAATTGGATTTGAATTCCCAAAGTATTCGCTCCAAACGGGAATTTTATTTTCTGCGTTATAATGAAACTCCGTCACGTTATCGAAGCCCTTTATGGCTTCAAAGCGCATCAGTTTATCTTTGCCCATTATAAACTTAATCCACTTACGGAGTTCATCATTTGCGCCAGTGCATTCTGCGATTTGTCCTTGAATTGAATTTCAAGTGTGAATTTATCTCCTTCCACTTTAAACTTTAAAATACTCAATTTAGCGATAATTTTCATCGCTTGTTCAGGTAAATTAAGTTCATTCAAAGGAATCTTTTGTAGGTCTAAAAATCCATTAATTGGGTAATTACCAAAGTCTTCAGCTCCTTCAGGTAGTGTTAGAGAACCTTTTCCCGGTGCATTTTCTGCTCCACTGTAGCCATACAATATATTGCCTTTATTCTCTAATGTATAACCTTGAGTTTTCGCTTTTTTTAAATATTTTTTAAGTTTTTCCATCAACATTGCACCCGCGCCCAATTGAAAATTAACCTTTGGAACGAATCCGTATCCGTCACCTTTTAAGAAGGCAGCAATACCAAATCTACCATTGAATACAGTCGAAAATCCTTCCGCTTTAATCCTATTAATAAATTCAAGTAATTCGCCAGCAGATAATTTGCTTTCGATTTCACTCATGTTCGATTTTAAATAAGAATCAAGTATTTTTTGAATTTGGTCTACATCCAAGTTCATGGCAATTGCAGCAGTGGGTGAACCAGCTCCAAGGGTTGAAGCAATTTCTTTGGAATCAGATTTTGTAATTCTCCATTTCGACATGGCAGGAGACAAAATATTTTCTGACGTTAATACAATTTTACCATTTTCGAAATTGAAATTTGTTGTGTTAAAACATCCTTTTAAATCAGATTCCAATTGCTGAGTTTCGCTGTTTGAAATCTTAAGACCTTTCAGGACAGAACTTACCGATTTGCCCATGTCGTAGGTGAGCATAAAATCTGAGTTCGAGGACAACACTTTATTTACAATTTCCGAAGACTTTCCTTCTGTCATCAATTTTGATGCTGATTTTAGTTGCTCAATTCCTACTTGATTACGGTCATTTAAATCCACCATTACCATTATGTAATCATCAAAAAGAGCGAAAGTTTCGTTGTTTTCTTGTGCGTAATCTATTCCGTCGGCATTTTTAAATCGCACTCGGACTTTTTTTTCAAGCTGACTTTTTATTTCTGACTTATTTTTTATTGCGATAAAGGCGTAGGCACATCCATTTAATTTCAAATTGGAGATATCGTAGGGATTAAATTCATTTATACTTTGTTCATTTGCCTCAATTGCAAAATAGATGGGTGAATCTTCATTTAATGCCTTCACGTCTCTCAGAAATTGATCGATTAAGGCACTCACAATTAAATTTTGTTTATACTCTGATTTCTCCAAAACTTGAAACATGTTGACTTGCCCAAAAGCTATAATATTTT
>Ga0194130_10002684_pt1 | contig 25312 bp, 5 predicted proteins | sample TA2KigsurfametaG_FD_160084 | JGI IMG/M metagenome (GOLD analysis project Ga0194130, IMG submission 160084) | Freshwater microbial communities from Lake Tanganyika, Tanzania - TA2015050 Kigoma 12 surface | ecosystem: Environmental > Aquatic > Freshwater > Lake | place: Tanzania: Lake Tanganyika... | reverse complement strand
GTACTCCATTATTAAGCACCCGAAATGAATGGGGAAAAGCTACATCTTTTACATTTAAAGATTTCACAGTTGATCCTCTAATTACCGATAGAACTTCAGATGCTTATAATGCAGCCAATGCACCACAATTTAGGATTACTACATTAAATGAGCGTGCAATTTCATTGCAAAGGTTTCATGACCTTCAATTGGCTCCTCTAGCTACACCTCTAAATGCAAATATAGTAAATAATCAATTATCATTAACTAATTATGTACAAAACATTGATTTTTCCGGTGGACTTGTATATGGCTTAACAACTCAATTTACTGATAATCCGCTTAATGCTAGAGGTGTTCAAATTAGTCAATTTTATAATTGGACTGCGATTCCTGATTCAACTGCTCCAGGTAATAATTTGTTAGAAGCATCATCAGATCAAAGATTTAAAAATAATAACGCTGTTGTCAGTAATGATACTTTTGTTGCAGATTTGAGATTGAGATTGCAAGCTGGTGGTGGTGTGCTTACAGAAGGTGAAATAAATGCTTATCATAAATTACTAAAAGGATTACAAGATAAAATTAAAAAAGAAATTACAGGAGTTACAGAATTTGGATACGAACAAGATGCATTTTTTGTGAAACTTTTACTTAGAACTGCAGTTAAAAATGCTGTTTCACCATTATCAAAATGGTTCTCTGAGCCAGCAGCAACTGGAGAAACTAAAGCTCAAGAAAGATACTTTCGTAAATTAGTAGATGGAAAAATTTATGAAAAATTATCAGATGGTACTGTAAAATGCGTAGATTTAAATGATCCTGAAATACAAAAAACACTTAAAGCTAATAGCAAATGCTATAGTTTAGGAGTTGGACAAAAATCTACCAACCAAAATACTTGTGCAACTTACTTAAAAGATTGTATAAATAATGGTAATATAGCAAACTGCAAAAAATATTTAAAAGATCATAATTTTTGGCAAAACGCTGCTCAGGAAGTTCATGATATGTTACCCGATTTGGCTTATAAGACTCTTCAATCTTTTCAATTTGAAACTTATGATGAATTCAGTAAAACAGCAAATAGATCATTAAAAATGGTTCAATCTTGGCAAGAATGGTTAGAATCATGCAAGAATTCTGGAAAACTAAATTCAAATGATTTAGTTCAAATTTCTAATAACGTAAAATTACAAGAATATTTAAATAAAATAATTATGAAAGTAAATGAAAACCCAGCTATTCTCAATAAAGATTATACTGAAAAACCAACTGATATTGCAAATGCTTTTAGAGGTACTTTGTTAGCTAAAAAAGGACTAATATATGAAAGTGTACCAAAAAGTTCAGTAAGATCAAATCTAGAACGTTTAGGATTAGCTATTAATGACTCACAAAATAGAACTGTAGTTAATTTTTCTTCTAATTCATTTCCAGGTCTTAGGGTTATTTTATCTGGTGGAGCCCCCCCAGTTCAAACACTAAATAGTGAAATTATAGAAGCACAATTTATGAATCTCAAAAATAGACTCAAACAACATAATAAAGATATATCACCCAATGATGAAAAAGGAATTTTAGATCTTTTAGTAGTGCTAAAAGAAAAAGAAGCAAAATTAAACGAATTTATTATTATGACTGACAAATATGCAGATTTATTACAAGTATTTGGTCAAACTGATAAAGAAACCGTTCTTACTGTTGATCATTTAAGACAATTTACTGAAGCTCGTAATAATTATTTTAATAAAGTTTCTAAAAAACAAAATAATTTAATGTCAATTCTTAAAGCAATAGCTGAAAAAGTTAATGAAATTGATAATAAATCAACTCCTGTTACTAAAAAAACAGTGCCAATTCAATAAAATAATTATTTATTAAAATTTTAATTTTAATAAATATTTAAAGATCGAATTTCTAATCCATGTATAATGGGCTTAGGACTTTTAATTTTAGTTTCAGTAGGAAAAGAAAATATTTATTTATCAGCTCAACCTGAGATTACTTTTTTTAAAATAGCGTATAAACGACATTCAAATTTTTCAATAGAACCCACACCACAATATTTTAAAACTATTCCAGATTTTGGTCTAAAATGCACAGTTAATGTAGCAAAAAATGCTGATTTAATGGGACAAACATATCTGTATATTGAATTACCTGGTATATTATCTAATAATCAAAAAAAATTTGCATGGGTAAAAAAAATCGGTTTGGTATTAATTAATTTTATAGAAATAGAAATAGGAGGAACAATAATTGATAGACATTATGGTGATTGGATAAATATTTGGAACGAAATATTAACAGGAAATGGACATAGAGAATCATATGATAAAATAATAGGCAATGTTAAAGAATTATATGAATATTCTAATAATAAACAAACATATAAATTATACATACCTTTATCTTTTTGGTTTTGTCTAGATACAGGTTTAAGTTTACCATTAGTAGCTTTATTACACCATGATATTAAAATAAATGTGGAATTTAATGATATAGAAAAATGTTTTAATGTATCACCAAATCACTATATTCAAGTAACAAATAATTTTTGCATATTAGAACCAGGAGAATTTTTTATTCAAGAATATCAAAATGAAAAAAATATTGGTCAATTTATTTATTTTGATGAATTAGAACAAAAAATATTTTATAATAAAATAAAAGGAAAGTTTAAAGTACCTAATAATGATAATGATAATAATTTAAAAATAATCGGACAAAAAACTAATTTTGATATTTTTATTAAATCAAATACAATAGTAGTAAAAGATGATAATATTTTTATTACTAAGCCATCAATAATTAAATCTTATTTATTAATAAATTATATTTATTTGGATAATTTTGAGAGATATAATTTTTTAAATAATTCACATCAATACTTAATTCCAGTGATTCAAAACATACCTCAACAAATAATATCTTCAATTAATTCAATTTATAAAGTACCATTTATAAATCCAATTAAGCTTATAGTTTGGAGAGCTGTATTATTATCAAATATTGAAATCAATGATTTTTTTAATTATAGCTCATATCCAATTAAAAATGAGAAAGAATATTTAATATTAAATAATTCACTATTAATAAATTCAATAAAAAGAATGGAATTAGAATCTAATCAATACTATACAAATATTCAAATATATCAATCAAAAATAATGAATAAACAATTTGGATTATATTATTATTCATTTTGTTTGAACCCAATAGAAATTAACCCATCTGGAACGATGAATTTTAGTAAAATAGATGATAGTTATTTACAATTTAAAATGAATCCAATAGTAAATTATCAAAATCCAGTTCAAGTAAAATGTTATGGTATTCAATATAATATATTTAGAATTTCTAATGGATTAGGTGGTATAGGTTTTAATGTTTAATTTACCATGCTGTTGAAGCTAAACCACTCATAATTCTTAATATATTATATTCTTTAACACATATATTTAGATCATAACTTCCATATTTTTTAAATGCTTCTTCATCAGATTTAATAGTTATTTCTGTATTATCGAAATTTGAAAAATTTAAATGACCTGAATTTTGATCTTCTAATGGATATAATGAAAATGTGTATGAATATATGCCTGTTTGTGCACTATTTTTAAATTTTTTATAGGGTATAACATCACTAAAATATTTGTAATTTCTTTCGCTAATCAAAACTGTACCATCAACTTTTAATTCAATTGATTGAACTGGTGATATTTTATTAATTATTACTTTATTTTTAAATGAATAGTTTAGATATAAGTTTAGAATTTTATTTAATTTATATTCGTAAATTTTTTTTTTTTCTAAATCTGAGTTATTATTTAAATTTAAAGTAGAGTATTTACTCCATATTTCCGTTAAATAAACATATTGGTAATAAAATAAATATTTCAATAATTCATAATTATAAATAGACCATTTATTAAATTGATCAATTAATCTTTTAATATCATAATTAGGATACACTTTCATTTTTTCTGGATTATTTAATTCTTTTGGTGTTAATAAAAAATATTTTTCTAGTTCCTGATTAACATAATCTAAATGCTCTATTTCATTAGTTTTTACATATTGATCCTGAATGGTATAAACTTTATTATTTTTAATCCATAAATTATAAAGATTTAAAACATCAAAATAATCACTAAATTTTTTATCATAATCATAAACCTCTTCAGGATAATATGTTATATTTTTATAATTGTTTGGTTTTGATATTAAATGGATATCTTTAATTAATCCACTTAATTTTATAGATTTATTATTTGATAAAAAATTATCAATAAAAATACTTGGAAATTTAACAAATTTTTCAATCATATATTCATGACTTAATGATCCAAATAATTTTCTTTCAAGAGTATCTAATAATATAAAATCAGTATTTAAATATAATGTTACCTCTGGAATATTTTTTATATTTTCTATTTCATTATAAATATATCTAAATTGTGCATTATTCAAATTATTACTAATAGCATTTTTAATATCATTTAATTTATAAACTAATCTAATTTGTGTATATGGTAATGCAATTATTGGTAGAGATAAACCTGGTTTGTTAGAAAACCAAAAATTTAAAGGAAGATAAAATTTCCATTTTTCTTTATTTAAACGTATTTTAGTAATATTATTTGATTTTTCTCTCATTTCTTCATTATAATATAAAAAATAATTTACTAATAATACATCCTCATTTAATTCTTCAATTAATTGATCATTAAAATATATTCTAATATATTCAAACATTTTATAAACTGGATTCCAAATAATATTTTCATAAGATGTTATTTCTTCTAGTTTGGATGAATTTTCAGATTTTTTTTTCATATTTTCATTTTGAATAAATATATCATTATTAAAAATATTAGTTAATTTGTAATCTCTTTTTGATACTAAATAGAATTTACTTGGTTTTTGTATTAAATCTGAAATATAATTATATGGTTTTAGTTTATTATTAACATATAAAAATATTTCATTTAATTTAGTTTGTTCTAAAAATTTTACTTCATTATATGAATCTTGATATTCTTCAAGTTTTTTTATTTTTTTATCAACTAAATCAGATAATCTATATGTATAATTATTTGGATTTGATAAGTCTAATAATTCATTAACTGAAAATATTAAATTAATATATCCTTCGTCATCAAAAAATCTATCAAATAATTTTCCATTAATTATAATTCCAAAATTATATAAGTAAATATTTTCATCACAAACTCCTCCTTCATAAACTGATAAACTATTATTTGATAAATCATAAGTTGTAATTTTATACATATAGTTATTAAATATGTTACCTGTTCCTGATAATCCAATTATATAAAAGTTAATATCTTTTGAATATTGATATGGGTAATCAATAGTAATTTTTGCTTTTCTACTAATTAAATTTTTATTAATTTTATTATCTTTAGAATAATGATATTGAATAAAATTAAAATCTCCATTAGGATCATAATTATATTGATTATAAAATTCGACTGTAAATAAATTTTTCGATACAATATTAACTTTTATATCATTTACATTTATATTTTTTTCAAATCCCTCTTTTCCAAAATAATAAAAATGTTTATCTGGTACCTTTTTAAATACAAAATCTTGATCAATATAAATTTTAAATTTATTTTCTTTTTCAATAAATTCGTATTTTTGTTTTTCTTGTAATGAATTAAGTTCTTTTTTTTTAATTATCCAAGTATTTTTTTTAATATAATAAATATTATTTAATTCAGTTATGTCATAATTTTTTTTTACTGAAAATCTGGTTTTTTTATCTATCACATCTATTTTAATAGATGTTTTATCTTCTTTATTTTTAATATTTTCGAGGTTCATATCAGGTTTAGTGAAATCTGGTTCTATATCATCGAAATCGTTTATATTAGATCCATCTTTATTTAATAAAAAAATTTTGGTAAATGATGTTTGAGTAGAAGATAAGTTTATTTCTTCATCATTAAAAATTTCATAAAAATATTCATTTAATAATTCAATTTTATTAATTTTATTTTTTATTTCATGATCAATTTCTACATCATGTTTAATTATATCAAAATTTTCTAATTTATAGTACAACATATTGTAATAGTCATCAATAGTAAAATAAAAAATAATTTCTCCATTACCAAATGTATTAATTTTTAAAGGTTTAATACTTATATTATCTTTACTATTATAGATTTCATATTCTAATGGAAAAAATATATGATTATTTTTTGAATCTATAATTAATGGTTCAGTTTTAAAATTTATAACTATTTCTTGCATATTTTTAATTTCAACTAAATTAACTATTGATAAAACACTAATATTATTATAATCTTTTGGATCAATTTTAACACCTTCAACATAGTATCCAACTTGATCTTTTTTTAAAATGTAAATTTCTATTGAATGTATTTCAAGTACTGTTTTATTTTCAATGAAAATAAAATTATTTGTATAAAAATACAAATATTGTTTATTATTTATAATATTAATAAATTTTATACTAATATCATTTATTAATTCAAATGAATCATTTACACTAATATTTTTTAATAAATTCTTTTCATCATTTGTATATGGAATAAAAATATTTATTTTATTTGTATCATTTATTGGTAAAAAATATAAATTATAATTTCTATAATATATTTTATCGATATTTTTTATAATAATATGATCAGCAAACTTTATTAAATAATTTGATCCTAAAATTTCTTTATCTTTTATAATAAATTTTCTTTCTTTTTTAACAATTAAAACATCTGTATTATTAATATTGATATTAGAATTAAATAATAACTTATTTGTAAAAATATTTGAGTTTTTAATTGGTATTTTAATTGAAATATTATTACCTTTAATAAATTCAATTGAATATGTTTGATCAAAAATTATTTCATTGTTTGTAAAATTTATTATATATGGATATAAATCTTGAGTTTTTAATCTATATTTTTCTATTAATTTTAAAAAAATATTTGGTTGATAATTAATTAGATTTGATATTGTAAATTCATTTGAATTATTTGTAATTTCTTCATTAGAAATATATTTAAAATCGGAATATATACCAGTATTTTGAACAGAAAATCCAGACATAAACCCAGAATGTGAGTACACTATACCTGATAATATGTCTATTTGTTCTTTTAGATTGTATTCTAATTTCATATTTTTGTTAAAATTTTTATTCAAAACACTAAAATCTGTTATGTTACTATATTTTTCCCAGATTTTATTTATTATAAATTTTAAAGGAGTATTATATTCTTCATTTGATGTATCAATTAAAGGAATATTAAAATTATCCATTAATTCAATTAGTTCTTTACCTATTTCTACTAAATACCTACATAATTCATGTATTGATACTCCAAAAAATCTTATATTTATGTCATTATCATATTTTTTATTAATCCAATTATTTATTTGATTTTTAAAATTATCATTTGGTCTATAAACAACATTTTCATTTTCATCATATTTAAATTCTTTTGTGATATAACTAGCTACTTTATTATTATATAATTTAACTTTAAGATCATTATTAAATAAAATATTTACACCATTAAAAGTTACATCGAATTTCATTTTTAAAAAATTATTTATATTTTTTTCAACAGCAAGGAAAAAAGATGGATTAGATAACCAATTATTTAAATTTTCTAACAAATATGGTTCGATTTGATCTCTCATTATTAGGAAGTTCGTTTTAGATATTGGATATTTAGATACATTTTCTAAAAAATTACTTAATATTTTTTTTTCTTCATCTGTAATATACTTAACAGTTTGTGTTTTTGTAAATATTACTTTATCATTATTATAAGATAATTTTTCTTGGTAACAAAAATTTTTAAGTTCAATTACTTTATCTAATGTATTTAATAAAGACCAATTTTGCCATGGTTTTAAATAATTAAATATGAAAGAATCTTCAATAAAACTATTTGATAATAATTTATTTTTCATTTGTTCGACATTATTATATAAAATATCATTATTAATAATTAAACTTGAATCAATATTATTTTCAATATATAATTTAGATTTAATATAATTATTACCCATTTCAGTTATATCATCATCAATATTATCAAATGTTGTCATAGTATTATTAATTGTATCAATAACTTCCAATTTAAAATTACTATTATAAATATTAAATTTATCTACTGAATCTAAATTAAATAAATTTGAATTATCTAAGATTTTATAATAATATATTGGTTTCAATGGACTAATTTTAGAGATATTAATATTAAAAACATAATTTTCTACTTTTAAATCGATAGGATTTATTATTTTTTCTAAAGATTTATTTACATTTATTTTTTTTGATCTTTTGGTACTAACTAAATAATTATCTAATTTAATATATATAATTTTAAGATTATTTTGTAAATAATGATTAGAAATAAATGAATATTTTTTTTCGAGTTTATCTATTACAGTTAATGTACAAATATTTGTTAATTGTTCATCGGTATAAATATATTTAAAAATTTCATTAATACCATCACCTAATTCTATGAATTTATATTTATATTGTGTTGGATTAAGTGGAGTTGATATTATTTCGTATGTATCAAATAATTTGATTTGGTATTCTTGAATTAGTTCAACTTTATTATTATTAATTTCAAATAACTTTTTTGATTCTGTTATCTGTAAAGGTAAATAGGTAAAATCTAAAAAATTATTAATTTTTAAATGAAAAATCCTATTCAATATCATATAACTATTTTCATCTTCTAATTCAAAAATATCCAAATTATTGTATATTTTAAGTTTATTTGGATATATTATTTTAGCTAAATGAACATTTTCACGATCTGATATTTTTTCAATTAATAAATGATAAGACCCAATTAATGTATCAAAATTATTTATTAATCCATTTGAATTAATTTGATTATACTTATAAAAATATATACTTGTATATCCATCATTTTTGATATTATTAATATTTTCATTATATTCTATAGATTTACCGTATTCAAAAAATATGGGATTAAAGTTGATCTTTTTTTGAATAAATATTAATTCATCTTTTTTAAGAATAAATCTAGTTACTTCAATTTTATTATTAATATTATTATTATATTTCAATTCTTTATCTAATTCCTTATAATTATCGATCTGTAATCCAGAATTAAATTTAATTTTGAGTTGAGAATATAAATTAATCTCATTTATTTTTTTGGATGAGAATATAATATCTATTACTGTATTTTGTAACAAATCATATGGTAAAACATTTAATAAATAAAAATAAATTTTATTATTGTAAGATATAATAGATTTAATATAATTATATGAACCACAAATTTTAATAGGTTGTAAATAATAGAAAATATTATCATTAATTTTTAGTTCTTCTGTATCAAATATAAATCTCTCTAAACCTATTGATTTATCATATTTTAGTTTTAAATTAAAAGGATAATTATCATCAATATTATATTTACCTTTTTCAGGTATATCAAAAAAATTCTCAAAATTAGAATTATAATTCGTTTTCCATATTTTAACTTTTCTAAAACCAGGTAAAAAATTACTATTCACTTTAATTTTATTATTTTGTACAACATATAAATTATTAACTAATGGTATTATTTTTCCATAATTATTTGTTTTGATAAATTGATTTTTAAAATATGGTGTCGATGTAATAGAATTTAATTTGTAATATTTATTTTTTTGTATTACATCTGTATATACCCGTTTAAAAACAGGAATATACTCATATGTAATTGTTCTTTTGAATAAAATATCATGAATTGAGTTAGAAGAATCAAAACCGATATCAAAATTTTCATATTGATGTAATTTTCCATCAACTTCTGCATAATAATATGTTACATTGTAATCCCAATCCCAACCATAATTTACCCCTATTTTATAATTACCATTAACTATTTCCCATTTATCATTAGTACCAATGTATAATTTATAACAAAATGCTATTTTAATTATATTCAAATTAATTCCATATGAATTAATATTATTGATAGCTACTGTTGTCTGATCTAATAATAGATTAACACCATTTTGTATTTCCTCATTAGTTAAGTTATTATTTTCTACTACCATATTATCTAAAACATCGTATATATCATTTTCACCTATCACTGGATTAGAAAAACCACTATTATCTATAACGTCAAAATTATCATTAATTTTTATTTTAACTATTATTTTTGCTAATAAATTAATTACTTGTTGACTTAGATTTGTATTACTTTCTACAAATACTATTGTATTTTTAACAGAATTACCAATTTTTTTTGCTTTAATTTTATCATATTTGTTCATAATTTCATTATAACCATAACTTACATTTACCTCTCTTGTACTAAGATATAAAAGTTTAGCAAAAAGATCAGATTCGTTTTTCCTAGTAATATTATTTTCCAATTTTTTTAAATTTATAATTTCACCATGTATTAAATAAGTATCTTTTACAGGTGTATCAGTTAATTTCTTTTCTGATCCAATACCTTTATAGAATCTATCAATTGGTTTTGTTTTTATTTCTTCAGCTATAAAAGGAATGATGTAATCAAATATTATAGTTTGATTATCAGGAATTTTTTCAGATAAAATTTTACCATTTGAATCAAAATTAATATATTTATTATAAAATGGCTGATATGGTAATCTTAGATTTACAATACTATTTTCTTCAACCCAATAATAATCCTGAAAAATAATTTCGTTATCTTTGATATCAATAATTTTGATTCTGGTTTTATTTTCATCAAATAAAATATCAAAAACTTGTAATTTAATAAAATTATTTAATAGATAAAATTTTTGATTTCTGAATAATAATCTTACATTCATATATGTTTCATTTAGCAAACAAATATCTTTTTCATGATATAACCATCCATCATTTTTAAAAACTATATTTTGGGTTATATTTGAATAATAACTCTCACCAAATGAATCATCATTAAAAAAACTTTCAGATATATAAGTGTTATTATTATCATAATTAATTTCTGGTATAATATTATTATTTTTACATAAATAATTACCAATAGTATAATATCCACTGTAATCATAAATTAAATCATTACCTTTTTTTATTAATTTTAAGTCATAGTAATCTGTAAATGTATTCAAACCTTCAACATAAAAATAATTATTATCTATTATAATAATTTCATGCATTTCAAGATATAATTTTTGATTTTGATATATTGAATATAAATTTTCGTCTTTAATTGATGATGGATATATTTTAATGGGATTATTAACATATAGTGGTAAGCTATTAGTAATATAAACTTCTAATTTATTTAATTTTTTATCTATGTATTCTTCTAGTTGTGATTTCGAAATAACATTAATTTGTTTTATTTCATCTTCAAACCATATTAAAATATAAACCATAATTTTTTCATAATAATTTTTATTTTCTGGTTTTTTTATATTTTTAAAAAAATCTTGATCTATTTTTTCAACAATAGGTTTAATATTACAAATATTATTATAATTTAAATTTTTAAGAATATATTTGAAATTTTTATCTATATGCATAGTATCCATATAATATTTAAATGCAATTTCCTTTTCCAAAAATTTACTAGGTTTTAAATTGTAATTTTTAGATGTTAAATTATCATTAACTTGCTTAAATAAATCAGGGTAAGAACCTAATAATTTATGATTTTTACAAAAGTTACCTATGAATGTATAATAATATGGTTGATATATACCATTTTTAACTGAATTATTATTATTATTATTATTGTTATTATTGTTATTATTATTATTATTATTATTATTATTATTATTATTATTATTATTATTATTATTATTATTGATATTTGGTAATATATATTCATTTGAAACTGTAAATGTACTTGTTATAATTGCTGATTCATAAAAATTTGTTTCTTCCTGTTGTGCGGTAATAATTGAATCACCAACTCCAACTATTTTTACAGTACTTCCTTGTATTGTTGCAACTGATGTATTACTACTAGTATAAGTAAAAGATCCATCACTATCAGAAGTTGGTTCTATTAGATCAAATTCCGGATCATCTCTAATTTTACTTGGTATGGTAAAGTTACTAATAGTAGTAACTGATTTTTGGGTAAATTCGATATCTAAATATTCTTTAATTAAATCTATATCTATTGTAAAAAATGTCCAAAATATTATTACATATACATGTTCAGTTTTTATATTTTTTAATTCTAGTTTCCAAAAATGAAAAAAGTTAGCTTGATTTTGAATTTTAGTATTATAAATATTAAAACCACTTTTAATCTTTAAAATTTTTGTTACTGGATCAAATTCAAGATATGGTGATAATGATTTTATTTCATAATCTATATATTCATCAGTAATTTTACCTATAATTAAATCATTTTGAATATTTATTTTATAATTATCAAGAATAGTTTCAAATTTATTGTAATTAATTGGTAATAATGAACCTTTAAATTTTTTACCATTTTCATCTGGATTTATTATTTTATAATCTAAAGATTCATCAATATTAAAATCAACTCTAACTTCTGGTAATTTTATATTTTCTTCTTTTTTAAAAAAAATTGGATAATATAAAACTCTATTTATTGTTTCCTTAGATTGTAAAAATAAAATAACTAAAAATATATTATCACCATCAAGACCAAATACAAGATCATCTATATATTTAATATCATAATATTTGTATAAATAAGATGAATTATATGTCATATCTTTATATATTTCTGTTTTAAATTCGTCTTCTACCAAGGTATTTTTAATTAGTTGAAGTTTATCACCATTTACTATTTCCCAATATTTATTATTATATTTTTTCTTTTTGTTTACATTAAAATCTGCTGATGTTTTTATTTTTAAATATCGTTCATCTTGGTTAAGGTTGCTATCTCCTTTTTTTATAGTATCTTCTTCTGTATTAATCCAGTATTTTGTTTCATCAACTTGCTTAGCATCATAAGCTTCAATTTCTTTAAACTTACCAATATTATTGTTGTTATTATTGTTGTTATTATTATTGTTATTATTATTGTTATTAGAACCAGTAACAAAACTAAAGTTTATCGTTAAAACTTTTCCATTATAATTTTTATTATTAGATTTGATTTTAAACTTTCCAGATTTTTGAAATGTCCATACAGAATTTGGTGATTTTCCAATTTTTAAATACAAATTATTATTATCTATAATAAAGTCATTTTCTTTACCTTTGGAATTATCTGTTGAATCTCCATCATTTGCTGTTATATTTTTAATATCTATTTCTAATTCCTTATTTATAAAATTATCATCAACTAATACTTTATCATAAATTTTAATTAATTGTTTAGAATTATTATTAAATATATCATTGTTTATTAAATATAATTTATCAATATAAATATCTGCTGATGTTGCCTTAAGGTAATAATTAATATTTTTATCATAAGGTTCTATTTCATCTTCGTAATAAATATTCAAAGATGGTTCATAATAAAAAATATATTTTTTATCATTATATATTATTAAATAATAGGAATAATTCTGCAGTTTCTTAAACCAATCATTTTGTATAATTATTTTACCGTTTTGATCTATTTTAACTTTATAATTACTCCAATTTGCCTTTTCTGAATGTAAAATATATGGTAAAACATTTGATGGTAAAATCCATATATTATAGTTAGCACATGGTATTTGCATATTTTTTATTTCTTTTATTTCTAACATAAAATGTCTTTTTGTTATAATGTTAGTATCGATAAGTAAAATCCAATTATCATTATTAATATTTTGTATTTTTTTTGAGAATTCATAATCATTATAATATGGATAAACTACTAAATTTTTAACAGACATAGGTGTCAATAAATCTCGTATAACTTTACCTTTATCTGGTTTTAGTAATTTGTTTGAAATAACATAAATTTTTCCATCTTCTACTTTAACATATTTTAAATTATAATTTAAATTTTTTGATTTTAATAAATAAAAATCTGATTTTACTTTTACTTTTACATTATTTATTTTTTTATATAATAAATTATTATCTATAACGTATGAATCATTTGGTACTGTATTTATATCAACCAAATTATCTGCTATTATTTCATTAAAATAATTAACACCATTCATGATTCCGTCTGAATTAATTTTAACAAATTTATTATTCCAAAAACTTGAATTAGATGTTAATTTATAGTAACCTCCTATTATTAATTTCCATTTTCTTTCTTCAGAATCTTCTACTTCAGAATCATTTTCAATATCTTCTTTATAAATATAAAGTTGATTATTAAAAATTATAAAATTATTTGATATATCTTTTCTTGTTTCTTCCCAAATATTTTCTTCATTAGCAGTTATTGAATTAAAATCTATAATATTATAACTATCATCATATATTATTAAACTATTATATACTTCATATATTTCATATTTTTCATCTATAAAATAAGCTTTATTATTAAATTTTACAATTACATCGTTCTTTTTTGTAAAAACTCTAAATAAAAATAAAGGAGGTTGAAATTCTAATTTATATACTTGATTTTGATATATATAATAATTATTTACTTCTACATTCAGATCATATTCATTAAGTTGTTGTAGATTTGTAATTGTTTTAATAGGAATAGGAGGTAAATTTATTTGTACTTTTTTATTATTAAAAAATAAAATATTTGATTTGATTATAAAAAAACCATTTGTAACAATATTCCATACATCATTCTTTTTTATATATAAATTATTATTATCAATTATGTATTGATTATTAGATCCAAAGTTATTATTAGTACAATCACCTTCATTAGCAGTTATTTTTATGAAATCATTTTTTTCATAAAGTTTAATTTCGTTTATTTTATAAAATAAATCAGAAGATTTTATTATTTCTATGTTAACATTATAATTAATATCATCAATAGGAATGATAATCTTATCACTTGTTTCAAAAACAAATTTTTTTGGAATACTATTATTATCTACATTTTTTAATATTATTTTATAACTATCTAATTCATAAGATCTTAATATATTATTTTTTGTTTCTTCATAAATAATTTTATATCCTTTTTTTGTAACTAATTTTTGAATATAAATCTCATCATTTTTTTCAAAAGGAATTTCTTGGTTTGTTTCAAAAGTATATTCAAATCTTTCCAATCCAAACCAAAAAATACTTTGTTTCGTTATTTTAGTAATTGGTAAACTAATTTTTTTTTCATTTGATATTGAATAAAAATTTTTGTTGTATGTATAGTTTCCAGAAGTAATTATTTCCCAATAATATTTATAAATAGTTGGGTTTTCAGAGACTATTTGTTGAGATTTTTTATATAAACTATTTGAGAATGTAATATATTCATCATTTACTTGATTTGGACCAGTATCTAATGTATCAAAATTATTAAGTGGTGGTGTTATTTTTATAAAATCACTTAAATCACTTTTATTAAAAAATAAAAATATTTTATTATAAAATATTGAATTTTCTTGCTGTACAATAGTAGTATCTGATAAATCAGGATTAGATTTATATACTAATTGTGGTGCAGATGTTTTTAAAATTTCAAAATTAGAATAAAATTTATTACCAAACTTAAAGTAATCAGGTTTAGGATCTACACTAGTAATTTCATAATTATAATACTTAAAATCAATTATTTCAATTTTAGTAACTTTTTGACTCTTAAAATTATTAGAATAAAATAATTCTTTAAAATTAACCTCAATTTTATTTGAACTTTTAATATATAAGAATGCATCTTGATTTTTATTTTCTATAATACCTTCATAATATTTATTATCAATAAAAAAAATACTTTCAATACTTATATTTTGTTTTATTCCAAAATAAAAAAAACCATTATTTTCTATTACTATAACTCTATTTATATATGTTACTTCATTAGAATTTTGAATTATACAATTACCTCTATATGTACTTAGTTTCCATTGATTCTCTTCTATTGAAAAAAAATAAAGTAATTTATCTGTTGTTCTATAATAATAAGTATTATTATTATTATTAGTAGGTAGAGTTGTAACAACATTAAACTTTATATTATCATAACCTTCAAATGTAATTTTATATTTATAATAATAATATCCATCGCTTTTATCAACAATTACTAAAGTTTTATCTGAATCACCAAATTTAAGTTCATAAGGATTAGAACAATATAATGAAAATTCTGAATTTTTTTTTTCATTTAAATAATATCTTCCTAAATTGTAATTTGGTTTAGCTAAATATATTTTGTTATTATCTAATTCTAAATATTTTGATGTAGTTGAAATAATATATTTATCTTCTAAACTAACTTCACTATTATTATTAATATGACATAATCCTAAATAATTAAATTTATCAGTTTTATATTCATTTCTATTTTCAAGTATTAATTTTGAATCATTAAAATTATTTTCTAAAATATTTTCATTAAATTCTTGAGTCTCAAATATTTTGTCTTCTAAAAAATTAAAATTTTGTTTATCAGTAATTAAAATAGATTTATTTTTGGTTTTAATATTTATTTTTGATATTTTATTTTTTTCAATAATTGGGTGTAATAAATTTATTTGATTTGGATCTTTTAAATTATAATCATAAAAAACATCATTTTTTTTTTGTATTATTTCTTCATAAGATCCATAATCTTCTTTATAATTTATTGGGTTTGATAAACTTAAAGCTGTAACATTTTTAGTATATAAATTAACGTGTTGATTAAAAAATTCTGTTATATTTTTTAAATAATTTTCTAAATTAGTTGATATTTTATTAGATTTATTATAATATTGATAAACAGGTGATATTATCCTAAAATTATTTAAATTTACATCACTATCATTATTGTTTAATTTAATTTCTTTACTATAATCTGAATTTTTAAATGCAAAATTTGAATATTTTAAATAATCTAAATTTTGATCTGCTAATAAAAGCATATTTTCATCTTGACTAAAGATATTATAATCTATTTTTTTATTTGTAAATACATTGTATAATTTATTAATTTTATTGATATTCTCTAATATATCTTGTGTTGTAGTTCCTAGATATTCAAAATTTTTAAAAATTTCATTAATTTTATAAAATGAAAATTTATCTATTATTTCATTTATTATTTGGAACTCATTATTTTCTAATTCCATAGATTTAAATTTATCTAATATTTGATCAATAAAAATATATGAATAATTATTTGAATTCAAAAAAATATCTGAAATATTAAATTCATCAAATGAAGGATTAAATGATTTCTGAATTATTTCTTCTTCAATTGCTGGAACAATTATATTATTTTTTAAATCTATTGAATAATATTTCGAATCTTCTTTATTAAAAAATTGTTGAGAAGATAACGGTATAATATAAGATGATTTATTATCATCGACTGTAATAATTGATGATGAATTAATTTTAAATGGTACATTATAAAAATAAGCATTTGTAGTTTCAAAAGATTTTATCAATTCTATAGAATTATTAAAAATATCAGGACCTTTATTATTTAACAACATTATGAATGGTTTATAAAATAGATAATCATTTAAATCTGAAATATTTTTTTCATTTGCAAATGTTAAATCAGTCGAATGTGAAATAAATGAATGTAAATTTGGAGCTATTTCAGTATTTAAGATTTTTAATATTATATAATCACTTAATAAATTTATCGTTTTAGAATAAGGAATACTAACGTTTTTTGTAGTTAATTGTTCATCAGACAACATATCAATATAATCTTCTATTGGTTTTATATTTTCTTTTTTATCTAATAGATAAAATTCAGATCCATTCTTTTTAGTCCTATAAATATTCACATATTTAACATCAGGATCATTAGAAATTGGAATATTTATTTTAACCCTTCCTTTTGAAGCAAAAAATAACCTTGGTGGTATTTCAATTTTAATCGAAGTTTCAGTACCTATAATAGTTTGATTATTTTTTGAATCAGAAAATGTAATCATATATTTATATTCACCTGGATCCAATACGAATTTATCCGGATCTAAAGTATTAAAATCTTTATTGGTTGGATATTCATCTTTTAATATTAATTTTCTTGTAAATTTATTTAATATATTTGTATTTATTGGTTGAGTTATTCTTAATTTAACATCTTCATATGGTTCATTGGAAATTAATTCAGAATCAGTAATTTTATCAATAAATAAGTTGTTTTCTGATTCTATTAATATGTATAGCAAATAAAATTTGTTTTCATTTTTTTTGGTTCTGTAAATTTTCCAACTATTAAATGTTTTATCAAATATCGGAGAAAAATTACTAATACTTACTATATTTTTATTAGTTACATTAATTATTAACTCTTTTGATGATAATGATTCCTGATTATTAATTGTATTATAAAAACTAATTTTGTATTTATATGTACCATTATTTATTTCCTTGTTTGATTCTATATTACTTATATTAAAAGGTGTAGATATAAAAGGAATATTTTTACGATTTGGTAATAATTTAATATTTTCTTGATATGTTTTTTTATTTACTAACCAATAAAGATATTTTTCATCATATGAATCAGTAGGATTTGAACCAGTAGGATTTAAACTAATAAAACCATTTACATCAGTAATAAAATTATCAATTAATTTAAATTTATTTTTATTTTTTGTATTTTTATTAAAATTAATTTCTTCAATGTAAATATCAAAAATATTATCATAATTTCTTGGTAATTTAATATCTAAATTATTTAAATCTTGAAGAATATAAAAATTATTGTCTTTTTTCAATTTTATAATTTGTTTTGAAACTTGACTATTATTTTTTGCAATTTTATTATATTTAATTGATGAATTAATAATATATTCAATACCGAGTTTTTCATCAGAAATATCATCTATAAAAATAGTTGTATTATTATCATTAATGTCTTTTAATAAGTAAAATGTATTACCATTAACTTTTGTTCGGTAAATTCTTCTACCTATTACATTTAAATTTAGTGATATAGGAATTTTTTCTAATTTTATTATCATAAATTTTTCCGTAACTTTAATTTCTATACTTTCACCTAATAATGATTCTTCTTGTGAATTATAAAATGTTATTCTATAAATATATGAACCAATATCTAGACTTTTTGTTTTTGAATTTTCTTCTTTACCTTCCAAATAATTTGGAGGACAAATATAATTATTTGAATCTATATAATTAATTGTTAAAATCTTAATGGTATCATTTGTATCAACAGAATTATCTAACGATACTTGATATCCCGATTCTTGAATATTTAATAATCGTATTTTATTATTACTATACTTCGATAATAAATAATATTTTTGAATATTAATATGTGGATAATTTATTGATTTATCACTAAAACAAACTAAAGGAAGATATGTTTCATAATTAACTTTCAATGTTATCACTAATTCATTTAATGATATTTTCTTTTCTGTTAAATATTTTGATATATATTCTTCATTATCTTTTATTTTTAAATCACTAAATATAAGATACAAACTATTAAAATTTTTTTCATTTAGTTCAAGTTTATTTTCTAAGGATTTCCATTCAAGTTCTAATTCATTTTCATTTTTTGATAATAAATATAATTTTATTTTACTATTTTTATCATAAAAATTATCATATCTCAAATATAATTTATTATTTACTAGTTTAATTTTTTTATAGTTATTTTTGTTAAAGTTATCATAGGGTTCCATAAAATATATTTGATCATTATTTTCATCATATTCATCTATTAAATATTTATAATTATAATTGTTTACAATATTTAATTTAACAAAATTATTATTAGAATTTATATTTTCATAATTAGTTTTGCTAAATGTATGTAAATTTATATAATTAATATTTTCTTTTAAGTTTATAAAATTATTAGTATTAAAATTTAAAGTCCCAATCCAACTATTTTTAAAAAATATTTGATAAAATGAATTTTTAAAATCTTCAAAATTATATGAATTTCCCATATTCATATTATAAAAAAATGTTAATAATCTTGAACCTCCAAAATTTTTTAACCCTTCATTTTGACTAAATTCTAAATTATATTCTAAATATCTTTTATATAATCTACTTATGACACAATTTCTCCATAAAACAATCATAGATTTTAAACCCCTTTCGTTTTTAAAAAAATTTAACATAATCTCTGTAAATTCTTCTGCAAAAACACCGAATATATTTTGAATATTTACAGATGATAAATTTTTTCTTTCATCTTTATCTACATTTTTTTTTTCTGAAAATAATTTTGAATAATTATTTGTTGCTTTTTCAATTAAATTATCATAATTATTTTGCAAATAAAATTGTTCTACACTATTATCTGGATACCTATTATTGATATATCCATTATTAAAATTAAGTTGATAATCAGGAATTAAAAAGAATCTATCCATAAATACTTTTAATTTAATATAAATATCCTTTAATTTTTGATCATTGAACTGTCTAAATGCTTCATTAAAAATTATTTTATTATCACGTTCTATATCGTAATATAAATTAATTAAGCGATCATATAATGGATTTTTAATAATTACAACTCCTAATATTTCAATTAATATTTTATTAATTTTTTCTTTCCATTCATTTTTAATATTTGAGTCCTTCAAATTTATTAATAAATTAGGCATATTTTCATTATTAATTTCATATTGTTTCCAAAAAGTATAATTAATTGATGAATACAATAATTTTAAAATTATTAGAATTATTTTGGAATTATATTCCAAAATATTATCCCTATAATTTATAAAATTAAGGGTATAATCATTACAATATTTTTTAGCCATATCAATATCAAAGTTTAAATTATCAGTAATTTCTAAATTTGATTTATAAGAAATATATCTTTCAGTTTCTGTTATTCCATCATGTGCAAAATTAAAAAATATTTTATTTTTAAAATATATTTCTTCTGAATAATGTTGGAAATTAAATTTTATACTTTGATATACACTTTCAAAAAAACTTTTAATTGTAATTAATTTATTTACCATATTGATATCATTAGATTTACAAACAAAATCTAGCCAAAATTGTTCAAAAAAATTAGAATTAACACGCAAAATATTTATTATAGGTATATTATCAATATCATTTATTTCATAAACTTTTATGTATTTTCCAATTACTATTTCAGTAATATGGGCTGGAAGTAAAAAAGGAATTAGATTACTTGATTCTTTTTGTATTATTAATTGATTGAAAGATGATAGTTTAAATAATTTTTTAGATACAATATACCAAGAATCACCTGATGATTGTTGTGTTGCGGTAATAGTTGATGTTCCTGCTCCAACTATTGTAACTGTGCTTCCTTTTATAGTTGCAACTGATGTATCACTACTAGTATAACTAAATGCAACATCACTGTTAGAGGTTGGTGCGATTAAATTAAATGGTTGATCACCTAAATTTTTAATTGGTATGTTAAAGTTACTTAATAAGTTTGATTCTAAATTTACCGTTAATGTTGCTGTAATTGTTCCTGATGTATAATTACCTGATGATTGTTGTGTTGCGGTGATAGTTGATGAACCTGCATCAAGTATAGTTACTGTACTTCCTTCAATAGTTGCAACTGAGGTATCACTACTTGTATAAGTAAAAGATCCGTCACTATTAGAAGTTGGTACTGTTAAATTAAATGGTTGATCACCTAAATTTTTAGCTGCTATTGAAAAATTAGTTATATTAGGTACTATTTTTACTATTAAATTAGCTGTAATTGTTCCCGATGGATAATTACCTGATTCTTGTTGTGTTGCGGTGATAGCTGATGAACCTGCTCCAAGTATAGTTATTGTACTTCCTTCAATAGTTGCAACTGAGATATTACTACTAGTATAAGTAAAAGATCCGTTACTATCAGAAGTTGGTGCGATTAAATTAAATGGTTGATCACCTAAATTTTTAATTGGTATGTTAAAGTTACTTAATAAATCTGATTCTTTATTTACCATTAATATTGCTGTAATCGTTCCAGATTTATAATTACCTGATTCTTGTTGCATTGCGATAATAGTTGATGAACCTGCTCCAAGTATAGTTACTTTACTTCCTTCAATAGTTGCAACTGATGTATCACTACTAGTATAAGTAAAAGATCCGTTACTATCAGAAGTTGGTGCTGTTAAATTAAATGGTTGATCACCTAATTTTTTAGCTCCTATTGAAAAATTACTTATATTAGGTACTTTTTTTACAATTAAATTAGCTGTAATTGTTCCAGGCGGATATTTATTTAAATAAAAAATTAAACAATCAGAATTTCTATAAGTAACAGATAATTCACTAATACTTTCAGAATCATTTCTTGTTTGTTTTATATTTTTTCTTACTATATCAAAATATGGTATTTCTATTTTTAAAATTTGATTATATAAAAGATCTCCATTTTTATCTATATTCCTAGATATTTCTTTATTAAAATCAATAGTTCCTAATTTTTTTTCATTCTGACACAATGAAAAATTTGTATGTTGTCTATACACTATTTTAAAAAAAGTAATTTCTGGATTTCCAATTATAGGTGAATCTTGAATTCCAGTAATTACTAATTGAATTAATCCTCCAGTCATTATTAGTTGAAAATAGAAAATATTCTTTAATTATATTTAATATATTTATATCAAATATATATATATAGTAATGAGTAATTATTCTCTTAAATTAATATTACTCCAAAATTGTGAATATTCTATTGCTGCAAATGAATTAATACAATCACATAAAATACCTTCTCAGATTCATTGGATTTCTCAAATACAAAAAAATCTGTACATTAACAATAAAATACAAACATTTCCACAAATTTATTTAAATAAATTTAATTCAAAAGGTAATTTATTATTAGGTGGTTATACAGATCTTAAATCATTTATTGATACTTTCAAAGGAACTAAATTATTAGATTTTAATATTAATCATTTTATAAATAAATATAAATGGTCAAAAAAATCTACTCTAAGATTGATTCAATTAATTAATCTAGTTTAAAAATATTTTACCATTTTTAAAAATTCCTACTAGTTTAGAATTTAAATCATACACCAAGCCTTTTTCTTTCGCTTCATAATAATATTGCTTTTGATTAAAGATAATCTTATCGAGTAATTCTTCTTCGATATTATTTTCCTTTGATAAATTTACTTCAGATATTTCTTCACATTCTTTAGATTTTAAATATTTTTTTTTAATTATATTAAAATTTAAATTCTCACCATTACAAACTTCTATTAACAATTTAACTTTTTCTTCAGATATATTTTTTTGATATTCTAATTTTATTTTCCTCATTTGTAGCTGAATTTTATTATCAAGATCTGTTATAGATTCAACAAAAATATTGTGAATTTCTTTTAATTCCTTTAGTTTTCTCATTAGATATATTGTTTAAAAGAAAGATACTTATATTTCAATTTTTTAATAGTTTAGGTTTTGAGAATGAATCCAACAAAATTTTTCTTTCTCTAAGGTTATGTTCATGTATTCTGCATTTCTCGGACAAATTATGCATTTCTCTTTTATTTTCACTGGTATCAGAATATTTTTGAAATGTTCTATATTCACTGGATTTTTGTTTATCATTGATTCTAATATTTGTATCTTGTTCTCTACTATATTCTTCTCTAAGGGTATATTTGTTATTTTTTCTTGTGTTATTTGATCTAATAATACTTGTATATTTGAAATTATTGTTTTCTTCTGAATCATTAATAATTAAGTTATTAACATTTTTATTTATTTTATTCAATTTTTCTTTTTTAATATCATCTTCTAAATATAAATTTATATGTTTATTTATTTTTGTTTTAGATTTATCTACTATTAAATTATTTTTCCAGTAAGATTCTACGTACTTACTATCTGAATAAATTTTATCTACATTTAACATTAATTAAATATTTATACTTGTGATATAATAATAATATAAATCAATTTTTTTATTAATAAAATTTAGAAAGTAATATAGTTACAATAAAAATACCCGTTGCAAATATTAAATAATTCTTTATTTTTCTTTGTAAAATTTCTCCTTTGACATAATTATTGAAAATAAAATTTTTTATTACTTCTTTTGTATTTTCATTATTATTTAAAAGTGGATTCAATTTATAACTAAAATATCCAATAATTTTTTTTGTTGTATCATTAGATTTTTCTTCACATAAAATATCATAAATTTGAGTCCAAGATAAATTTAGTTTATTTTTCTGAAAATCAGATAAAATTAATTTACCATATAATTTAATATCTCTTGTAAATGGAATACCCAAATAAAAATCTTCACATTTTAATTTATTTGGTAGTTTTACATCTAAATTAGAGCAGACTCGTGATTTATATATATTAATATTCAATTTAAATAATCCTAAAAAATCAATTAAACTAGTTACAATTTTATTTGCAATATGTTTTTTAAGAATTTTCATATGAATATCATCAACATAAATTGACATTATAAAATCTTCATTATTTTTGTAATTATATTTTGTAAACCATCTGTATAAAATTTCTTCAAGCACCAAAGTGAAAACTAAATTTGAACTAGGTAATCCAGTTGGTATTCCTTTTGAAATACTTATCAAATGATTATTATAATATAATTTTCTATTTTTTATAATTGTCATATACTGATCTACTAATTCTTTTGCTTTTTCTGGAAATGTTTTTCTAGACAAATTACTTTGTAAAACTTCTTCTAATATATCCCATTCAAGAGAATCAAATGCTTTTGATATATCCAATAATACAATTGCATCAATTGATTTTGTATTCTCTATCGCTGTTTCTATAATAGAACCATTAAATGCTTTTACTAAATTTGCTTTATAAATATTCTTATCTGGTAGATTAGTACCACAACTATTTATCAAATCAATACACCATAAACGATCAATTATTTTAATTACATTATGATGATTAACTAAATATCTAAAATTTTCTGGCTTTGTAACATCTCCTGATTTATATTTTGGAAAAATTGTACATCTTGAAATATCTTTCATTATATTTCTTCTGTTTAAATCATCTGATACCTTAAAATTATAAACTTGATTTATTTCATTATCAGTTACAGATTTAACAATTAAATTCACCTCTTTTTCTAATCCAATATTTTTATATGCTCTAAAACCAATTTCACGAATTTTATTCAAGTTTTCTTTAACATTCTTTTTAAAAGTATTTTTATTTCCTACACTAATTGATATTTTATCTAATTCTGATGTTTCAGTTACTTGTTCAGTTACTTGTTCAGTTACTTGTTCAGTTACTTGTTCAGTTACTTGTTCAGTTACTTGTTCAGTT
>Ga0194130_10002678_pt1 | contig 25369 bp, 32 predicted proteins | sample TA2KigsurfametaG_FD_160084 | JGI IMG/M metagenome (GOLD analysis project Ga0194130, IMG submission 160084) | Freshwater microbial communities from Lake Tanganyika, Tanzania - TA2015050 Kigoma 12 surface | ecosystem: Environmental > Aquatic > Freshwater > Lake | place: Tanzania: Lake Tanganyika... | reverse complement strand
GACCTGCCTGAAACAAGGCTTGGGGCTGTTCGGGCCTGATTTCTGGCGGTGGAATTTTTCCAAAGCAAAAGGAATAGCCAAGGTCGTCGGCCTTTTGTTCGGGCTGCAGTTCATGCAAGGCAAACAGCAACATCGATTCAATTCGGCTGTAGTTTTTTTCTGCCGCCGCGACATGCAGGTTGTCCTTTTTTAAGGGCGACCACACTTCAAGCATTCGCCTTGGGCGGGTAAAGGTAACGTACAGCAAATTCAGGGCATCCAGCCATTGATTCATGGTTTCCTCCTCCCATTTCTCTCTAAACATTGAATTTTTCAATTTCCCAGAGAAGGGAACCGGAACCAAAGGGGGAAAATCCGGATGTGGAGGATTGGGTTCCGACCAAAGCAGGTCGTTGTATTTTTGAACTTCGCCAGAAAGGTAGGGCACCAGTACCACATCAAATTCCAATCCTTTGCTTTTGTGGATGGTGGTTGCAATCATGTTGTTGGAATCCTCGCTCAGGCCCAGACTTTGGGTTTCGCCTTCCATGGCCCACCATTCCAGAAAATAGGCGCAGTTTCCGCCTTCGCTTTGAGACCAATCGGCGGCCAGGTTCAGAAAAGCCTTGATGAAGGGTTGCCAGGCTTCATGGCTAAACAGCTGCAATTCAACGGCAGAATCTCGGAGAACATCGACCAAGGCGGCATGCCTCCAAGATTCGAGCAGGGGTTCAATGCGAAGCAAAAAAGGGTCTTGGTTCCAAACCGCTCGTTCGGGTTGGGCATCGGCTTCATGCAGAATCCAGCGGCGGTAGTTTAGAGATGCCTGAGCCAAGCTTACCGCATCGGGTTTACGTCCTAAGGCGTGCAAAACGCCCAATAAAATAACTATGGCCGGGTGAATTTGCAGTCGGGCTGCGCTTTCGGTGGTAATGTCGGGCCAGTGCAAGTGGGGTTCCTCCTTTTTTCGTTCCTGATAGGCTTCCACAAAGGCATCTATGGCCTTGTTGTCGCGGAACAAAAAGGCGATGTGTCCAGGCAGGTAGTCATAGTTGTCCAGCAAATCGCGGACTCGGTTAATGGTTAGGTTAAAGCAATCTCTTCGAATCAGTTCCACCTTTTTATCGCCAAGAATGGGCAGGTTAAGTTGAACCAGGCCCCTTAATTCCAATTGCTCCGCTTTTCCGGGCGTTTGCCCAGCGTCTTGGTAGATCTCAGGGAACCTATTCAGCCAATCTTCAGGAAGTCCTTGCCGGCCCACAACTTCGGCCATAATTTCGGGGCAAGATTCAAAGAAGGCCCTATTGAAATCAATAATACCGAAAAGGCTCCGGTAATTTTCCCTCATGGGGGCGGCCAAAACCCGCCCAGCGAATTCCTGGGGAACGGTTTCTTCCAGCAGGCGCCAATCTCCATTTCGAAAGCGGTAAATGGCTTGCTTCACATCGCCCACCAATAGGGATTCCTTGCCTTGGGCCAATCCGTTTTCTACCAAAGGTTTCAGGTTTGTCCATTGCAGTTCGCTGGTATCTTGAAACTCATCGATTAAAAAATGGTCGAAATAATTGCCCCATTTTTCGAAAATAAAAGACTGGTTGCTGTCGGCCATCACCTTTTTAAGGATGGGCGCGGCGTCAGAGATGGATAGTTTGTTTTCTTCGTCCCTCCATTGTCCCAGCAGGCGAATCATTTCCCCAATCAAGCCCAATTCGTACACCCTTTTCTTGAGCAAATAGCAGGAAAAGGCCAGGGGTGTTGTTTCCACAATCGCATCAAACAAAACACAATAGGCCTGGAACAGGCGTTCGCAGCGAGGCACTCCCGCCCGGCGGTTGGCAGCGTTGAACCATGCTTCGGGATTTGAAGCGAATTGAGCAATTCGGACTTTTTCTTGCACACCGTTCAATTCCTCCACATCTGGATCCATGGCCTTTTTAATCAGGGTAATGCCGCCTTTATCGCCATGAGAAAAATCAGAAATACCAAATCCGGCATCTTCCATTTCCTGCTGGGCCGTTTGTGCCATAGACCGAATGTTTTGGTACCAGTCTTCAAGCTGTTTGTTGGCAAAGCCCAGCATGGCTTCCATGGCTGTTTCGTTTTCGAGAAAAGCCAGCAAGTCATCTTGTTTTAGCTGAAATTTCTCTTCCAGCACTTGTCCGGCAAAGGCCATCAGGTCGCGGCGGAAATCCCAGCTTTTTTCTAGCTCGAGCCGATCGGCCACAAAGCGATTCAACCAATGGGCAATGTGGCTGTTTGCGCTCAGTTCGTCCATTAAGCGTTGCACCAGGTCGGTCAAAATTTTATCTCGATCCATTTCGATGGCATAGCCAGCCGACAGGTCAATTTCGCGCGCCAAAGAACGGAGCATGCGTTGCATAAAGCTGTCGAGGGTAAGCACATGAAAGCGGCCGTAGTCTTGCAGCAACTCACTAAGCAGCTGCATAGACCTTTCTTGAAGTTCGGTGGAATCGTCGGGAGGCAGGTTTAGATCGGAACACAGTTCTTTAAAATAAGGACTTTTCAGAGGTTCTTGGGCCAATTGGCTTAAGCTGCTCAAAATCCGGTCCTTCATTTCCCGGGTAGATTTGTTGGTAAAAGTAACGGCAAGGATACGCTGCCATTGGCCTTTGGATTGCAGAGCTAAGCGAATGTAGGTATAGGCCAATCGGTATGTTTTTCCGGCTCCGGCACTGGCTTTGAGTAAATGAATAACAGACATGGGGACAAGATACGAAAAGGGAGTGCACGCCTTTGCACACCACCTTAATTGCAGAGGCATTTTGAAGCTCAAAACAAATCCATTACCTTGTGCAAAAACCTACTGCTATGGGAATTACGCGTCGATCGTTTGTGGGCAAGGCCGGCATTTTGACCGCTGGCGCTGCCGTTGGACTACCCAACATGGCCTTATCGGCCAACTGGAAAGAAGAAGCCCTGAAATGGCAACCCCGCTTAAAAGCAAACAGTCCCGAAGAAAATGCCAAAGACGAAGCGTTTTGGGCTTGGGTGCGGCAATGCTATACCTTGAATTACAACCTGATTAATTTAAACAACGGCGGAGTGAGTCCACAGCCCAAAAGCGTTCAGGATGCCGTGGACCAGCACTACCACCAAAGCAACCAAGGGCCCAGCTACTATATGTGGCGCATTTTAGACCAAGGCCGCGAACCTTTGCGCAGGGAACTGGCCGAATACGCCGGTTGCAGTCCGGAAGAACTGGCCATCAACCGAAATGCTTCGGAAGCCCTTGAAACCATCATCTTTGGCCTAAACCTAAAAAAGGGCGACGAGGTTTTGGTGGATCGGTACGATTACCCCAACATGTTGAACGCATGGAAACAGCGCGAAAAAAGAGAAGGAATTGTGCTGGTGTACGTGAATTTAGATCCGGTGCGCATGAGCGATGCACAGGTCAAAGAGGCCTATGTGTCGAAAATGAGCAAAAAGACAAAAGTGGTGCATGTAACCCATTTAATAAACTGGAACGGACGGATATTGCCGGTCAAAGAGATTGCCAACGAAGCCAAAGCCCGGGGCATAGAGGTGCTGTGCGACGGCGCCCATTCCTTCGCCCATGTGCCCTACTCCATTCCCGATTTAAACTGCGACTACTACGGAACCAGTTTGCACAAATGGCTGAGCGCGCCTTTTGGCACCGGAATGATGTACATACGAAAAGAGAAAATTGCTTCGGTTTGGCCGTTGTTGGCTCCTGAAAAACCCGAAAGCGACGACATTCGGAAGTTTGAAAGCTTGGGAACCCGAAATTTCGCTTTGGAACAAGGCATTCGCGAGGCCTTGGATTTTCAGCGGTTGATTGGGAACGAAAACAAGCATGCCCGACTTCAGTACTTAAAAAGCTATTGGACCGGGAAAGTGGCCTCGAAGGCCGATGTAGAAATCAATACTCCTTTGAGCCCCGAATCCAGTTGTTCCTTGGTGCATTTGGGGTATAGAGGAAAAACCGGAGCTGAAATTGAACAGCATTTGTTCGGAAATTTCAAAGTGCATTGCGTGGCCATTGATTATGAAGGCTTGAAGGGAGTGCGGATTACCCCGCATGTGTACACCTCCTTGCGCGATTTAGATGTACTGGTAGAAGGGGTAATGAGCTTGTCGTAGCCAAAGAAATTCAAAGGTAGGCAGCCGAGGCGTTGGGATTTTATACCTTTAAAGCAAAAAATGAAAGCAGTTTTTTGTTTGTTGCTGTTGGGAATGGCGGGACTTAAGGCCCAGGGAACCCTGCAATTTAATCGGGTATTGATGGTCAGCACGGTTGATACTGTTCCTGCAAACAAAGTTTGGAAAGTAACCTCGGCCTTGTCAACATCTACCTTGCATACAACCGGAACAAATGTTGCCCTCTCCACCTCAATGCTTGTAGACGGGAATACGGTATTTCTTAGCGGGCGTTCGTACCAAGACTGGTCGGCCGACGGCAACCAATCGTTTGGGGTTTACACCCCAATGCCGGTGTGGTTGCCGGCGCAAACCAGCTTAGCGGCGGGGGCCAATACCCTGAGTTTATCTGTGATTGAGTTCAACGTACTTCCGTAGCGCTGGACGGGGCGGCGCTCCGGATGGAACGGAAAGCCCACAGGCGGGGCAGGCTACAGCGGCCGCAACGAGGAGGCGACCTTGGGAGCCACCGCAGTGCGCTGCCGCTGTGCCTGCGGCGCCGAGGACTTGCAGAGACAGCCGGATAAGCGCCCAAAAACACAAAAAAAGACCCTGAAACCTGATTTTTTTCGCAAACAAGAGGGAGCCTTTGCGAAATTCAAATTTTTACTTACTTTTGCAACCCAAGTTTACATAAGGCCCATTCGTCTAGGGGTTAGGACGCAAGATTTTCATTCTTGAAACAGGGGTTCGATTCCCCTATGGGCTACTAAAAATGAATTGAATGGCAAACATTAAGTCAGCAAAAAAGCGCATCAGAAATTCCGAGACCAAGCGTCTGCGCAATCGGTATCAACATAAATCAACCCGTACGGTTTTGAAGAAATTTCAGCTGGCTACGTTGAAAGAAGATGCCTTGAGCTTGATGTCGAAAGCCGCTGAAATGGTTGATAAATTGGCAAAAAACAACATTATCCATAAAAATAAAGCCGCCAACATCAAATCAAAAATGATGAAGCGTTTGGCTGCTATGTAATTGGTTTTTTGTGATTAAGGGTTTAAAAAAGGGCTGATTTTCAGCCCTTTTTTTTATTTTAGTGCCAAACACCTCCCTATGAAACGATGGATTGTTCTTGGCTTTTTTGGTCTGATGGCCGCCATGTCCCAGGCTTTTTGGTTGAATTATGCGGCCCTTGGGCCCCTCTTTAAAGACAAATACGGAACCGGCGACAGCGAAAATGTGCTGCTAATGATGGTTTTTCCCCTGCTGTACGTGCTGCTGTCGCAGCCTTCAGGTAGGTGGATTGACCGGCGTGGATACGCTCCCGTGGTGGCTTTGGGCGGATTGCTGATGGCTGCCTTTTCATTGGGGCGGCTGTACGACGGAGGTTTTTACTGGTTGCTGGCCATGCAGGCAGGCATTGCCCTGGGGCAGCCTTTGGTGGTAAACGGAATTTCGAAACTGGTTTCAGAGCGATTCCCGGCCGATTTGGCCGCCACCGCCACCGGACTGGGATCGGCTTCTATGTTTATTGGAATGGGTTTGGGCATTGGACTTACTCCCGAGTTGGTTCAGGGAGATTCTTTGTTTTTGGCCGACGCTGTTTTTGCAGGTCTGGCGGTTGTGGGATTGCTTGGATTTGTTGGAGCCGAGGGCTTGGGTAACATTCGCGGCAACAACCTTACCCAAGGCCATGAAGACCAAAATCAACCGAAATTAAGCCTAAAAACACCGGGCGTGCTGGTTTTAAGTTTGGTGTCGGGCCTGGCGTTGGGGGTATTCAATGGATTGATGGCCGCCATGGAATGGGTGCTTCGGGAATATGGAGTGGGGGCCGATGATGCGGGCCTGGCTGCTGCCCTGTTGATTTTGGGTGGAATTGTGGGGGCGGTGGCCATACCTCCTATTTCAGATAAAACAAAAAAACGTCGGCCGTTTATTCGTGGGGCTGCTTGGCTGGGCATGCTGGGCATTGGAGTGCTGTTGGGTATGCCCTTGCCTTTGGCGGGACTGTTTGGACTAAGTTTCGTTACCGGCATGGTATTTTTAACAGGGTATCCATTGATTTTGGCTGCTTCGGAAGAAGAGGCAGGTTCGGCCTTGGCTGGGCAAGCCACATCGTGGATTATGTTGGCAGGCAATGCGGGGGGAGTGCTTTTAACGGTTTTAACCACGGTCATTTGGGAAGGCAGCAAAGACCCCATGTGGCTGATTGTTTTGTATGCTGGCCTGTTGCTTTTGGCGGGAGTTTTGGCGGGGATGCGTGATAAGCGGATTTAAGGGAAGGGATTGGAAGGCGTTTTTTGGGGGGCATTTTTGTTCATTTTTAGAACGAAATGTCTAGGGGCTTACTAATTTGGTGGCTACCGAATTGACCAAATTAAAAACAGCGTCATCAAGCCCAACTAATTTCAAAAAACGTACTACATTTTTATTTGGAAGCATTATAAACATGCTAGAAGGTGCTGAGTGGCCTTTGCTGCCGACCAAAATAAAACCCATTAAACGCAGCCATAGAGCTGCCCCCAAAGCGAGTTACCGCATCAAATACATCTTACCAAAGCCCTCGCGGAAAAACCGGTCGGCCCCGCTGCTGCGAACTTCCAACTCTTCGCCTTGCTGCTTGGCGTACACCCTAAAAATATACACGCCGGTGGCCAGTTTGTCGCCAAATTCATCGGTTCCATCCCAGGCATATTCGGTAATGTTGTGCCCAACTCGGATGGGGCCCAATTCATTGCGGGTTATTTCGCGTACCACTACCCCTGCCTGATTGAAAATTCGAATGGTCAACTCTTCGGGAATTTCCATGCCAGGTTAGCCCCGCCGGATTCCAAAAAGCAGGCGTAACATCGGTTGCCGAGGCTACCACCGCTTGCGACATGGCAATGCCGCGCGCGCCAATTCCTACGTCGTAAAAGGCGTTGGCGTACTTGGGCGTTTGGCCTAAAAGTCCAAACATTGAAAGCGCACCCCAAGCGCTAAAAATAAAGCGTGATTGTAAGCTCATCTACTAGAGCGCTAATTTACACTACTTTTGCGATAGAATGGAATTTTTCAAACAACTGAAACGGGTTTTAAATTGGATTCCCAATATGCTTACGCTGGCCAACGCCAGCCTTGGGGCTTTGGCCATTTCGAACCTGAATACTTGGAATGGGAAATGGGTCATGTTGGCCTTGGCGGCCTGCCTGCTTCTTGACCTTTTTGATGGGGCCCTGGCGCGCATGCTAAAGGTTTCAGGCCCCCTCGGCAAGCAATTGGATTCTCTGGCTGATGTAATTTCGTTCGGCTTTTTGCCCGCGGCCATGGCGGTTCAAATTCTAGAAAGCAGCACAAACCCAAGCATGCAAGCCCTTTCGGTTTTGGGCTGGCTCATTTTACCCGCTTCCGCACTTCGTTTGGGAAGATTTAATTTAGATGATGGACAAAGTACGCATTTTAAAGGCCTACCCACCCCGGCAAACGCCCTTTTCTGGGCAGGAATCTGGTGGACGCTCAACGTAGAATCGGGCATCAAATTTCAAGAATTCCCAGTCTGGGCTATGGGAATTTCACTCGCGCTCTCTGTTTACCTGCTTAACGCCCCTATTTGGCTGTTCAGTTTAAAGTCTTTGCGGTTTTCATTTTTTGAGCTACGCTACCGAATTTTATTTATAAGTTTCGCTCTTGTTCTTTTTCTATGTACTTCGGTGGTTTGGTTTTGGCTTATTTTGCCGGCGTACGCAGCTTGCTCTTTCCTGTATTTTCGCTCGGTTAAGCCTGCCTAAACCCCAGGATTTTACTTTGTTTTTTTAGGGCCGAACCAACTCAACAAAATTGCGCTCTGTTTCAAAAAGTTGAATTTTATACAGGGTACAATTTCCCAATCTTGGAATTTCGTGCTCAATTTCTTCCCATATTTTCAAGGCCAAATTTTCGGTACTGGCCAAAATTCCTTGCATAAAGGCGACGTCTAAATTTAGGTTTTTATGGTCAAGAACATCGACAATTTTCCGTTTCAGCATTTCGCTTAGCGCCTTTAAATCAGCAACATAACCCGTATCTGGATGAACAGTTCCTTCGATGGTTACAAATAAATCGTAATTATGCCCATGCCAGTTGTGGTTGGCACATTTTCCAAAAACAGCCTCGTTTTGCTGCTCGGTCCAATCGGGCCGAAACATTTTGTGTGCGGCATTAAAATGCTCCTTGCGGGTAATTCGAATCAGTGGTTTCATAGTGTAAGGTAAACGAGAAGCGCTGAAAAATGTTCATCAAATAAGGAAAGTCGGTAATTAATTTTTGGGGCGGCTGCGGGCTTTCACCGGTAGTCGGCCGTGGCCGGGCAACTGCCCAGCGGCCTTGCGCGGGCTCCCAAGGTCGCCTGCGCGGCACGCGGGCAGTAGCCCGCCCAACAGCCGAGCTACCTGGTTCAATCCCTGCCGCAGGCCTCTTGTTTCTTAAACGCAGTTTTAGAAAGAAAAGGCCAATTTTAACGTGGCGCCTATTTTATCAGCATCCAAGGCATCAACTTAGTCGAGCTGCCGTCTTGCTTTAAGACCTGAACCCAATACAGCCCTTCTGCCAAACCCGTAGCAGAGAGCAGGGCCGTTTCAGATTGCCAATCGGTTTCCCTTAGTTCCTGACCTAGACCGTTGAACAATTTTACCCGAAAGGTGCCTGGAAAACGGACCACAGCAGGCTGCCCAACAGTGCAGGGATTTGGCTGCAGCACAGGTAGGGCCTGCCCTTCTGAATCCAAAGAACTCTGTGCGATTAAAATGTAATCTGTTTTTTGCTCTGAATCCAAGGCAAATCCTTTAAACACCGTTAGACCCAGGCTATAATATCCCGCCGCATCGAAACGAATGCTGGGGTTGGGGTCGCTGGCGGCGCTTCCATTCATCCAGGTGTAGGTGGCAGGTTGAACATTCCAAAAATAGGTTTCAGGGGCACATTGAGATTGATCTTGAAGCTGAAACACATCGGTGGTGGTTCCTTGGGTTTGATTGGCGGCAAAATCGGCTACTACATATCCAAGGCAGGCCCTAAACTGATCGCGAAAGCGGTATTCAGTAAAAACAGGGTTGGAAGAAAAGGGCAGAACCAAACCCCTAGCCTCAAAAATGGGCATTTTGCTAGCCGTTGACCACCAACTGTACCAAACCCGGGTGCTGGGAATGGGCGGCAGACCAAATCCACTGATGCTGATGCTGTCGGTCTGCCAAACCGTGGTTTCTACTTTTAACGCATTAAAAGTTCCAAACGGAGTGGTAATGGAACCCCAACCCGTCACTTGATTTCGGCGGGAACCCTTTTGAACCAGTCCAATGGTGCCTCCCAAATCAAAAGCCACCCGAAAGGTAGAGCTGTCGTTGTCGCCAAACTGCAAAGGGAACTGGTAAATTTCATCGTCGTCGGTATAAAAGGAGGGCACTGGTAGGTTTTGGTAGCTTAGCCCCCGGCCCACTGCTTTAAACACAGAATTGTTCTTGCTCAAAAAATCATAGCCTTTGGTCAATTGAATGGTTCCTAAATTCAAGGTGTCAAAGGTTTTTAACCCATAGGCAGTAATTCCAAAAAACAAAGAATAGGCAGGATTGATTTGCAGGGCCAGTTTGTATTCATTCAGTCCTTGAGATTGGGGGTTAAGCTGAGAAAAATCCCAGGTTTGGTTGGCTCCGGTGGCATTCAATGCGGCATTATTCACCGAGGCGGCCTCGGCCAAGCTGTAGCGAAGCGTATCGCCGCTGCCGGGCATGTGCGTCGAACCGATGGTAATTTGGCTGTTTACTTGCATTCCCTTAAACAGGAAAAAGAGTAAGAAACAAAAAAGGCGCCCGATTTTCATGTGGTTTTAGATTACAGAGCTCAAGGTAGTTAAAGTTAGGTTGGAATTGAAATTCCCTTTAGCCTAGGCATGAGCCATATAAGCTCCAGGTTGCGCTTGCATTCCTTCTCGAGTTGTGGCTGGAACGAATGCGGTTCAAGTAGCCGTAAATGAAACGGCGGAGCAGAGTTCCAGGATGGTATGCCGGCCGGCCATTTCCTGGTAATCGACCTTAAACCCAAGCTCAGATAGGTTCAAGCTATCCACGAACAGGTCAATCAGACGAACCTCATTATCGGCATCGACATGCGCACCCAGGCAATACATCTCCCACTGATTTCGGGGTTTTCCTTGGATAAATTTCATAAATAAAAATACCGATTTTTAGTGAGAAATAGGCAATAAACAGGCTGGATATTATTAAAAATTGAAATGTTTAAATGGGAGGTTATTAGAAAGTCTGATGGCTTACGCACAGGCGCAGTTTGGTTTGGGTTAACAAAATCAATAAACGATGAAGGTTTAAAGAAACCCCGATGATCAATACTCACATACGCCCAAATTGCGCTTGAGGGCCGTAAGTAGCTGGCTTTGTCCTCTAATCAAATAGCTTTGCAATTGTATTCATGGTTAAAAACATTTTGCCGCTATCAGGAATTAATATAAAGCCGTACTTTTCATAAAAACGAATAGCTTCTCCGTCAATAGGATCGACAATTATTGCCATTGAAGCAACATTATGAACCGAAACGTCGTATGACCTCTTAAGAGCGTCAAGCAATAGTAATTCTCCTAATCCCTTACCAAAACTATTTTTATCTAATGCCAATCTGCCCAGCAAAGTTACCGGCAAGTCCATATATGATCCTGGTAACTTCTTGATAATTTCTAAAGGGAGTTGATCTCTTGGAATACTTGAACTTGAAAGAGTGTAATAACCTTTGATTATTTTGTCATCATCAGCAAGCACAAAACAGGCTGATATTCTTCTTTTTACATCTTGACTCGCTTGTCTGTGGATATAGCCGTTAAGTAATTCCTTTTTGCAATCAAAATTCTCTCTTACATGTGTTGAGCTTAAAACATTTGTAATATAAATATTATCCATTTAATTGCTCAATTAACTTACTGTACTTTGAAGCGGCCAATTGCAGTGATTTATTGGGTTCAATCTCCTTGGTTATAGCATCAAAAAATACTTCTTGGTCTCTTTTTGATACCAATATTGTATTGTGTTTTTCTATTATCATTGTAGACTTCTCCATAAGAACATTTATAACATAATCTGTTAAGTTCCTGAAACCGCCTAATTGTGCTGCGTATTCAAAAAGATCTTTTTGCTCTTTAGGAAGTCGAGTATCAAATCTTGCTTTATCTGTTGTTTTCATGGCCTTGCGATGATATGTTACATGTTTGGATAGACGAATGTACGTATTTTTTCCGTACAATCAAATTTTGCGGAGATTTTTTCATAAAGGTTACATATAGCCTGGAATGTTGGTGAAAGCTTGCTACTAACGGTTGGGTTGGGAGCAATCAAAACAGAGGGGCTCAAAGGGTTCATGTGCGTCTGCGGCAGGGATTGACGAAGCTACCCCGCAAGGGTGCCGAAGCCTGGCCCGCTAGGTGCGGAGGCGACTTTAGGAGCCCCCGCAAACCAGCTGGGCCAGACTTTCGGCATCCGCGGAGTAGCAAGGAAAGCCCGGCTGCCGCCCTAAAAAAAACCCTTTATTCGTCGAAACTATTTTCTTGAATTTTTGAGACCATTGCCTTTAGCTCAGGGCTGGCGGGGATTCCCAAAAATTGAAGTACGCGGCCAGCGATTTGTTCGGGACTGAAGCCTTCGTGCCTGAGCACTTCGCTGAGCAATCCCGGCTTAAACCACTTTTGATTCAGCGCAATGGGCAGCACCTTGGCGGCCGTTCCGGCCTCTAAAAATGTTTCAGCCAAGATGGAATACAAGCCACCGGTTTGAAAATGGTCTTCAATGCTCACCATGGGGATGCCCCTTTGGGCCAAATCCAGAACCGCTTGGGTATCGAAGGGCACAAGGCTGCGCATGTTCAAAATGGAAACGGAGAGACCGTGCTGTTGCAGAAGTTGGTGGGCCGAAACCACTTGCTCGAGCAGCATTCCATGGCAAAGCAAGGCCACATCGTTGCCTGGGAACAGGGTTTCGGCTTTGCCCATTTCAAAAGGCTGGTGTTGCACAACACCTTGGCGGGTATTCACGCGCATGTAAGCGGGCTGCGGGCTGTCCCAAATGGCTTGAAGCATCAGGAGCATGTCTTCGTTGTCGGCCGGGCTAAACACCTGCATGCCAGGAATGCCGCGCATTAAAGCAATGTCTTCAATGGCTTGGTGGGTGGGCCCGTTGCCGTCGGACAAAAATCCGGGCACAAAACTGCTCATTTTAACGGGCAGACCTGGAATACCTACGTCGGTGCGCACAAACTCAAATGCCCGCATGGTAAGGAAAGCGCCGAGGGCATGGACAATGGGTTTTCGGCCCCGCAGCGCCAAACCGGCGGCGGCCCCAATCATGGTTTGTTCGGTAATACCGGTGTCGATGAGGCGGGGGCCCAAGATGGGGGGTAAATTTCGGATTAAGGCCCGGTTTTCGGCGGTCATAACAACCACATTTTCATTGGCCAGGGCATATTCCCGTATTTGTTCTTCGTAGGTCATACCGTAATTTTAAGCAAAGGTAAACCTTAATGGTGGTTTCGGCACGATAAATGCCGTTAAATGGTGTAAATTTGACCGCTTTCCAATCTAGCCATCATGAAACAGACGGTACGTGTTTTTCTTTTTATTATTTCTTTTTTGATTGTATTTGAAAGCTGCATAACAGCTGAAAAGGCGTTCAACCATGGAAATTATGAGTTGTCGATAGATTTGGCCTCGAAAAAACTGATGAACCGCCCCGGGGATGGAAAGCACCTGCAAATTTTATCCAATGCCTTTCGACTGGCAAATGAACGAGACATGGGCTACATTCGTCAATGGGAGCTAAGCACCGAGCCGACCGCCTGGGAAAACATACACCGCACGTATCAATCTATGAGTCGGCGGCAAGACTTGGTGAAAAGAGCCACAGCATCATCGGCAGCCCTTTCGGGGGTTAGCCTTTTTGACTTTAAGGATTACAGTGCATTGATAGCCGAGTCGAAAGACCGAGCGGTGGCCGATTTGTATAAAGCTGCCGAGGAATTGCTTAATTCCGGAGACCGAATGAATGCCCGACTGGCCTACGACAAACTAACCCGGGTAAAATCGCTGCGCAGCCAGTACCTAGGGACGGACAGATTGATGTCTTTGGCAGCGGAATCTGGAAAAACGAGGGTTCTGGTTTCGATTCGAGCAGCAGATGGAATCGGAATGCCGGTCGATTTAGAGGAGGAGTTGACGCATATTTCAACCGGGGACCTGAACCAGGGATGGATAGAATTTTCGCAGGTACAGGCCATGAACCAAGCGGTGCATTATTATTTAGAGGTAGTGTACACCAACTTCAATGCAGGGAGCAACAATACGACCAAATCAAATTACACAGACAAAACTCAGATTCAAACGGGGACAAAGAAAACGAAATTGGACGATGGCACCATAGTGATAACCCCGGTGATGCAAGAGGTAAAGGCTACGGTGAACGTATGGAGGCAGCAAAAAAATGCCGGCATTCAAGGCAAGGTGGTCTTGAGTCAGGCTGATGGGGCCGCCGAGGTTGGTAGCAGAACGGTTTTTGGGCAATCGACCTTTGAACATACCTATGGTAAAGCTACCGGCGATGCCAGAGCGTTGTCGTACACTTCTAAAATGTTAATTAACCGGAAGCCAATGGCGTTTCCCAGCGATATTAGCATGTTAAACCAAGCGGCCGCTGTTTTTAAGCAACGGATGTACGAGCAGATTCGCAATTTAAGGGGTCAAATGCGCTGAGAACGCCTTAATTTTCGGGTAGGGCGGCGTAGAGATCCGACAAGCGGAGTATGCCGAATTCGCCGGCCTCGCGTTGATTGCTGTGAAAATTAGCTAGTGCAGCCTCGGCTTTGGCTTGCCTGCGGGCTTTATTAAAAGCGGGCAAAACCTCTAAAAATGCTTGAACCCGATCGGCTTGAATAGCTGTTTTGGGTATTTGCCGTTTTAGGTATTTTTTCTCGCTATCCATTAACGATTGTCCTTCGTCGCAGGCCAAAGTTAGCAGAGCAAAAGCCGAATTTAAGGGCAAGATCCAAGCGCTGCCAGAATCCAAATGCCGGGTATGATTTCGGGCCGTTAACAGCTGGGAATACGCCTTGGCATAGGCCTTTCCGTAAAAATTACCGATGCCTTTCAAACTTAACAGATAAAAAGCCATTTTACCTGAAACTCCGGCAAGGTACGAATCGGAAATCTCCTCGTTCAACCAATCCATCAAAGCAGCATACTCTTTATTGTCAAGCAATTGCATAGCCTTTGCATACAAATAGTAGAAATACACATCTTCGTAGGTGCGTAAGCCTTTTATTTGCTCAATGGATTGGGCGATATCCAACAAGGCTTGCTGATGTTCCAGGTGCATGCCCAGTTTAAAATAGGCCTTGCTGAATAAGCATTTAATGCCGAGATGCGAATTGGGATAGGCAAATTCAAGGGGGGTCTCGATGTACAATTTTAAGAGCTCAGCCAAACGCTGTAGCGCTGCTGGGCTAAGGGTTTGGTTGGAATTAATGAGCAAGGTCAGTTCGGTTGATTCGGCCAAAAATTGGGAAACCCGGGCGTCGAGCTTCAGGTGCAATTTTTTGATTTCGGTTAGGGTGTTTTTCAGTTCGGATTGAACTTCAGGGCATTCCGAATAAAACTGGTCATGGCCCAACGAAAGGGCTTTAAAGAACAGGAATTCTTGGCGTTGAAACTGATGCGATTTTAAGGACAATTCCGGCAATTCCGCCTCGATGGCTTGCCGGCGCCGTAGGTCATCACAGAACAAAGCATACTGGCACAGAAGTACCTCGTGGGCTTCGGGGAACAACTCTGATTCGCGTGCTCGTTTGAGCAAATCGTTTAGTTTTTTTTCAAGCAATCTGGGCTGATTTGAGAACAAGAGGGTGCGCAAATTGGCAATGTCTTGTTTAATTCGGGTAATTTTAGTCTGCCCCGTGCTAAACTTAAAGGCAATAATGTCTTGAAGTAAGCGGTGTTTAAAGGTGTAGTAAGCGCTTTTGTTGTTTTTGTAATTCAGCAGCTCAATAATTTCATCGTTGTTGACCTGCGATGATTCCAAGCAATACTCCAAAAGCTTAATTTTTTGTTTATCAGCCCGAAGCTCCTTTTTTAATTTAGTAAGTTCTTCCTCTGATAACTGATGAATAATGTCAATTAAATCGTCCATACCATGCTTTCACTGCAATTTATTCTGGTTTAAAATTCAATCCAGATTAATGGAAAGGTAGGAAATTCGCAGAAAAGTGAGGTTAAGGTCCAGAAAAGGACCGGTAATTTTTTGCAAGAAAATGGGCCAAATAACAACGGAAAAATGAAAGCAGAATTCTGTTCACTTGCACCTTAGAGCCACGAAATCGGATAAATCGGGGAAGTTTGGGGTTGGGGGTCAGAGGATAGGGACCCAAAAAATCATGTAAGGAATATATGATGAAAAGGTTAATTATGGGGTAAAATCAAGCGAAAAAGCACAAGGCTTGGTAAAACCGAGCGGGTAAATCGCTACATTTACCCATAAATTTAATCTGAATCAACCATGAAAAAATTTCTTTTCTTATCATTTATTGGGTTATCAGCGGGCGTAATGGCTCAAAATGTGGGAATAGGTACGGTTACTCCCGGCGCTAAGTTGGAAGTAGTTGGGAATACAACAACCACGGGCAATGCCTTTGAGGTAAAAGACAGTGCTGGAGTTTCAAGGGTTGTGGTAAAAGACGGTGGCAGGGTTGGCATAGGAACGGTTGCACCCGGGGCCAGGTTGGAAGTTGTTGGTAGTACTACAAACACGGGCAATGCCTTTGAAGTAAATGACAGTGCAGGAGTTTCAAGAGTTGTTGTAAAAGACGGAGGCAGGGTTGGCATAAACACAGCAAATCCTTCGGCCTCAGCTTCACTTGAAATAACATCAACCAGCACAGGTGTTTTGGTTCCCCGTATGACAACGGCTCAATACACTGCGATTGTAAATCCTGCTACCGGTTTATTGATTTATTGTACCAGCAATAATAAATTTTACTATTACGATGGGGTTCAATGGGTTACCATGGTAAGTGTTGTTGGGAACAACAATAGTTCCGCCGACCCAACCTTAATTTATACGGTTGACGGATTTTAATTGGGGTGGATTGCAATGCGGGCGAACTGCCTTCTGATGCATGCCTTGATATTGAGTTCAATTTACCCATTAACTTTTGTCAATAATGAAAAATTGGCTTTATTGTCTTTGTGTTTTGCCCTTGTGGGGTCAAGCTCAGGGGACCTTGCAGTTTAATCAGGTTTTGGTATTTACTGCGGCGAGTGGGCAGCAAACGGTTCCGGCGAATAAAGTTTGGAAGCTGGAGAGTTATTCCCCGAGTCAGGCGAGGAGGTACACGTATTTTGGATTTTGGGGCAATGGAAGTTGGTCTACTACAAATCCAAATCCATGCACTGGAGCTACGTCGGGAAGTTTTTCTGCAAATTATTTTTCTCATGCTGCATGTCCTTCAGCCAATACGTCATTGTCTATAAATGGGCAAACGGTAGTTCCAAATTCATCGCAGCCCATTTGGATACCTTCCAATGGCACAGTTGAAATAACGGCGAATCCTTGTTATTCTGGAGCTTCTGTAAATGTAGGTGCCAATACGCCGGTTCGTGACGATACCCAAGGCACGTATTTATGTGGACCCATTAGCATTAGTTCTGGTGCCGTTTCGAATAGTCCGGTGGTTACGGTGATTGAATTTAACATTATACCCTAATGCGTTGGCCTACTTGGCATGGGTTGATTTTGCTGCTTGCTTTGGGGCAGACAAAGTTGGAGGGCCAAGGAACTTTGCAATTTAATAAGGCGTTGATTTTGACTTCAGACAGCGGTCAAAAAACAGTGCCGGCGAACAAGGTTTGGAAGGTGGAGAGTTATTCTTACAGTTTCAATCATTGGTACAACGGCTATTCGAATTGGGGTAATGTAAATTGGAGCAATGGAACTCAGAACCCATGTACAGGAGCAAATTCTGGAACTTCGAATGTAAATTTTTACTCTCAATCTCAATGTCCTCAAGCCAATGCTAATTTTTTCATAAATGGAAACAGAATCAATGGAACTGCCTTTACGTCTTTTCCTTTATGGCTACCGACGGGAGTCGTTTTGGAGGTTTTCTCCAATCCATGCTACAATACGGTTTCCTTTTCTGTTCCTGCCAACACCCCTGTTCGCGACAACAATACTGGAGCCTATTTATGTGGCCCTTTAAATGCAACGGCTGGGGCTGTGCCCAACAGTCCGGTGGTGAGTATTCTCGAATTCAATATAATACCCTAAATGAAAAACGTGCTTGTTTTGATGGCTTGTGCACTTGTCGGTATGACTTGGGGTCAAACGTTGCAGTTCAGCCAGGTCTTGTTGGTGTCGTCAAATACGCAGACGGTTCCGGCGGGGAAGGTGTGGAAGGTGGAGAATATTTTGGCTTCCAGCAGTTTGGTTGTGAACAATTCAATTCGGAATTTCAGCATTTTAGTTGACAATACTTCCGTATTCGTTGCTGGGGCGGTAGAATATGCCGGACCTAGTACGGCCAATCAATTGGTTCAGCCCATTTGGTTGCCGGCAGGGAGTACATTGTCGGCGGGTCAAAATGTATTTCGGGTTTCGGTTATTGAATTTACTGTATTGCCATGAGGGTTGGTTTTGCGACATATTCGTTTTATGCTCTGCTGGGTTTTTTGTTTAGCCTTTTGGGGCTAGAAAATTCTCAAGCCCAATCGCTTACCTATTCTCAGGTTAAATTGGTCAGTAGTGTTGAAACTGTCCCTGCGAATAAGGTTTGGAAAATCAACAACGTGCTACCCACGGCTGGGTTGACGGATGCTGGAACCCCTATGTCTGGGTCAAGCCGGCATTTTACTGTTTTAATCAACGGCCAAACGATTTTTGTAATCAGTACATCTTGGATTGGACGTTGGAATTCAGGTGAATCAGGCGTTGCAACCAACTCCCATTCCATTGGCGACAGTCCGATCTGGTTGCCCAGTGGAACCACCCTAGCGGTAGGGAGCAATTTGTATGCAATCAGTGTAACCGAATTTAATGTAGTACCATGAAACACACCTTTATTCTTCTTTCGTTTTTGGGTATTGGACTCAGCGCCATGGCCCAAGGAAATTTGCAGTTCAACCAAGTAAAATTGGTTACCAGCCAACAGACGGTTCCGGCCAACAAGGTGTGGAAGGTGGAAAGTGTGATTTACAATATTCCGGCCGATCAAACCTCAGCAAGTTCTAGTGCATCGCAAAGTTGCGGCGTCTCTACGTATTATTCCAAGTCGGTTGATATAAATGGGGTGCCCACAAAAACTGGACATGGAACGCATTCTGCCGCCTACAGCAACCTAAACTACATTCATGCCTACACTGAATTGCCCTTATGGTTGCCGGCTGGCGCTACCTTATCGGGCGGTCCTTGCTTGAACCAAGTTAGTGTAATTGAATTCAACATCGTTCCCTAATGAAACACGGGGTTTTTATACTTGCTTTCTGCGCTCTACAATTAAGTATAGAATCCCAGATCCTGCAATTTTCGCAGGTTAAATTGGTTGCCACCGTCGAAACGGTGCCTTCCAATAAAGTTTGGAAAATTGAAGGCTTTTTTCCGACCACCTTCTCAAGGTATTCTAGTAGTTCTGGGGTTACAGAAGGACATATTTATAATTTGGTCGTTAATGGGAACAACCGCCCCGTGGGTGTCTCTTCCTTTTTAACAGGGCATTGGGGCACCTCATATGCAGTCAACATAGGAAATTTCCCATTGTGGATTCCGGCGGGGACGACGTTGTCAGCGGGAAGCAACGTAGGCGAAATATCGGTCATCGAATTCACTGTAATACCATGAAAATGTATGTTTTTTGGGGGAATCTGCTGTGTCTTGCCTTTGGCTTTTGTGTTGGCTTAAAGGCCCAGACCCTTCAATTTTCTCAGGTTAAATTGGTAACTACCATCGAAACGGTGCCGGCAAATAAGGTTTGGAAAATTGAGAGTGCATTGTCGGGCGAGCACCGGTTGCCAACCTCGGGAACCAGCTTCCCTACCCTATCTCGGTTCATAAAAATAAACGGAACAGATGTTTGCGTTCAGGAATACCATACCGCGGGGCTGGGCTTAGGATTTAATGGATGTTGTGGCGGGGGATTTTGGATGAACAATACAGGGCAGAGTCCCAACTCAACTCAAACCCACCTGGTTGCAGTTCAGGGTGAGCCCAGCAAATTGCCCATCTGGTTGCCAGCTGGAAGCACCCTAGAGACTTCGACCCGAACTCTTTCCATCAGTGTTATTGAATTCAATATAGTACCATGATTCGGACAACATTTTTTGGTCTTTCTTTCCTTTTTTGTACTTTCTTGATGAAGGTACAAGCCCAGGGTAGCCTGCAGTTTAACCAAGCTATTGTGTTTTCTACCAGCAACAACTCGAACGTTTTACTTGGAACCGTGCCTGCCAATAAAGTTTGGAAAATGGTTGGTTATGGTACCAGTGCCGACAACTATTTTGTTTGCAACTTTTCCTTAGACGGAAGCAATGCTTGGATTCGTGCCGGAGCGGTGTATACAAACAACTCCAACTATGTGTATAAGGTAGAGACTTCCGACCTATGGTTGCCCGCCGGCACCACTGTTTATGCCTTGAGTTGCAGCTATTACCGTTGGATAAACGTTATTGAATTCAATATAATACCATGAAGCGCTTGGCCCTACTTTTGGTTTTAATCCTGCTTGCTTGTGGCTCGCAAAAGGTTCAGAGCCAGAACACGTTGAGTTTTAGTCGGGCGATTTTGGTTGGAACAACCACAGATACCGTTCCTTCCAACAAGGTTTGGAAGGTAGAAAGTTATATTCAGGCCAATGTTTCTTTAACCAACCAAACCAACGGTGGAGGCTGCAGCAATTCTGCCTGGCAAAGTCCATTCTACATTAACCAATACATGTACTACAATACGGCTTGGATTGGCAACGGAATATCTTCTTTTTACCAGGGAAATCACATTCCATTTCCTTTATGGTTGCCGGCTGGTACAACGCTAAAAACGACATGTGCGGGCGATTATTTATCGGTTTTGGAGTTTACAGTCCAACCATGAAAGCAAATGAGAGCAGGCTTATCAATCTTAAATTCATAAAACCAGCATGAAATATTCACTTTTTTTCATTTTTATTTTGGCAGGGCTGATTCGGGTATCTGCCCAGGGTGTACTTATAGGAAGTTCAGGGCAAGTTGCAGATTCCTCTGCCGTTTTAGAATTAAAAGATACCCTACGCGGTTTTTTGCCGCCCCGCCTGAACACCCTTCAACGGAATGCTATTCCCAACCCAAAGGCGGGATTAACCATTTTCAATACCGACATCCAATGTTTGGAGTTTTTCAGGAACGGTACTGGCTGGTATAGCCCATGCCCACAAGCGCCTCAAATCATTTTGGATTCCTTGTTCGGCAACAGTGGGTTTTCAAGAAATGCCGCCGCAAACGTAACCTTTGATGGAGGATCCTATGTAAGCCAGCGTGGCTTTTGCTTGTCGGCCCTGCCTCTGCCCGACGTTAATGACACGGTGGTTTTGGTGAGCGGTGGAGGCATTGGCACCTTTAACGCCTTGTTGCCCAATTTGCCCAATGGAATTTGGTTTTACATTCGGGCTTATGCCGTTAACTCGGTCGGAGTAGCCTACAGCAGCGTAGATAGCTTTAAAATTCGAACCTTGGTTCAATTCACAAATACCGGAAGCCAGAATTGGATTTGCCCGGCAGGTGTAGACAGTGTTGAACTTTTGGTAGTGGCCGGGGGGGGTGGCGGTGGATTTCAGGTTGGCGGCGGAGGGGGAGCTGGGGGCTTGGTTTATATTCCCAAGTTTGGAGTAAGTGCTGGACAAAGTTACACAGTGGTGGTAGGGGCCGGAGGCGCTGGGGCTGTTAATGAGCCAAGTATGGCGCAAAACGGAGGTAATTCTTCGTTCGGAACTATAGTAGCCACCGGAGGAGCTAGGGGGTCAAATTATAATAATAATGCGAACAATGGAGGCAATGGCTGGCCCGGAGGAAGCGGAGGAGGAGGTTCGGGGAATTCAAACAATTTTAACGGTGCCGGTGGAGCTTCGACCCAGCAAGTAAGTTTTGGACAGTATCAAAATGTAGGAAAAGGGCATGCCGGTGGAAATGGCTGGGCGAATAACCAATGGGCAGGTGGTGGCGGAGGAGGAGCCGGAGGGCCCGGAATTAATGCTACTCCAACCGTTGGCGGAGTGGGTGGGCCGGGCTTCAGCTGCAGCATTACGGGTAGCCCGCAGCATTACGCCGGTGGAGGCGGGGGCTGCAACGATAACTCTGGCGCCTTGGTTTCAGGTGGAATTGGGGGCGGGGGCAGCGGTACTGGAAATGGAAATCCCGGGGCACCAAAAAACGGGCAGGCGAATAAAGGCGGAGGCGGGGGCGGAGTCCGCGACACCTCAGGACCTGGCGGTGCAGGGGGAAGTGGAATTGTTATTTTGGCTTATCAATAATACCACGGCGATGAAAAAGAAATCCATTTTGTACTCATTTTTTGCACTCAGCTTAATCGGCTTTGGTTTTTCAAGCAAGGTTAAAGGACAAAGAAGCCTTCAATTTAATCAGGTTGTTTTGGTCAGTTCTCAAAACCAAGATATTTGCAATACCTGTTGGACGGTTCCCGCAAATAAGGTTTGGAAAATCACAGGTTTCAGTACAAATTCAAACAGCATTGGCTCCATCAGCATAAATGGGCTAGAGGGGGGATATTTGTTGGGGCGGTCATTCAGCAATTCATCATCATCATATGCAACAGGGCGTTGGCATGAACCCGTATTCCCTATTTGGTTGCCGGCAGGCAGTACCTTGGGGTTTCAAAATATAGGCAACAATCGAAACATTCACTTTTACGGAATCGAATTTAATATAATACCATGAAGCCAAAAAACCTATTATGGGCATGCTTAATAATTCCCTTCACTGCCCTAGGTCAGGGAAGTTTGCAATTTAATCAGGTAAAACTGGTAACAACGGTACAAACCGTTCCGGCCAACAAGGTTTGGAAAGTCGAGTCGGTTATTTTCCCAATTCCTGCCGACGACCCACCTTTTGTAACGTCTGGCTCTACAGGTTGTTCTTTCGCCACGCACAGGAATTATGCTATTTCTATAGACGGAACCTTAACCAAGGTGGGCAATTTGGCATCGGGTTTTACCAATAGCTCCTTTGGTCATTTTTTTATGACTACCACAATTCCAGTATGGTTGCCGGCAGGAGCCACTTTGTCGGGAGGCCCATGCAACAATAAAATATCTGTTATTGAATTCAACATCGTACCCTAATGAAAACAGCGCTTTTTTGTTTTTCGCTTTTAGTAGGTCATCTTCTTTTTCAGGGGGCACAAGCTCAAGGGAGTTTGCAGTACAACCAAGCTAAAATCGTAACGGACCAACTTCAAACCGTTCCGGCGAATAAGGTATGGAAGATTACAGCCATTTATGGAAAAGATGAGGTATGCCGGCAGGTGCTCCCCCTTTTCGCGGCAAATTGGTGGTCAAAAGCATTGGTGGCTGGGTTTAGGTTAAACAACGTCGAAATTTTATCTTTTCGAAAATTCCTGACCCAAACCATGTACAACAACAGCAATACATGCAGTGCTAATGGCCAAGGGAATTACGATTTCAGTCCGTTGAACTTTGAAAGCGACCCCAACATTTTGCCCATTTGGGTACCTGCGGGAGCCACGGTTCAAACAGTGGGACCCAACGTGTTTTTATCGGTTATCGAGTTTAATATAATTCCTTAAATATGCGATTCCTTTTATTCATTGGGGCCTTGTTGCCCATCTTTTCTAAGGCCGTAACGGCCCAAGGCAGTCTTCAGTTCAACAAAGTATTGTTGATGGAGAGCAGCCAGCAAAACTGCAACCAATGCTGGACAGTTCCGGCCAATAAGGTATGGAAAATCCAGGCAGTAGCTGGCGGTCCCAACAACGGATACCCACAAATGGTAATCAACAACAAGGTACTTTCCTTTTTGGCCAATAATTCAAACAGCAGCGCAAACATATTGTATCCCGTGCAAATGTTTCCATTGTGGCTGCCTGCAGGAGCTACGTTTGGATTTACGGGAATGTGCTCGAACTGCAACATAGCGTTTACGGGCATTGAGTTTAATGTGATACCTTAATCCTAAATCCCATGAAAACAAAAATTACCTTGCTCGTTTTTTTGTGGCTTTCGTTGTACATAAAGAGTCAGGGCACTCTTCAATTCAACCAGGCAAAGTTGTTGGAGGGGAGTTTGGCCAATTGCCCTGTTTGTTGGACTGTGCCAGCGGGCAAAGTTTGGAAGGTGAGTTCTTTTAGTTCCTCTAGCGGAAGTCAATTAAATTACCATGTCAATAACAGGTAATTAGGCTTCTTTGCACTTTCGAGCGGAACAAATGATTCTAGATATGCAAACCCATTCCCATTTTGGCTTCCTGCAGGGGCTACATTTGGTTACACCGGCATGTCAAACGGGCAGGCCATCACTTTCTTTGCTTTAGAATTTAACGTAATCCCATGAAAGGTCTTTTTGCTTTCATCCTAGGTTTGATTGGATTCGGCTTGGCGCATGCCCAAGGCAGTCTGCAGTTTAACCAAGCTTTGCTTCTGGAATCTTCGGCCTCTTCTTGCACGGGTTGTTGGACGGTACCTGCGGGGAAGGTTTGGAAATTAACTTCAGCCTCAGGAAATTCCAGCAATAGCGTTCGCCTTTGGCTAAACAACAAAGAGCTAGGTATCATTGCAAATCATGCCGCTGGTTATGCAGGCTTGGATGTTCATTTGATATTCCCAATCTGGTTGCCCGCCGGAAGCACCTTAGGCTTTTCCAATTTGGGCAGCAACCGCAATGCCGCCTTTTGGGGCATTGAATTCAATGTTCTTCCCTAACTTTAGCTTATGAAACCCATTTTGATGTCTTTTCTACTGGCACTGCTTTCTGGTTTTAGCCCAAGTGCCATGGCGCAAAGCCTGGCTTTTAGTCAGGTAAAAACAGTAAGTCAAGTTGAAACGGTGTCTGCAAACAAGGTTTGGAAACTAAATGGGTGCTTTTACAATGCCCTGCTTTCTGGAATTGTAAGTACGAATTTAGGATATGGAACCTACTCGAACTCCGATGCGAACATTCTAGTGAACAACCAATCGGTTGCCGTACGTTCCAGCCGCTCGGGCGGAGGGTATTACCACGCCGCGGGTTTTGTTTGGGAAATGTCCTGGCCAATGTGGTTGCAGGCTGGCAGCACCCTAGCCGCCTCAACCGGAGTCCTCTCTGTTTCTGTCATTGAATTTACCATTGTACCATGAAGCCCTTTTTGTTTGTCTTAATTGTTGGTTCGTTTTTGGGAAGCCTTAGAGCGCAGGGGAGTTTGCAGTTTAACGATGTAAAACTTTTAACGGCTACCTCGAACAATACCACCTTTACAGTTCCGGCGAATAAAGTATGGAAAATAGAAACCGCTGGGGTAAGTAGCAGCAGCAGCAGCTATCTTTCTATTTCAATTAATGGCAGTTCGTATTGGCTTACACCTAATTGGAACAACGTTGACCAAGGCCGCTACCAACTTAGACTTCCCTTGTGGTTGCCTGCGGGAACGGTGGTTTCTTTGCCCTTTCCGAATTCAGATACCCGCATGATTTCTGTGCTTGAATTTAACATAATACCCTAACTATGAAAAAAGCCATTTCACTTTTATTTTTGGGTTTGGGGGGCATGGTTGCTTCCGCTCAAGGCAGCCTTCAATTCAATCAGGTATTGATTGTAACCTCGGCATCTGGGCAGCTTACGGTACCCGCAAACAAAGTTTGGAAAATCACCAGCCAGGGAACCAGCGGGGGAATTTGGTACGACAACTATTCCTCGGATGTGAATGGAAACTGGAGCATAACCAATCCCCACCCTTGTACTGGAGCAACCAGCGGCTCAAATACGGTTCGATACTTAAGAAAGAGACTTTGCCCGACAGCAAACAACGTACTGGTTATCAATGGCACAAAATCAAATATGGTAGCCAGTGGCCCCTTGTGGCTACCTGCTGGCACTACCCTTTCCATTTCGACCACACCTTGCGTTAATACATTGAGTCCAAACGTTTCTTCAAATACTCCCTATTACGTATATGATGTAACAGGTTCTGGAGTTACTTACTTCGAATGCGCTGGAGCCATCAACGCTGGTGTGGTTCCCAATTCC
>Ga0194130_10002677_pt1 | contig 25370 bp, 17 predicted proteins | sample TA2KigsurfametaG_FD_160084 | JGI IMG/M metagenome (GOLD analysis project Ga0194130, IMG submission 160084) | Freshwater microbial communities from Lake Tanganyika, Tanzania - TA2015050 Kigoma 12 surface | ecosystem: Environmental > Aquatic > Freshwater > Lake | place: Tanzania: Lake Tanganyika... | reverse complement strand
CCCTGTGTACGGGAGGTTCCACCACGGCCGCTTTTCAGTGGGCCTTGAATCCCGACGGCTTGACCTCCACAGTTCATGACATGCCCGATGTGATCAACAACAGTTGGGGGGGATCCACCCAAGACATTGCCCAATGCAACAGCCCAACCTATGTTCCCCTTTTCAATGCTTTATCTGCTGCGGGTATTGCCGTGGTTTTTTCGGCAGGAAATAGCGGATCCGGCGCTTCCACCATCACCTCCCCCAAGAACATCAACATCAACGATGTCAATGTGTTCTGCACAGGCAATGTGAGTGTAAGCCCCACCAATGTGATTAACATCGCATCTTCGTCCAGCAGGGGTCCCTCAATTTGCCTGAGTACCGATTCCTCCTTGCTTATCAAGCCTGAACTTGTCGCACCTGGTACCAATGTTCGGTCCGTAGGGGGAGTCTCGGGATACGCAAACCTTACGGGAACTTCCATGGCATCGCCCCATGTTTCAGGTGCAGTCCTTCTTCTCAAAGAAGCTTTCCCTAATTTACCGGGAAGTACCCTTTTGCGGGGTTTGTATCAATCCGGCCTGGATTTGGGCAGCCTCGGTGAGGATAATCAATACGGTAACGGATTGCTGCAGGTGGATTCAGCCTTCCGACTCTTGGCGTTGACTCATACCCCCACACCCCCTTACCGTGGTCGTTACAACCTTACAGTCCGCGGGCCCTTGGTTCAACCCTCCCCACTCTGTGCGGACAGTCTTCAATTGACCTACATCGTCACGAACCAGGGAGATTCTATTGTGCCCTCTTATCGATTAGAGTATGGTCTTAACCCCAACAACCTTACCTTCATCCAAAGGCCCGTTCCCTTGGGCCCTAACCTTAGCGACACGGTAGCCGCCGGAACCCTACTCCTCTCCCCTCCGGGGGGTAGTCAACCCTCGGCAACCACCGTTTATATCCAAGCGTGGCCGAACCAGGTGCTTGAAGATGATAGCACGGACAACTTTCTGCAACATAATTTAAATGTGCGTGCAAGGTGGTCCACGCCCTTGCTCCAAAACTTCGAAACGGGAACCCTGACCACCACAGGTTACCGGACATTCAATCCTGATAACGATATCACTTGGTCCTATTCCACCAGTTCCGGCCTGGCCACAGGATTTCGTTCATTGTACATCAATGCCTTTAATTATAACAATTTAAACCAAAGAGATTATATCGAAACCGGGCAAATCCCAATTCCGAACAGCGGTAGATTTTTGTTCCGTTTTCAAAGGGCCTACGCGCACAACAACCGTAGCCAAACCCAGAACCAGACCGCTTGGGATTCGCTTTTGATTTCGGCTTCCACCGATTGCGGAACGACCTACCAAAGGCTATGGGCCCAAGGCGGCACAAGCCTCGGAACCACCGCACCCGATTCCACGGCCTTCATACCCTTCTATACCCACCAATGGCGAAGAGATACCTTGAATCTTGCCCATTTGAGGCCTGCCTCTTCGGTGATCCTTCGAGTGGAGTTCTTTAATCGCCAGGGTAATAACCTCTACTTGGACGACTTCCAAGTCTTGGTGGATTCCATGGCTCCCTTGGCATCCTTTGATTGGGAAACCTCGGGGTGCAGACCCATTCAATTGCAGGTTCGATCGGATGCAACCTTTGCGGACAGTATTCGTTGGCTGTTGCCGGGCGGCTTGACCTCTGCCGCCACGCAGGTTACCCTAAACCCTCCGCTGGGTTCTGTGTCGGTTACCCTAATCGCATACAACCGTTTTGGGACCGACAGCATCACGCGCATCATCAGCATTCCCTACACTCCTGTTGCTGCATTTTCCCTAACAAGAGACACCATTGTTCGGGGTGCTTTGTTAGGCCTGTTGAATCAAAGTCAATACGGATCCTATTATGTATGGAATTTTGGGGATGGTTCTCCGCCCACTGCTGGCTATGCCCCTCAGAAACGTTACAACCAAGCAGGGGTTTATCCCATAAGCCTTTGGGTTTACGGAGCAAACCAATGCGTCGATTCACTCCTTCAGCACAAGGAAGTTGTCGTCATCCCTCCTGTTGGAATTCAAGAATTTTTGATGCGTGCACCAACCGTTTACCCCAACCCCGGCAATGGTTATCTCACCTTGGATATCCGCGAATTGGAACTCCCCTTGGGCCTGGAGGCCCAAATCATTGACCTTACCGGCCGAACCCTGTACACCAAGCAATGGAGCCCTGAAGCCTGCCAACAAGATCTCTTATATTGGGATGTCCTTTTGGGAACCGCTAACAAACTATCCCTGCCCCGAGGTTATTACCTTCTTCAGTTTCAAGACCAAAGGGGTGGCAGATCCGTGCAACGTTACCTCTTGCAACCTTAGCAAAAGGACGGTCGTGTAAATTTTAGGCCTGAGCTGTAGGACCCCCAAAAGTCATAGGCAAGGATCCCCCACCCATGACTTCTCCGAGGTCGATATCCCCGTGCGCCTGCTCAAACTTATCAATGTTATCAGCCAATGCGTGGAGCAAACGCTTTGCATGTTGCGGCGTCAGTACAATCCGTGATTTAACCTTGGCCTTGGGAAGGCCAGGCATCATTCGGACAAAATCAACCACGAACTCCGCATTGGAATGGGTAATGATGGCCAAATTGCTATACACCCCTTCGGCAGTTTGTTCGTCCAATTCAATATTGATTTGATTTTCCGGATTTGAATCTTGTTGACTCATGATTTGTTTTATTTAAAATTGGAAAAATCAATTAATCCTGGATTACAGATTCTTCCGTCTCAAATTCTTCTTTGGAGGCCATCAAACGCTGATACTCTTCCATGGATCCAACTACAATTTTCTCGTAAGTGCGAACTCCCGTTCCAGCTGGAATGAGGTGGCCCACAATCACATTCTCCTTCAAGCCCAATAATTCATCAACCTTACCGGCTATTGCGGCTTCGTTAAGAACCTTGGTGGTTTCTTGGAAGGATGCTGCAGAGACAAAACTCTTTGTGCCCAAGGAGGCTCTTGTGATTCCCTGAAGTAGGGGTTGTGAAGTGGCCGGCATAGCCCGCTCAAAGGCAACAGGTTTCATATCCCTGCGCTTGAGTGCCGAATTCTCATCGCGAACCTTACGCATAGGAACAATTTGGCCTTGTCGAAACAGATTGGAATCCCCTGCATCAAGTATGATTTGCTTATCAAAAATATCATCATTCTCGCGCATGAAATCTTGCTTGTTGACGACCTCTTGTTCCAAGAATGTTGTGTTACCCGGATCGACAATAACGACCTTTTGCATCATTTGACGAACAATGACTTCAAAGTGTTTGTCATTAATTTTCACCCCCTGCAGGCGGTAAACTTCTTGAATATTATTAACCAAATATTCTTGAACGGCTCCTGGCCCCTTGATCGACAAAATTGCGGCTGGGGTAATAGCGCCATCGGATAGAGGATCCCCTGCTTTCACAAAATCTTTATCTTGTACTAAGATATGTTTGCTCAATGGAACCAAATATTTCTTGATTTGGCCGTCTCTGGATTCAATCTGAATCTCACGGTTTCCTCTTTTGACGCCTCCGAAGGTGACAACGCCATCAATTTCAGAAACAACCGCTGGATTCGACGGGTTCCTTGCTTCGAAAAGTTCAGTCACGCGCGGAAGACCACCGGTAATATCCCTGGTCTTGGTCGTTGAGCGAGGAATCTTGGCAAGGATAGTACCGGGAAGAATCACATCGCCTTCGTTCACCTGAAGGTGAGCACCCACAGGAAGGTTGTAAGTCCTTAAAGAAGTTTTCTTGGAATCCACAATTAAAACCGCAGGATTTCTGGTTTTATCCTTGGTATCGATAATCACCTTCTCTTTGTGACCGGTTTGCTCGTCCGATTCTTCGCGGTAAGTAACGCCCTCTGCGATGTGTTCAAAGTCCGCCTTACCCTTGAATTCAGAAATGATCAATGCATTGTAGGGGTCCCATGAACAAATGAGTTCGCCTTTTTTAATTTTGACACCGGCCTTGATGAATAGGGTTGCGCCGTAAGGCAATACATTGGTCATCAATGGGAGCCTTGTTTTGGGATCCATGATTTTGATTTCGCCTGAACGTGAAACCACAATTTCCACAGCGCCCCCTTGATTTTCATTTTCTAAGGAAGATGTCGTTACCGTACGTACTTCGTCAAATTCCACTAATCCGTCAAATTTGGCCACCAATTGAGATTCGGTAGCGATGTTCCCCGCTACACCACCCACGTGGAATGTACGGAGTGTTAACTGCGTACCGGGTTCTCCAATGGATTGAGCTGCGATAACACCCACGGATTCACCGATTTGCACCGTACGATTCGTGGCAAGATTACGTCCGTAACATTTAACGCAAACCCCAGTGACCGAAGCGCAAGTCAAAACAGAACGTATTTCAACCGATTCCACCGGGGAGGCTTCAATCATCGAAGCAATCGCTTCAGTGATTTCTTCTCCGGCAGCCAAGATCACCTTGTTATCCAATGGATTCACCACATCCGAGGCTGTAACACGACCTACAATTCTTTCCTTTAAGGACTCCACTACATCCTCGTTGTCTTTGAGAGCTGTTACCTCAATCCCCCGTAGCGTACCACAGTCTTCTTCGTTGATGATCACATCTTGCGCAACATCGTGAAGACGACGAGTCAAGTAACCGGCATCCGCTGTTTTGAGAGCGGTGTCTGCAAGACCTTTCCGCGCACCGTGGGTGGAGATAAAATACTCCAATACGTTGAGCCCCTCCTTAAAGTTGGATAAGATGGGGTTCTCGATAATTTCACCTGCTCCACCACTTTTTTGTGGCTTGGCCATCAAGCCTCTCATTCCACCGAGCTGACGAATCTGCTCCTTGGAACCACGGGCGCCACTATCCAACATCATGTAAACCGAATTGAAGCCTTGCTTGTCTGCTGCAATTTCCTTCATCAAGGTGTCGGTAATCCTCGAGTTGGTACGGGTCCAAATATCAATGACCTGATTGTAACGTTCGTTGTTGGTAATGAAGCCCATGTTGTAGTTACCGGTCACCTCTTCCACCTCTTTATGAGCCGCGTCAATCAAAGTCGCCTTGTTGTCCGGAACCATCACATCGTTCAAGTTGAAGGACAACCCACCTTTGAAGGCCATTTTGAAACCAATTTCTTTGATTTGATCCAAGAAAGCGGCTGTGGTAGGAATATCCGTCTCGCGAACAATCATGCCAATCAAATCCCTCAGGGATTTTTTGGTCATCAATTCATTCACATACCCAACTGCTTCGGGAATGGCGACGTTGAAAAGAATACGGCCCATGGTGGTATCCACAATTTTGCGAACCAATTCACCGGATTCGTTGCGAACATTCACCCGTACCTTCACCCAAGCGTGCAGAGCAACTCTGCCCTCGTTGTGAGCGATGATGGCTTCTTCCTCGGAATAGAAGGCGAGTCCTTCACCTTTGATTTTTTCGGTGTCAGTTGATTTACGACCTTTGGTGATGTAATACAATCCAAGTACCATATCCTGGGAAGGCACCGTGATCGGCGACCCATTCGCAGGATTCAAAATGTTATGGGATGCCAACATCAGAAGCTGAGCTTCCAAAATTGCCGCATTGCCAAGTGGAACGTGAACCGCCATTTGGTCACCGTCAAAGTCAGCGTTGAAGGCCGTACAAACCAAAGGATGCAATTGAATCGCTTTCCCTTCGATCAATTTAGGCTGAAAAGACTGAATACCCAATCGGTGCAAGGTTGGGGCTCGGTTTAGTAAAACCGGATGACCTTTCAAAACATTCTCCAAAATATCCCAAACGACCGCCTCTTTGCGATCCACCAATTTCTTGGCGGACTTCACTGTTTTGACGATCCCTCTTTCGATTAATTTGCGAATGACAAAGGGCTTGAATAATTCCGCAGCCATGTCTTTGGGCAAACCACACTCGTGCAATTTAAGCTCAGGTCCAACCACAATTACTGAACGACCGGAATAGTCAACACGCTTTCCTAACAAATTTTGACGGAAACGCCCCTGCTTTCCTTTGAGCATATCGCTCAGTGATTTAAGGGCCCTGTTGCCATCGGCTTTGACGGCGTTGACTTTACGGCTGTTATCGAACAAAGAATCTACCGACTCTTGCAACATACGTTTTTCATTCCGTAGAATGACGTCCGGCGCTTTGATGTCCATCAATCGCTTGAGGCGGTTGTTCCGTATAATAACACGTCGGTACAAATCATTCAAATCGGAGGTCGCAAAACGGCCACCCTCCAAGGGCACTAGAGGACGCAATTCAGGTGGAATAACGGGGACCATGCGTACCACCATCCATTCCGGACGATTGATGTGACCGCCTTGATTCGATGAACGAAAAGCCTCCACGATTTTGAGGCGCTTCAAGGCGTCGGTTTTACGCTGCTGCGATGTTTCTGTCGCCGCCTGATAGCGTAGTTGCGCTGACAGTTCATCAAGATCAATTCGCTCCAGCAATTCACTGATGGCTTCGGCCCCCATTTTGGCGATAAACTTCTGGGGATCCCTGTCATCCAAATGGTGATTATCCCGTGGCAAGGAATCCAAATGGTCAAGATATTCTTCCTCGGTGAGGAAATCCATCTTTTGGAGCTGACCCTCTTTGACCCCGGCTTGAATGACCACATACCTTTCGTAGTAGATGATCATATCCAATTTCTTGCTGGGCAAACCCAGCAAATAACCAATTTTGTTGGGCAAGGATCGGAAATACCAAATATGGGCAACCGGTACCACCAATTTGATATGACCGATACGATCGCGACGGACCTTCTTCTCGGTAACCTCGACACCACAGCGATCACAGACGATACCCTTGTAACGGATACGCTTGTATTTGCCACAATGGCATTCGTAATCCTTTACAGGCCCAAAGATTCTTTCACAAAACAAACCTCCCATTTCGGGCTTGTAGGTTCGGTAATTGATGGTTTCGGGTTTGATAACCTCTCCTTGGCTGCGCTCAAGGATGGCCTCCGGTGAGGATAACCCGATACGAATCTTGGTAAAATTGCTTTTGACCTTCAAATCTTTTCTAAACGACATGGTATGGTTTTAATCGAGTTGGACATCCAAGCACAAGCCACGAAGCTCATGCAATAACACATTGAACGATTCCGGGATGTTGGCAGGAGGCAGAGGGTCACCTTTCACGATAGCCTCATAAGCCTTGGCTCTACCCACAATGTCATCGGATTTGTAGGTTAGGATTTCTTGAAGAATATTGGACGCCCCAAAGGCTTCGAGGGCCCATACCTCCATCTCCCCGAAACGCTGACCACCAAACTGCGCTTTACCACCCAAAGGTTGTTGGGTAATCAGCGAATATGGCCCAATCGAACGGGCGTGCATTTTGTCATCCACCATGTGGCCCAACTTAAGCATGTAGATCACCCCGACCGTGGTCTTCTGGTCAAAGGCCATACCGGTTTGCCCATCATACAACTGGGTTCCTCCAAGTTCCGGAATACCCGCTTTGATGGTGTAATCCTTTACTTCGTCGTAACTAGCGCCGTCAAAAATAGGGGTCGCAAACTTGACACCCAATTCTTGTCCTGCCCATGCCAATACAGATTCGTAAATCTGGCCAAGATTCATCCTGGACGGTACACCCAAGGGATTCAAAACAATGTCCACTGGTTTACCATCGGCTGTGAAGGGCATATCTTCATCACGAACGATTCTGGCCACAATTCCTTTGTTACCGTGACGGCCAGCCATTTTATCACCAACCTTGAGTTTGCGCTTTTGGGCAACATAAACCTTGGCCAATTGGTTGATACCGGATGGCAATTCATCCCCGACCTGGATACTGAATTTGCGCCTTTTGGACTCCCCACTTAATTCAGAAAGCCTGAGCATGTAATTTTTGTGGAGACGCTCAATAAGTTCGCTTTTCTCTTTGTCAAGCAGCCAACCTTTTGCGCTGACCTTGTCGTAATCAATTTCGTTAAATCCTTTGCGCGTAAATTTCACACCTTTGGGAATAATTTCTTCACCCAACTTATTGAGGACTCCCTGAGACACTTTGCCTTCGGCCACTTCCATGAGCTTGTCAACAAGCAAGGTCCTAAGGGCTGAAGACTCCCGTTCAAATTCTTTATCGATTCTTTCAATCAACATTTTCTCTTGGTCCTTACCGGATTTGTCGCGACGAACACGGGCAAACAATTTCTTGTCGATCACCACACCCGTCATGGACGGAGGAACTCGCAAGGAAGCATCTTTGACATCACCGGCCTTGTCACCAAAGATGGCGCGTAACAATTTTTCTTCAGGTGATGGATCGCTTTCTCCTTTGGGAGTGATTTTACCGATAAGAATATCCCCTTCCCGTACTTCAGCACCAATGCGGATCAATCCGTTTTCGTCAAGGTCTTTGGTCGCCTCCTCGGAAACATTAGGGATATCTGCAGTGAGTTCTTCTTCTCCACGCTTGGTATCCCGAACCTGCAATTCAAATTCCTCAATGTGAACCGACGTAAACCAATCTTCACGGACAACGCGCTCAGAAATAACAATCGCATCTTCAAAATTATAACCCTGCCATGGCATGAAGGCAACTTTAAGGTTACGGCCCAAAGCAAGTTCGCCTTGCTGGGTCGCATAACCTTCCACCAAGACATCTCCCTTGGAAACCTTATTACCCACACGCACCAACGGAATATGATTAACGCAAGTATATTGGTTAGTCTTACGGAATTTGATAAGGTTGTAGGTGCGAACATCCGATTGGAAGGAAACCAGACGTTCCTCAGAGGAACGCTTATAACGCACAACAATTGAATTTGCATCAACATATTCCACCACGCCTTCTCCTTCCGCGTTAATCATCGCTCGAGAATCTCTAGCCACCCTACCTTCCAAACCAGTTCCCACAATAGGGGCCTGAGGTCGAAGAAGGGGTACTGCTTGGCGCTGCATGTTCGAGCCCATCAAGGCGCGGTTCGCATCATCGTGCTCCAAGAAAGGAATGAGGGAAGCGGCAATACCCACAATTTGATTGGGGGCAACGTCCATGTATTCAATCGCTTTCGGGTCCACCGTCGGGAAGTCTCCCATCAAACGAGCCTTCACTTGATTGGTTTTGAAATTCCCCTTCAAATCCACATCAGAACTTGCTTGGGCAATTGTGCGATTATCCTCATCTTCTGCGCTAAGGAATGTCGCTGTCCATCCAGAACCGGGTAAGTTACCTTCTCCCTTTTCCAAAGCGACCTTACCACCGTTTACTTTCCAATAGGGGGTCTCAATAAAACCCATGTTATTAATCTTGGCATGGGTACACAAGGAAGAAATCAAACCAATATTAGGACCTTCCGGGGTCTCAATGGTACAAAGTCGTCCGTAGTGCGTATAGTGAACGTCCCTCACTTCAAACCCGGCACGCTCACGCGACAAACCACCGGGCCCCAAGGCTGATAAACGGCGCTTGTGCGTAATTTCTGCCAAAGGATTCGTTTGGTCCATGAATTGACTCAACTGATTGGTCCCAAAAAAGGAGTTAATCACAGAACTCAGTGTTCTTGCATTGATCAAGTCTGTTGGCGCAAAAACTTCGTTATCACGAATATTCATCCTTTCACGAATCGTTCTGGCCATCCTTGCCAAACCGACTCCAAACTGTGCAAACAACTGCTCTCCTACAGTACGTACACGACGATTGCTCAAGTGGTCAATATCATCCACATCCGCTTTGGAATTGGAGAGTTGGATGAGGTATTTGACAATCGCCACAATATCATCCCGAGTAAGAACTCGAACATCGGTCGAGGTCTGCATACCCAATTTACGATTGATGCGATAACGACCAACCTCACCCAAATCATAACGCTTATCCGAAAAGAATAACTTTTCGATAATCTGCCTGGCTGACTCATCATCCGGCGGATCTGCGTTCCTCAATTGTCGATAAATATGATCCAAGGCCTCCTTCTCGGAATTAGAGGTGTCTTTATTCAACGTATTGAAAATGATGGAGTAATCCCCTGCAATTACATCTTCTTTGTGGAAAATTACAGACTTAACTCCCGAATCAACGATAATATCAATCATCCAATCCTCCATAACCACATCCCTCTCAATCAGAATTTCATTTCTGGAGATATTAGATACTTCACCGGTTGATTCATCCACAAAATCTTCAACCCAGCTTTTGAGTACCCTGGCGGCAAATCTCCGTCCCACAGCCTTTTTCAAGGCAGCCTTACTAACCTTAACCTCGTCAGCCAAGTCAAAAATATTCAAGATATCTTTGTCTGCGTTGAAGCCTATAGCTCTCAACAAGGTGGTGACTGGAAATTTCTTTTTCCGGTCAATGTAGGCATACATAACATTGTTCACGTCGGTCGCGAACTCAATCCAAGAGCCCTTGAACGGAATAATTCGAGCAGAGTACAATTTGGAACCGTTGCTATGCAAAGTCTGGCCAAAGAAAACGCCGGGGGAACGATGAAGTTGTGATACGATAACCCTTTCAGAGCCATTGATCACAAAGGTTCCCTTGGGAGTCATGTAAGGAATTAGTCCCAAGTAAACTTCTTGCTCAATGGTCTCAAAATCCTCGTGATCCTTATCGTTGCAGGATAAACGAACCTTGGCCTTCAAAGGCACATTGTAGGTCAACCCTCTTTCGATACATTCTTCGATGCTATAACGGGGTGGATCCACGAAGTAGTCCAGAAACTCAAGAACGAAATTGTTCCTCGTGTCCGATATCGGAAAGTTTTCAGCAAACACCCTGTAGAGACCATCGTACTTACGGTTCTCAGGCAGTGTTTCCAACTGAAAAAAATCCTTAAAGGATTTCAGCTGTATATCAAGAAAATCAGGGTAATCTAAAGGATTTAGAACCGACGAAAAGGTAATACGTCCTTCGGGGGTGGTTTTGGTGGTCAAGGGAATGGGGTTTAAGAAATATACCTGAACAAAACACAAACGGCTGTGAGAGCGAAAACCTAGTTTTCGTCCTCACAGCCCACAATGCAAAGGGAAGTTTACTTAACCTCCACCTGAGCACCGGCCTCTTCCAATTTGGATTTGAGGGCGTCAGCTTCGTCCTTCGGACATTTTTCCTTAACCGTCTTGGGTGCACCGTCAACCAATTCTTTGGCTTCTTTGAGACCGAGACCAGTCAAATCCTTGACTAATTTCACAACGGCAAGTTTGTTGGCACCTGCATCCTTAAGGATAACATCAAACTCAGTTTGAGCAGCAGCAGCAGCAGGAGCTTCGCCACCACCAGCAGCAGGACCAGCAACAGCAACAGCAGCGGCTGCTGGTTCAATGCCGTACTCGTCTTTAAGAATTTTGGCCAATTCGTTTACCTCTTTGACCGTGAGGTTGACCAGTTGTTCAGCGAAAGCTTTGAGATCTGCCATGATATGGGGTTTTTAGGGTTTTAATTAATTTGTGTTGTTGTATAAAAAGAAATGGAAGCTATGAGAATTAGAAATTTGATTTTATGCAGCTCGGGATTCCAAGGTTTTGACAAGTCCAGCAATGGTGGATCCGCCGGATTGCAAAGCTGAGATTACATTACGGGCAGGAGACTGCAAGAGGCCTACCAACTCACCAATCAATTCACTCTTGGACTTGATGCTGGTGAGCGCATCCAATTGGTTATCCCCAATGTAAATAGCGGAATCAATGTAAGCGGCTTTCAACAAAGGCTTTGGCGACTCTTTACGAAACTCTTGGAGCATTCGTGCAGCCGTATTTCCTTGCTCAGCAATCAAGATCGAAGTTGAACCTTTGAGGGAAGGAAACAACTCCTCGTAACCGGTCCCAACCTGCTCCATCGCTTTGCGAAGGAGGGTGTTTTTCACTACCTGAAACTCCACTCCACGCTGGAAGCACAAACGCCTGAATTTGTTGATAGTTTCAACATTGAGGGACGAAGAATCTGTCAAATAAAAGAAGGGGCTGGAGGCAATTTTCGCGGCTAAGCCGTCAATGGCTTCGCGTTTTTCATCTCTGGTCATAACTTATGGAGTAACGTGAATAAGGGTTTGAGGAACGCCGAAAAGAAGATTACGTGCCTGCAATGGATTTAGGTTCAATACAAATACCGGGGCTCATGGTCGAAGACAAATAGATACTCTTGATATAAGTTCCTTTGGCAGCCGATGGCTTAAGTCGAACGATGGTTTGAATAAGCTCGGTGGCATTTTCTTCCAATTGTTTAGGAGAAAAGGAAACCCGCCCAATACCGGCATGTACGATTCCAAACTTGTCAACTTTGAAATCAATTTTACCGGCTTTGACCTCATTAACCGCCTTGCCGACCTCGTCAGTCACCGTTCCGGTCTTGGGGTTAGGCATCAAGCCCCTGGGCCCAAGGACACGTCCTAGACGACCAACCTTGGCCATGATTCCAGGCTGGGTAATAATGACGTCAACATCGGTCCAACCACCTTCAATTTTCTGAATAAACTCATCCAGACCAACATAGTCAGCACCGGCTGCTTTAGCCTCTGCCTCTTTGTCGGGGTTGCAGAGAACCAGAACTCTAGCAACCTTACCCGTACCGTGGGGTAGAGTTACAATGCCACGGACCATTTGGTTGGCTTTTCGAGGATCCACGCCTAATCGGACATTGACATCCACAGAGGCATCAAATTTGGTGAAGGTAATTTGCTTGACCAATTCACTGGCCTCACTTAGCCTATACGCCTTGTTGGCATCAACTTGAGCTTGGGCTTTTTTCTGGTTTTTGGTTTGAGCAGACACGGAATACGTATTTAGAGATTAGATCAAATTTTAGGCTACGCTGGCTTCGGCTTCCCATGGGGCTTTGCCGGTGATGGTTAAACCCAAACTGCGCGCAGTCCCGGCTACCATTTTCATAGCCGACTCAATTTTAAAAGCGTTCATATCTTGAATTTTGTCTTCAGCAATGGTTTTGACTTGTTCCCAAGTCACCTGACCCACCTTTTTGCGGTTTGGTTCTGCGGAACCTTTGGCAACCTTGGAGGCCTCAATCAATTGAACGGCAACCGGGGGAGCTTTGACAATAAAATCAAAAGATTTATCGGCATAAACACTTATGACTACCGGCAGAACTTTACCTGCTTTGTCTTGGGTTCTGGCATTGAATTGCTTACAGAACTCCATGATATTAACCCCTTTGGAACCCAATGCAGGTCCAACGGGTGGAGCGGGATTGGCAGCACCGCCCTTGATTTGCAGTTTAATAAAAGCTGAAACTTCCTTAGCCATAACGATTTACTTCAATGAGGTGAGGGATGTACTGATGTTTTATGAAATTTTCTCAACTTGCATGAAATTGAGTTCTATTGGAGTTCTGCGGCCAAAGATTTTGACCATAACCTTAAGCTTCTTTTTCTCTTCGTTAATTTCCTCGATAACCCCCACAAACTCATTGAAAGGACCATCCATAACCTTCACGGATTCACCCATGCGGTAGGGATTCACCATGCTTTCTGCTTGGTCAGCCACCTGATCGGCTTTACCCAACATTCGGTTAATTTCCGATTCCCTCATGGGCGTTGGATTATCTCCACCGAGAAACCCAATCACATTGGGGGTTTGGGTTATCGCCGCAGCAAGATCTGCGTTAAGCTTGGCTTCCAATAAGATGTATCCGGGCAAAATATTCCGCTCTTTGATAACCTTCTTTCCGTCCTTGAGCTGTAAGACCTTCTCCAATGGAATAAGAATCTGGGATACAAGGTCGGTCATGCCTACGTAGGCAATCTCGGATTCCATGCATTCCTTGGCCTTGCGTTCTTTGCCGCTAATGGCGCGAACTACATACCATTTCGATTCCATTGGGATTGTCTTATTGATTAAATTGAAGGAGAACTGCGGATAATCCTATTGAAAAAGATGATAAAAACCACTCAAAAGCGAGGAGAACCCAACATCCATCAGATATATCAAAAGGGAAAACAACAAAGAAGCGACAATAACCACTATTAGGGAGTCTTGCAATTGTTCCCAAGTTGGCCAACTGGTCTTTTGGAGCAGTTCCTCCCTTGATTCTTTGATGTAGGCGATGAATTTGTTCATGCTTGGAAATGAAAGGTTATGATTGCAGGCGATTCAGATCGGCACGGGTGGAGAGACTCGAACTCCCAGCCTATGGTTTTGGAGACCATCGCTCTGCCAATTGAGCTACACCCGTATAGACAGCGAAATCTCCACTGGGAAACAGGGAGATTTCGCCGCTTACGGCCCTTGGTTTAGGCAATGATTTCGGTGACCTGGCCAGCACCTACGGTACGGCCGCCTTCACGGATCGCGAAACGAAGACCTTTCTCCATCGCAATAGGAGAAATCAACTTCACGACCACAGAAATGTTATCACCGGGCATAACCATTTCGGTTCCGGCAGGAAGAGCAATCTCCCCGGTAACGTCAGTAGTACGGAAATAGAACTGTGGGCGATACTTGTTGAAGAATGGGGTGTGACGGCCACCTTCTTCTTTCGACAAGACGTAAACCTCTGCCTTGAATTCGTGGTGAGGGGTTACTGAACCTGGCTTACAAATAACCATACCGCGACGGATATCGGTTTTCTCGATACCGCGTAGGAGAAGGCCCGTATTATCACCGGCTTCACCACGGTCCAAAATTTTGCGGAACATCTCCACACCAGTCACGGTGGACTTAAGGTTTTCGGCACCCATACCGATGATATCGACTGGATCACCAGAATTGATGACACCGCGCTCGATACGACCGGTGGCTACGGTACCACGACCCGTGATCGAGAATACATCTTCGACCGGCATCAAGAAAGGAAGCTCGGTCATACGAGGTGGGGTCTGGATATAAGAATCCACTTTGTCCATCAACTCGATGACGGTTTGAACCCACTTTGGCTCACCATTGAGGGCGCCCAATGCAGAACCTTGAATGACAGGAATATCATCTCCTGGGAATTCGTAGAAGCTCAGGAGCTCACGGATTTCCATTTCAACAAGTTCGAGAAGTTCAGGGTCGTCAACCATATCCACTTTGTTCATGAATACAACAAGGGCTGGTACACCAACCTGACGGGCGAGGAGGATGTGCTCACGGGTTTGGGGCATTGGACCATCTGTTGCTGCGACAACGATAATTGCACCATCCATTTGGGCAGCACCCGTAACCATGTTCTTCACGTAGTCGGCGTGACCAGGACAGTCAACGTGAGCATAGTGACGATTGGCCGTGGAGTATTCAACGTGAGCCGTGTTGATGGTGATACCGCGCTCTTTCTCTTCTGGAGCAGAGTCAATGGAGTCGAAAGAACGGGCTTCTGACAAACCAGCTTCAGCCAAAACTTTGGTGATAGCGGCAGTCAATGTGGTTTTACCGTGGTCAACGTGGCCAATGGTGCCGATGTTAACGTGGGGTTTGGAGCGGTCAAATTTTTCCTTTGCCATGATTGTAGATTTTGTTTGGTTGGGCTTGTTAAAAGGTGATGATTGATTAGGAATTGAATAAAAACATGAATAGCGGACACCAGCGAATGAGCAAAAAGCAGAACAGGAATTGAGCCGTTGATGAGAATTGAACTCACGACCTCTTCCTTACCAAGGAAGTGCTCTACCCCTGAGCTACAACGGCAGGTGAATGTCTCGCTGCTGGCGTGGATGGAGCGGATTCCGAGGGAAGCGTGAATCCGAACAGAGCACCCCTGAGCAGGAAATCCTAGGATTCCTGATTCTGGAGCGGGAGACGAGGTTCGAACCCGCGACCTACAGCTTGGAAGGCTGTCGCTCTACCAACTGAGCTACTCCCGCATGGTGAAGCAATTTTGGGCCTGCCACGGGTGGGGAGAGGAGGATTCGAACCTCCGAAGGTTTCCCAACCGAGTTACAGTCGGTCCCATTTGGCCACTCTGGTATCTCCCCCAGTCCGAGCCCCCTGCCGGATTCGAACCAGCGACCTACTGATTACAAATCAGTTGCTCTACCAGCTGAGCTAAGGAGGCACAGCAAGCTGTTAAGAACGACCCTCTGCCTCGGTTTGACCCGAAAAAATCCCGCCAGAGGACAGGGTTTGACAAAAGGAATGCAAAGATACTGAAAAACTTCTCAAAAAGCGCTAGATTCAAAAAAAATAAGCGCCTTTTCGCGCCAAATCGCGGCAGTACCTCTAGCCTTTGGGGTGGGTCTTGCGATGGATTTCTTTGAGCTTTTCGATGGACTGATGAGTGTAGATCTGCGTTGCCGCCAAATTTGCGTGACCCAACAGGGTTTTGACAGCATTCAGGTCGGCCCCATTGTCCAGCAAATGGGTAGCAAAGCTATGACGAAGGACATGCGGACTGCGCTGATCCTGGGTACTCACCCTGCTCAAAGCCTTTCGAACGATATCACCCACCAGTTTTGGGTACAGGGTCTCCCCCTTATTGGTGACAAAAAGGCTTTGACTCGCGTTCAGGGGACCACATTGCTCCCAAGCGCTGCGGTAATGGCTCAAAATCTCCATTAATTCCCTGGTCAAGGGCAAAATCCTGACTTTAGATCTTTTGCCGGTGACCTTGATCTGTGCATTCGACCGGTCCCAGTCTTCCCATTTCAGTTGAATAAGTTCTGCTCTACGCAGACCGCAACCGTACAACAATTCCACCACACAACGATCCCTCAATTCGATGAAATCCTCAGGTAAAACTTCCCCCAAGAGCCGCTCCATAGAGCCCACGCTGACCGATCGAGGTAAATTTTTGGGTGTTTTGGGTCTTTGTAGAGCCCTGCACGGATCCGGACCAGGGTGCAAACCCTCGCGAATCATGAATTTAAAATAAGTTTTGAGCGTAGAAATCTTTCGATTGATGGACCTTGCTTGCAATCCCTTCTCCATGAGCGATATCAACCAGGAACGAAGGTGCAGGGTTTTGGGAAATTCGGAGTCCCCAAGGCCCCAATCTGCCTTTAAGTACCCGTTGACTTGGTCCAAATCCAAGGTATACGCCGCAAGGGTGTGGGCCGAAACCCTCTTTTCGATGCGCAAATAGTGCATGAAATTGCGGTAATCCATGGTTACCGCAAAATTAAGTATTGGATCGGGCCTTAGACGACGTCAGTCTGCAGGAGTTGCTGGCGGTAAACCGCGCGCAACCGCTGTTGACGCGACCTGATCGATGGCTTTTCGAAAGCCTGACGAGCACGCAATTCCTTAAGAACCCCTGTTTTCTCGAATTTCTTCTTGAAACGCTTGAGGGCCTTGTCCACGGCTTCGTTGTCTTTGAGGTCGATTTTGAGCATGCTTAAAGAATAAGGAGGGCAAAGGTAATCAAGATTCTTTGAACAATTGCCTTGCGATGACCAATTTTTGAATTTCACTGGTCCCCTCCCCAATGGTGCAGAGCTTGGAGTCACGGTAGTACTTTTCTACTGGGAAATCTTTGGTGTAACCGTATCCGCCAAAGATTTGAACGGCCTCGGTAGATGCCCGCACCGCAACCTCTGATGCATAGTATTTGGCCATTGCAGAGACTTTGGTTACCGGTTTACCGGCATTCTTGAGCGCGGCGGCTTCCATCGTCAAGAGTTGTGCGGCTTCTATTTCGGTAGCCATATCCGCCAACTTGAAGGCAATCCCCTGGAATTCAGCAATGGGCTTCCCGAATTGTTGGCGCTCTCCTGCATACTGCACAGCTGCCTCCAAGGCCCCTTTGGCTATGCCCAGGGACAATGCGGCAATACTGATGCGACCTCCGTCTAGGATTTTCATGGCCTGCACAAATCCATCCCCGACTTTACCCAAAAGGTTCTCCTTGGGAATCTTGCAGTCTTTGAAAATCATTTCCGTCGTCTCGGAACAGCGCATGCCCAATTTATTTTCTTTGCGTCCTTGGAGCCAACCTTCGGTACCTCGCTCCACAACCAAGGCAGAAATGCCATGGGAATCCAAAAGCTCCCCTGTTCTCACCATGACTACCGCAATTTCCGCTGAATTCCCGTGGGTTATCCAACATTTGGCGCCATTCAAAAGCCAATGATCGCCCTTATCCACCGCGGTCGTCAACATCCGCATCGCATCCGATCCGGTATTGGGCTCGGTCAAACCCCAAGCTCCGATCCACTCGCCTGATGCCAAACTGGGCAACCAGCGACGCTTCTGTTCTTCGTTCCCAAAAGCCATGATGTGTCCTGTGCACAGGGAGTTATGAGCCGCCATGGAAAGCCCTATGGATGGATCCGCCTTGGACAATTCCACAATGGCCTCCACATATTCCTCGTAGCCCAAACCAGTTCCCCCATAGGCTTCGGGAACCAAAACACCCATCAAGCCCAATTGCCCCATTTCTTTGAACAAATCGCGCGGGAATTCTTGGCTCTCATCCCATTCCATGGAGAAGGGCTTGATGCGACGCGCGGCAAATTCCTTCACGGAGGAGCCAATCATTCTGGTGCTTTCTGAGGTATTAAAATCCATGTTCCAAAACTACGCCCAAAGCAAGAAGCCACCAACGGTAAAGAATTTCTTTAATTAGGGCTTCAGGTAAGGCAAGACCTTCAGCCAATGGGATGAATCTGTACCTAAAATTTGAAAGAGATCGTTCGTCGAACGATAAGGTCCATGCTGGCGACGATAGGCCACCATACGCTTTGCAAGCGACCAACCCACGTAAGGGTGATCAGACAACACCTCCACATCCGCTTTGTTGATGCTAATTTGCTGAATCAACGAGCTTTCCAAGGTGACATACCTCTGCACAACTTCAAACGTGATGCTATCCATCCCGTAAACTTCCAGCAATTGATGAGTACGAACAAAACCACCCAACCTGTTTCGGTAGGTCCATATTCTTCGTGCCAAGGAAGACCCTACCCCTCGTAATCGCATTAATTCATTTGTGTCTGCCTTGTTCAAATCTATATGTTCCCCGGGCCTAAGTTTGGACAAAAACGCTTTGCCTTCTTGGGCGTTTTTCCTGTCCAGCCTTTCTTCATCCTGCACCTCCTGAATCAACCCCAAGAGATAGGGATCCTTAACCTCTACCGACCCTTCATTGGGCATTGACCATTCCCGGAACGCGGGAACCGCCCAAGTCATTAGGGACAAGAATCCCAAACCCAAGGCCTCTTGCTTACCGATTCGGGCAATGGAATAAACCCAACACGCTCTCATCGATATCAAGCAACATCCCCATCCGAATCATTGGTTGAATTCTTCGTGGATTCAGGCGGACTGTTCAACACCTTCCACAAAAAATATCCGGTGAAAGCCGTAACAATTCCTTGAGATAACAGTAAGGTAATCAAAGCAATGTTGGTCATAGTTCTCAGTTTGAAGGAATTACGGGATTTGAATTTAAATTCTTGCTTTACGGCGGCGGTAAGCCACATAAACAGCGTAGGCGATTCCGGCATAGAGTGCGAGTAAGAGAATCCTGGCTCCCTGAACGTAATGGTTGTCTGGGTTCTGAATTTTGGAGATAATATCCGGCAAGGATCCCAGAAAGACCGCGAGCAAAATAAGCGGGGTGACGTATTGAATAATGAAGCGGTACACCGTTGGGATCTTCATATCGGCCCCTTCGTTAATTTCTTTCCAGCCTTTGTCCATTCCAAAGACCCAGGCAAACAAAATGACTTCGAGCAAGGCAAAGAGCACCAAACTTACCGTACCCGCCCAATAATCGTATTCGTCAAAAACCCCTTCGTTGAAGAAGAAAACAGTGGGCGCACCCAGAACCAAAACAATTAACCCAAAAGTCCACGCGGAGGGACCACGCTTCCACCCAAATTCATCCCTCAAAAATGCCATGACCGGGGTCCCCATGGCCAACGATGAGGTAATTCCTGCAAAAAACAAAAGGCCAAACCAGCATATCCCCGCAACTGCCCCCATCATAGGGCCCCATTGGGTAAACAAATACGGCAAGGTTTTGAACCCTAGTCCCAAACCGCCACTTTTGGTTAACTCTACCACCTGGTCCACCCCTAAATAACCAATCGCAATTGGAATGAGAATAGAGCTGCCCAAGACAACCTCCACAAACTCATTCATCCAACCTGCGGACATGGCGTTCAATGCAATATCTTGTTTACTGCGGACATAGGCCGCATAACATTGTATGGAGCCCATGCCTACGCTCAACGTAAAAAAGATTTGTCCTGCGGCAGCTAACCAAACTTTGGTATTCCAAATAGAGTCAAAATTAGGAGTCCACAAAAAATTCAAACCAACCGTTCCATCCAACAAGGCCCCAAATTCACCTGCTTTGAGGGTGATGCCTTTGTAAGCCAAAAACAAACCGAACAGCAGGAGCAATGGCATTCCAACTTTGGCTGCTCTCTCCACACCGCCGGACAGTCCTTTGGAAAGAATATAGGTATTCAAGAATAGGCAAAGCACCCAAAAATATATAGCTGTATGATTTTGATTCATAGTGATGTAGGAAGCAAAATAATTTGCAACCCCATCCTGTCCCATTCCGTCAAATCCACCTTGAATAAACATCCATACATAATTCAACGTCCAACTTTCCAGGTAGCAATAATAGGCTGCCACGGCAATGTTGGTGAATATCCCAAAGACACCTACATATTTCCACAGAGCCCGCTTCGGGTCCAACTCATGCAAGATGAAAGGGGTTGAATGGTTGCCTTTCTTTCCTCCAAAACGTCCTGTTGCCCACTCGACCCACAACAAGGGAATTCCCATCAACAGGAAGCACACCAAATAGGGGATGATAAAGGCCCCTCCACCGTTCTGAATAGCCTGTACAGGGAAGCGAAGAAAGTTCCCGAGACCAACCGCATTCCCCGCCATAGCGAGAATTAAACCCAATCTGGACCCCCATGACTCATGATTGCTGCTCATAATTAATAATTAAGTGGAAATTGGTTCATTATTCTTGGATTGGGTTACAAATTGCTCCAAAATCATGGCGATACCCTCTTCCAAGGTATGGGGAGAATAATCCAAATCTCGCCTGGCTTTGTCAATGAGGAAGCCACTCAAAAGTGGTCGGGCCGCTGGCTGTCCCAAGGCCGTCGTGGTGGTGGGTTCTATTAATTCCTCGTTTAACTGAAAGTATCTGGCAATGCGCCTTGCCATTTCCAGCACCGACATGTACTCTCCCCCGCTAATATTGTAAATCCCTGTGGCTTTGCGCAAGGCTACTTGGCAGCAACCCTCCGCCAAATCTTCTGCCAAGGTGGGTGTTCTAAATTGATCCGACACGATACGAATTACGCAGCCTTCTTCCAAAGACTTTTTGACCCATAACACAATATTGGAACGACTCATGTCTGCGGCCAAACCATAGACCAGCACCGTACGTACGATGGACCAAGGGCCCGCATATTGCCTTATTATTTGTTCAGCATCGGTCTTGGATTGCCCATAAATACTCAGGGGGTTGGGTTCATCCTCTTCCTGATAGGGGCCGCTTTGCCCGTCAAAAACGAAATCGGTCGACAAATGAACCAAATGGGTCCCCCAGGTCTCACAGGCCTCGGCCACAAAACGCACCGCATCCACGTTGTTCAAACGGCATGCGTTCGGATCTTTCTCGCAATCGTCAACCTGGGTCATGGCCGCCGTATGGATTACGCAATTGGGTCTAAATTCTGCCATAAAATCCCTGACTGCCTCTCGATTGGTGACATCGAGAGACCTGTAGGTATAAAACCCTTGTACCATGTTAAGCCGCTGCTCTCCTCGACCCGTTGCCATAATTTGGAGGTCTGACTCTTGACCCAAGCGGAGGAGCAACTTTTGCCCCAACAAGCCATTAGCCCCTGTAACCAGTACTTTCATCCCTGTCTATCTGAATTGCTAGCGCAAAATAGCCATAAGGAAGCTAATATCCGCTGTTAAACGTTTAGACCGGCTAGCCAGGTCTCTGGCCTTGCGTCGTTCCTGCATAGGTGTATATTTGCAACCCGGTTTAGTACCGGGGGCCTCAAGGAGGTCATCGGGGTGTAGCGCAGTCCGGTTAGCGTACACGTCTGGGGGGCGTGTGGTCGGAGGTTCGAATCCTCTCACCCCGACATTTAGAAGGGCTATGTAATTGAATATCAGTTACATATGCTTTTCTAAATATGTCAGGTCCCCATATAGGTCCCCAAACTTTTTGTAGATTGTACTATATTTGAGGTGGTATGAAGTACTTCCTTAAGGTAAAACCGACTCCGAATGAAGATGGAGAATGTCCCCTATACCTCAGGTTAAGGAAAACCCAACTGAATGGTGGGACCGAAGAATCATCTATCGTCACAGGGGTATGGGTTAACCCCAAATTCCTCCAAAATGGGGTATTAAGTACCAGAACCCCCAATAAGAACCAAATTCAGAGTAGAATCAGAGTCATAACGAACGATTTAGACCGGATTGTTCTTGAACTGAAAGAAACGGGGTTAGAACCCTTACCCTCATTGGTTAAAAAGAGGTATTTGGATTCACTCCGTTCAAAAGAAGAAATCACTCCGAAAATCATTACCTTTTGGAAAGGATTTGAAGAGTTCCTTGAATCAAAACTCACTAAATCCCGTGGTTACTACAAAACAATTATAACCCTTCAAAACCTCCTTGAAAGTTTTGAAAAAGAGAAAAGGATGAAAATCTCTTTTGATTACATCGTAGGAAGTTCAGTTCAGTTTCAAAACGAATTTCAAAAGTTCCTTTGGGTCAAGAGAGGGTTATCCAATGGTTATATCAATAAGATTTTGGACAATCTATCCCAATATCTCCATTACAGTGTTCAGGTCGGTTACATTACCAAAAAACCTAAGTTCAGTAAAAACGATATCGTTGAGAGGGATGAGAAAATCTATCTCAACCAATCTGAGGTACTGAAATTATTCAAATCCAACAAATGGAATTATGAACCGCAAAAAGATTATAGTTCTAATCCTCATATTATTTCAGTTCGTCAAAAATTAGAAGGAACGAAGAAAGATAGTTTTGGGGGTGAACTAATCGTAACCAATTGGGAGTTAGTCAAAGATGTTTTTCTATTCATGTGTTCAATCGGATGTAGATACAGTGATATCCCCTATTTCAAAGTTCATCATTTCAGTTTTGAAGGTTCCGATTCATTCTTTACTTGGATTCAGCAAAAAACGGATAAAAGGGTAAGTGTTCCAGCAAATGATGTTTCAAGTTTCATTTTTCAAAAGTATTCAAAAGGGAAATCTCTTTCTCAAAATTTATTTCCCCCTCAAAGTAATCAGAAATTCAATAAAGGGTTGAAACTCCTACTGAAAGATTTAAATTTTAATCGTATAGTCACTTATCCCAAAAAAATAGGTTCCAAAGTTGTGAACGATGAGGATAGATTTCTATGGGAATTGATATCCTCCCATTCAGGGAGAAGAAGTTACATCAAGAATATGATTGATTTGGGAAATATGGACTACAAAACCATTATGAAACTATCAGGTCACAAAACGATGAGTGAATTTGAAAAATATATCTCTGTCACCAAAGAAGATTTAAAAAAAGGCAAGAAACTGTACAAAATGGATAATGGAAACCAACAATCAGACATTGATGAGTTGGTTCAACTCTTCGTTGGATTAGACGATGAAAAGAAAAAACTCGCACTTCAAGTCGTTCGAAGTATCCAATAACACCCACCCCCCACAAAGTATTGAAATGAACGATATCCTCACCCAACTAAATCAAATGGATGAGGATAAGAAGAAGTTGTTCGTTGATTTATTGAAGAATTTCAATAAATAACCCACTTTTTACCTCATTTAAAGGGTGTTTGGAGATTCAAACCTATCGGGTTAACTTTGAATAATGGAGTCCAGATACCATCAAAAACGGGGTATATCCGAAAAACCATAGGAGTAGGGAACAAACTAAATAAAAATGAAAAATGTAATTCTACTGTTGCTTGTCTTTACTTTTACAATAGTAAATGGTTGTAAAGAAAAAGAACAAAGTGGTTATAATTGCAACAACGGGAACTGTACGCCAGTTTTTGAAAATCCACAATATTTAACTCTTTCAGATTGCCATAATGCTTGTGCTAATAAAGGTGAAGTAGCCATTACTGCCTCGTGGAATACATGGTATGTAAATTGCCAACAAGCATATACAGTAGTAATCGGACTTGGTTATTCTTCAACTGACGTAGCTAATGAAACTTATTTTGCACAATCAGGAAGTACTCTATATTCACCTTCCAATTACACTGTTAGTAATCTTGCCCCCGGCACATATTATTATAAAGCAAAAAAAACATACAGATCCAATTATTGTGCACCAAGTAATGGCCCACCACCACCAGTTGTTACAAAAACTGGTGCATTTACAATCACTGCGTTACGATTAACCAATGTAGATGTAGGTAGTTTAGATTAAGAAAGTATTAAAAACCTTTAAAAGAAACAATGCAATCAAAATTCTGACAAAAATTTTGAAAGTCATAAATCAACATAAAAAAAATTTGGTCTTGAATGGAATTCAAACATCCATTTTTTCAGTTTGAATTAAGTTTATTTCACCCCTCCACCATCCCCTTAACCTTCTGAATTGTAGAGGGTGAACATCGGAGGATTTTGGAGATTTCGTTGTGGGTATACCCCTTTTTGAGGTATTCGATGATTTTTTGGGATTTCTCTTTCTGAAGAAATTGGGTGGTATCCATTTTAGAACCGATTTTCCTTCCCCCATACAATCCTCTTTCTTTTCGGATTCGTATCCCCTCCATCTGTCTCTCCCTTATCAGATTTCGTTCAAAATCACTCATCGTTGATAGGATACCCATCATCAATTGAGAGAATTTATCTATTTTACCTTCATCCGTTAGGTTACGAAGGGATGGATTTCTACAAACAATGGTGATACCCTTTTGGGTTAATTCACTCCATACCCCCAAAACATCCATCATATTTCTTCCTAACCTATCAATGGAGTGGATTTCCAACAGTTCCAACTGATGGGTATCAATCAGTTCTTTTAACCCCTTCCCCTTCGGTCTCTCCCACAATGGGATACTCCCACTACATTTATCGGAGAGGATGTAATCAAATCCTTTGAGGTTTTGGAGTTGTCGTTCATCGTTTTGTTCAGAGGTGGAAACTCGTGAATAGAATACCTTCATTTTTACTACAGTTTAAGGGTGGTCGTGTCTGAACCCTAATATAGTAAAGAAAACCCCTCAAAACAAGCCATGTTATGACATTATATATAGGAATGGTATTACTCCTTAAGGTATACCCTAAATGGGAGGGGAGTATTTGAGTAACTGATAAAATTGACACCCCTATGAGTTTGAGGGTGAATCCACATCTGATGAAAACTAACTGTGAGATTCCATCAAAATGCTACCCCACCATCTTTCCCAGTAATCTATTCAACCCATCCAACTCTGAATTATTCTTTTTCAAAACGGAGAAGTAAAGTTTGAATCCTTTCACTAACCTCCTCCACAAAT
>Ga0194130_10002674_pt1 | contig 25398 bp, 33 predicted proteins | sample TA2KigsurfametaG_FD_160084 | JGI IMG/M metagenome (GOLD analysis project Ga0194130, IMG submission 160084) | Freshwater microbial communities from Lake Tanganyika, Tanzania - TA2015050 Kigoma 12 surface | ecosystem: Environmental > Aquatic > Freshwater > Lake | place: Tanzania: Lake Tanganyika... | reverse complement strand
TCTTTGAATGCCTTGCATCAACTGCAAGGTCTTGTTTAATTTAGTGTTGATGTTGGGCAGGGTTCTATTAAGGTACTCAAAGTCCTTGCGGATTTGATTAATTGATCCAGCAAGTTTCTCAATGGCTTTAGTATCAACATTGAATTTGGCACGAAGATCGCCCATGGCCTTACCACGGCCTCCAGCTTGCGAGGGATTCCCCGCAACGCTTGGTTCATTCTTTGCCATTGTTACTCCTGCCTATGCCAGCGACTCATGGCCGCCCAGTAAACACGTTGACGCACGGTCATCGTTTTAATATCTTTTAGCGAAAAGCCTTTGTAGACAGAAGCAATCGAATCGTAATCCCAATATGTACCTACTAGATTAGCCGAATAAAAGGGAGGCCCAATTCAACATTATGGGAAAGGGCTTTTCACAATGGGCACAGTGGGCTTCCACCTCCCTGATTTCTGGCCCGGGTTGAGCTTCCAATAGTTTAGAAATGATATGAGCACGATCTTTCATGCCTAAACTTTTTGCCCACTTATCCACATCTTTAGGTTTTTGTCCCTCTGCCCATTCAGCGCAACGAGCAATCAAGATAGTGTTTTGTTCAGGAATACTGGTTGCTTTTTTACTTACCAATTGGCTATCGCTACCATTTACCAAACGGAACTTTTGAATAGTGCCATTCCGTAATGTGATTGCAATAGATTCTTGCGGGTTTCCTTTGGGTTGTTTAATTGGAAATTCAGACATTTCAATAAGTACGTCGTTGGATTTACCACAATGCGGGCAGTTAATTTGATACTCACGAGTTTCACCATAGGTTGCTCGAACCGTGGTCAAAAACAAAGTGTCTCGATCACCAATAATTAAAGTATCAATTACTTCGGGTCGCTTTTCAATTTGAACGTTTCCAATAGACACAACACTGCGTTTGAGCAATGCTGCCATGTATTGAGCGTACAAAAGGTCACCGTCGGCATCAAGTGCTGCCAATGCCTCCTCGTCTTCGCCTGTCAACTCCCGAACGGTTGCAGTGGTTTCCCACTCCTTTGTTTCTGAGTTTAAAACACCACGAAAAAGTTCAACTGTGGTGTCTGGTGTGCTGGCAATTTTTGGCACAGGATCTGCGATGGCAGCCTGAATAGCAAGAGCTTCCGATTGTGTTCCCATATTATGCTCCTAAATTGTAAATTAATTTGTGCTTGCTAATGCATCAATTTCTGCTTGAGTCCAAGCAACGTAGAACCCTTCGTGGTGAATGTTCAACTGTTGAATCATAATGCCGTTATCGCCAGCGTTCAAGTCGCTCAAACCGTAAGCGCCCGGCCAGCAATTAAAAAGCTTAAATCCAAGTTTTGCATTTCCAGGCTTTAGGTTAGTGGGTTGATCATCGCTATCCCACGCGTAACGAGCATCACCACTTGTGTATGGGTGGTCAAACACCTTTACCAAAATGTTGCAACGGTAATTTGTTGCATCACCTTGTGCTCCGCCAGCAAAACCACCAGTGCCGCCGTTAATCCATGAGTGCATGAATTTTTGCCACTTCCACAGTTGGTCTTGCGAAGCAAACGCTCCTCGAGCAAACGAAATAGCCGGGAAGTCAGACTGACCCACCATTTTGTGTGGGTGTGTATTCATTCCACCTTCACGGTAAGCAATGAGTTCATTCTGTACCGACAGACCGCCCATTTGAGCAAAGCCTAAATCACCAATTCCCGTAAGAAGAGTGCCCAATTCAGTATCCATCGGCTTGAAGCTCACCGTGAACTTAAAGTTACGGAGCGGGTCGGTACGTTGTGTTTTAGCTGCCATGATATCTCCTAGATATTAGTAGTGGCCGTTGATCCACCAGCCCATTGGCTGATGTTGATGACAATGAATTCAGCAGGATTTTGCAAAGCAACTCCCACTTCAATGTTGACCTGACCGTCTTCTACTGTAGTTGGCGTATTGTTAAGTGAACTGCAAACCACGTAAAACGCTTCTGTTGCAGTGGATCCCTTAAGACCACCGGTTGCCCAGAAAGCCGTAAGCAAGGCAGAAATACGAACCGTAAGTCCTTCCCACAGACGGGCATCGTTCGGTTCAAACAACGCAAACGCCGTGCTGTCCTTAAGCGTCTGCTTGAGGAAGTTCAGCGAACGTCGGACAGTAATGAACTTGTCAGAGGTGTTTCGGGCAAGAGTACGCGCACCATTAATGATGACACCAACACCCGGAACAATCGTAAACATGTTTAATTGTTGGCTCTTGTACAACGCGCCCTGCTCAGCCTCAGTCAAAGTTGTAACCAGGCCAAAGACGTTGCGGATGTCCAAACCATAACCAGCCGGGGCCTTAGAAACCCCACGTGCAATTTCTGATCGCACATACGCACCAGCAACAGCACCGCCCGCAAACGTGGTTCGGATTGCAGCAGCGCCAGTCTTCGTTGGATCAAACATTTTAAGCGCTGGTCCATAGACCGCACCATAGCTTGATTGCGTGAACGTTGAAACCACAGATTCCAACGCTGACTTAGTTGTAGCATTTTTTGGTGTGTCGATGATCATGAACGAGTTACCGCGCTCTACCATCTTGTCCAGACCGTCGTTGACAATGGTTGAGTTAGTTTGCCCAACAAGGTTAAACAACAACCCTTGTGTGATGGTGTCATAACTATCAAGAGAAGCAGCCCACTCAGTTGCATCAATCGCGCCAACTCCATCAGAGCCACCACTAAAAGAACCCGAGGTTACGTAGTCATTGGGGCCAATTCCAGCAATAGTTAACTGTGCACCAGCAGCAACTGTAGCAACACTCGACGTTGTGATGTACGAAGAGTATAAATCAAGCACTGTTCCAATGTAGCGAGTACTTGATGGTGAAATTGACAAACCAGACCAGTTTTCAATTTCATCTCCATTGAGTTTAACTGTAATGGTAAACGCAGTATTAGCTGTGAACTTAGGCGTGACCAGGGGGTCAACAAGCGTTGAGTCATCAAACGTGTAATCCACCGTAAGAGAGTTTGCCCACGCCCCAGCGGACTTTGCCTCCAGTGTCCACAAATTGGCTGCGGTTCCAGCAGGAACCGGTGTTCCCTGCAAAGCCGACGTTGCTTTAACAGCAGTTGAATCTGCGACTCGAGTTACATACGCAGTTTGACCACCATTTGCAAAATAGTGATAGACCGCAAACCCAAGATCGTAATCGTTTTTCAATTCTCCAAACAGTTGGCGATATTGATTCCACGACGTGACAACAGCTGGAGTTGTTGGTCCACGCTCTGCCGTACCAAGGAAGGCGGCCGGGGTGACTCCCGTGTTTGCATTGATGTTGGTAGTAAACGCCGCTTCCTTGACGTATACCCCTGGGCGCTCGTATGCCATGATAACTCCTATGACGTTGTTTTAAAGTGGAAAGATCACGAATTAAAGACTGATAACTGGTGTTTAATTGTACTATTAATTGTAGACACGGATTTTGTAGAAGACAGGTATTCATAGTCTTCGTATGTCATTTCCGCAGACATCCGTAGGGTAAGAACCTTACGGAAAATACGCTTACGAAAGCCAGATTCCATGTCGAGCAAGTCGGCATTGGTCCAGTCCAGTAAGTCAAACCTTCTAGTGGTTCCATCGGCTGGTATGCGGATGGAATTATAGCGTAGGGGGGTAGTTTTTCTTAAAATGCCCGAGGTAAGCTGCCTATCGTGCAGGGCCGTTCGGGTGTAGGTAGAAACCTGATACAACAGGTCCATGGGAATAAAGTCCTGGGTTTGCTTAAAGGTTGTTTGGGAAGATCCCGATACGCTGGCAGTTTCGCTAGGCCAATAATCAAAATACGCCGGGTTATTTTCCCAGTTTCCCGCCCCGCCTGAGTAGATCCACAAATCCGAATGTTGTCGGTCTGTAGCGTGAAGAACGTCAATTAATTCAATAGTAATAAATGGGTAATCGCGCTCTGTTTCCGATTCCGGGTAACGAAAGAACACCTTTACTGGGCGGGCATTGTTACGGTCATCTGAAAGCTTAATGTTTGAAAACCTGACTTTAATGGCCTCGTCTTCAGCAAGTAGGAATCCAGTTCTCATTGCGGTTTACCTATTAGTTTATTAAGGTTCTGGGTTATCTTTTTACCAAGATTTTGATTTGCTGTGACAACTTCATGCCTAATCAAAGACCTGGCTGGGGGGCCGTATTCAAGTTGTTGCGCCTTTTTAGATGAGGAATTGCCTTTAATTTTGTAAGAAAACGCCAAGTCCTTGGCATCCCATTCAATTGTAAAGTCCTTGGCAATATCTCCGTACTCAGCTTCCTTTTGAGGAAGTTCATGTTGAATCCGGGAAATTTCGTCAACCATAGCGGGTTCAACAGCAGATTTTAAATACTGATCCATGTTTAGGACAATGTCCCCAAGATACAAAAGTGGGGAGGGAACTCCTGAAATATATTGCGTAGAACTGTTAGGCGTAGTCATAGATAGCCCCCATGGCGCTCCTTAGTTCTAGGCAGTTGTAACGTGCAACAGCGCGTTGCACAATTTAAGTTTATCAGGAAACAGTTGGCAGCGAAGCAGGCCACGGAAAATTGCTTATGACCATGGGTTCCGGCCCCGGATCGTTGGGCATTTCGTCATCAACGTAAATTTCAATACCTTCAATTACGACCAGCAAGTCGTCTTTAGCCCTACCTCGAACTCGGTACATTGTTACTTGGTAGTACCGAGCGTCATAAAAGAACAGGTCATTTAGGTGGCGTTGATACTCAAAGACATCTGGAACGCCAGCATCTCGCATGTCGTCTACTGACAAAACAACGTTAACCACCTGCACCGGTTGGCGACCTTCTGGGATCGCTCGCTTAGTATCTTCAGTTTCTGTTATTTGAATAACCGGTATTGGAATTCCCTTTTGGTACCTTTTACCGCCAGATCCAGCTGGCCCTTCGTCGTATACATCGTCGTAGGTGCTGCCGCCAGCTCCAAATGCAACAAATGAAAACCATGTAATGAACTCACCCGTTTTCTTGTGATACTCCCGATACTGTTTTCGAATAAGCGATAATTCCCGCCGCGTATCCATGACTAAATACCGTAAATAGCAGAGGTGTTGGTACCTATTCCCGGCGGGGTGTCAACAAAAACGTTTTCAAGAAGTTCGTCATCTGATTGCTCAATACCAATAATCCCATCACTGACTTCTGGGAATATCCTTTCAATTGGTCCAACTTCCCCAAGTTCCCGAGCTTTATACAACGGAACAAGACGGTTGGTAGTTCTAGACACGCGACGAAGGTTCATTATTTCAATACGATCTAGACCAATGTTCAGAGACTTAGCCTGTTTTTCATAGGCTTTAGACCAGTACTCCAACAGACTTTGAACCATTCGGTAACGTTGGCTTGCCGGGATATGCACAGACTCTGAGGTCATTACGTCAATGTCGCGGCTATATTCAGTCAACAAACCCCAAAGAGCCTCAACGACTGCTCCCATTCCAATAGTGTCAATGACAATGTCGGACATGTTTTCCAAAGGAATTGGCAAATTATAAACATGTTGTTCGATAGAATGTGTTGCATAGAACTTTAAGTCACTAGGCAAAACCCATTCGTAGTAATACCCTTCCACAAGGATTTTTGTTGTAGAAGAAAAACTTGTGTTAAAACGGATAATTCCATTGCGTTGATCCAGCGAATAATAAGCATTTGCCGTTTTATCAGCGGTAATAGTTACTGGAGATCCGGTTGTGTATGTGGCTACCCAAAGACTATCGGCATCAATGTTTGGGCTGCCCAACTCATATGTTCTGCCTACGGTATCAAAAGACACTTGAAAGAATTTAGGAAAATCGCGCAAAAAGTTACGTGCGATATTAATAACTCTATCAACAACGTTTTTGTCAAACCTATTGATGTTTAGGTCTTCATGTGCCATGTATTAAGTTTACTTTAACTAGAAGGTTGGTCGCCAGAGCCTGCGCCGGGAACAGTGTCTTGCAATTGTTGACCAATTGCTGGTTGCTGTTCTCTAAATCGGGGAAAGGTAAATCGACGTACTTTTGTAATGTCTTGGACAGATCCAGACGGGGTTGGAAGTAGATCTTTGTCTCTCACAGCCCAGCCAAAAAGAACGGTTGCAAAGGCTCATCAGGACCTTGACCTGTATAGGTGGCTAAATTTTCCCAAAAGGCTCCTTGTTTGACATACAAAGAAGACTGTCCCGTGGCCGGAGAAAAAGAAGTTTGAACATAAAGATCTCCAGATGTTCCAACGCTTCCCGGAGCACTTGTCCCGCTTCGAATAACGGTTCCAATAAATTTACGCTTGTCTACAGAACTGGTTGCCCCAAACAGTTCACCCGATTTACGATAGAGCGCATACAGGGGCAGTTGAGACACGGTCAAATTTGGAAATACCGGATTGGTGGCATTGGCGGTCCCAGCAATAACATTCAAAACAAATGAGGAACCACTTTTCTCTGCAACTATTAAATCAAAACGAGGGTCGACAGCAGTTGCAGTCAGTGTTAACGTACCGCCAGGAACCGCAGCGTACTCACCGTTAATGAGAACCTCACCGTTCGTAAGGGTTACTGACCCGTCACCAGACGATGAGTAAGCGGCATCAAAACCATTAAAGACACCGTATTTGTTATTTCCTAATACGGTAAAGTCAAGCGAATCCGGTTCTGCTTGATCAAGGCTCTGGATTTGGGCCCCGAAGCTATTTGCATTGGGTACTGTAAATCCAGACATTTAAACCTCAAAGAGTGTCGTAAATATTCCCCGTGCTTTTCAGATAGTCGTACAAACCACGAGGGAGCTTGTATCGAGTGCCATCTTTAAAATCCCAAGATGCGCGTCCCCAAAACATCACCCAAGTTCCCTTTACACGTGCTGAGATTGTTTCTTCCGCCTCGTCGTCAATAACAACTGTCGGTTCAACAATTTCAACATCATTAGGTTCTGATTCGTCTTGTTCTACAAATTCTTTGATTACTTTCTTACGTGACATATTGTGTCCTTTTAGTGAGGTGTGTAGGGTGGATGGATTCACCCACCCACCCTAACACAAACCGAATCAGGCGATTGCGCCGCCCTTGGTGTTGATGACAACACGTGACTCGTGCGTGATCATGCCGAAGCCCCAGATTGCGTACCAAGCCAGACCGTGCTCACGACCGAAGTCAATGACACCACCGTCACGGAGTTCAACCGGGAGGGCAATGGCGTGACCGAAGGCGTTGTCACCGATCATCAAGGCGCTGTACGAAGCGGCTGCGGGAGCCTGCGTACCAGCCGTTGAGCTGTCAACGTCAGCCGGGCCACCGCCCTGCTTGACCTGCGTGGTCTCAATGAAGACAACGTCGTACAAGCGGCCAATTTCACCGAGCATGAAGTTGCCCGGGGCAGCGTACTTGGTAACTTCAATGAATTCCGGCCAGTCACGGAGCGCACGGCTCTGCGACGGGTGGACGAAGCACACGTAGGTGTCGCCCAGACGCGGGATGTTCTGACCAGCCAAGATCTCAACTGAATCCTTGATGGTTGCAGGCGAGAGATAGCCAGGGCTTGCAGCGGTACCAAGTGAACCGGAGTTGTACGGCGACAGAGCATCGCGTGTGCTAGCTGCGTTGCGACCAAAGACCACTGACGGAGGAACAGCCGAACCGCCACCGAACGGCACCGCGTTCTGGTAAAGCGTGTTGCGAGCCTGGATGTCCATGGACTGTGCCATGTGACGACCAAGGAGGCGCGAAGCCGATGCCATCACGTCATCGAATGCTGCGTTCAGGAGCAGTTCAGTAACTGCAACGGCCTGACCGTGTTCCGAAACGGTGATTTGGATTTGCGAAGCCGAGAGAGCAACCGGCTCGAGACGAACACCTTCAGTGAGGGTCGCGCCGGTGGACTCGTTGACGCTCAGGTTCGTGTAACGCATGAAGTTGATCGTGAGACCCGGCATAACACCGAGTTCCGTCTTCTTCACTGCGAACTGCTCAAAGCGCAGAACGGGCATCGCCTGGAACAAGATTTCCTTGCTCCAAATTTGCTGGATTGCTGGTGAAAGCGTTGCGTCTGACGAGTAGCCCGTCGTCGTTACCGACGAGAGTCCCGCGCCTGTAATCGCGCCGCCTACTGGGCCTGGAAGTGCCATGTTAGATTCCTCCGAAAGTTAATGGATGTTTTATTAAAACCGACCTTTTGAGGATCGAGAATTAAGTAACCTGTCTCTCATTTTAACATACTGATCCATTGACATGTTGCGGATGTCGTCCGCAGTAAGCGTCTGGTATTCCGTTTGAGTTTCCATAGGTCCAACCGGTGGGGCCGAAACCGTCGCGCCTTTTACAACGCGGGGCGTGGTCGCCTGTTGAACACTAGCAAGTATAGCAGCGCTTCTCTGCCTCAATATATCAACTGATGCGTCGATCTCTTCAGGGCTGTTACCAGCAACAAGGTCAATGAGTTCCGGAATGATTGCTTCCTGCTCCTCATGCATACGACGTTGGCGGTAGGTCTCCAAATCCCGCAGGGAGCGTTCTTTTTCGAGCAGTGCCTGCTGAGCTTGACGTTCCTGCTCAATTTGAGCAAAACGGTTCTGCCACTCTGCGTCAATGTTTTGGATTTTGGCGTTGAACTCATCCTCTTTCTTGGACAGAAGCTCTTTGGCGCTCAACTCCTCAAATTCACGCTTTCGGCGCTCTTCTTCTTCTTTACGTGCCGTTTCTTGAGCCTGTTTGATGGCATTTTCACGGTCACGAGCAAGTAGGGAAATCTGTTCTTCAAGCGCCTTGGTTCGACCATCGGCCTCTTCAATACGCTTGTACAGCTTGTCCTTTTCCTGCTTACGAATCAGCTCAACGTCTTCTTCAGAAAAGACGCGCTGCTTTTTTCCAGTGACCTCAGAGGCCTCTGCATGGAAAGTTTCTGTTGTCTCTACGGGGACAACAATTTCATCCGTTTCTCGCTTGCTCATAATTTCTCCTATGTGTTGTTAAGCGATTACTGACTGATATTAATTTACGTTTTATTTGTCTTCATCAGGTACACGACGTTGGGCGAACCTTGCGCCGTATGCCCTGCTAGTTATCTTGTTCATCAAATCCAGTTCGATGGGGTTAACCCCAGCGCCCGGCAGAACACCCCCACCTTGGGGATTTCCTGCACTATTAACATTAGCACCTCCGGCGGAGGTCGTTTGCATTCCAGAAGCTTCAGGCAACAAACCAGTAGCAAGCATCACCGCCTGACCAATTTGCGCACGTACAAGGTCAAGTGCTCCTTGATCAACAGCGTCATCCATAAGCTCGTCAAAGATTTCAATCATCTTTTCGTTCGGGAATTCTTCACCAAGTGCTTTCAACGCCCCCTTCTTAGATTCCAAACCAAGAGCCATTTTAGACTGAACTTCATTGAGTTTGATAAGGGCATCTACAGGCAACGGGTCTGGCCAATGAATTGTTGTCTTGTATGTGTTGGGGTCAGCCGGATCCAGTTGTGGCAATTGGTCCGACTCTGGTTCAGCTGATTGCGTTGGGTCATAGATCAATAATTGAGGCTCAAAAATTGCAGCAGTACGAATAATAATTTCGTTAAGACGCTCAAGACCCTGTGTAAAGTGGGTCTTCTTCATTTGATAACGATTCATTAACGGCTGGTATTGAATCGCCAAAGCCACACCGCTGGTGTTTGATACAGGCTGGAATTGTCCCAACGCAGTTTCAGGAACGCCAGTAATTTCGTGCATTGCTCGTTTTATCAGCTGAATGTATTCCAAAGCACCAGACATTTCTCCTCGAGATTCAAGATTGAATACCTGTGCGTCTTTGGGCAAACCTGCCCAAACTTTCTTAGGACCACGCTCAAGTTGACTTGCCTTAGCACCGGTAATAATGGTGACTGGAGCCGCGTGATAGTTAATGATGTCAGATACTTCCGTCATCTTTTCATTAAGTTCGCGGTTAAGTTGAATAATGTCCCAAATGTCTGACTGCCCCCAAGGCGATGAAGTAATTGTTACGTTGGGGATGTGCACAATAGGAACCATTCCCAAAGCATTTGGGTATTCGTCAATTAACTCATCGTTAATGTACTGCTGAACAGATCCATCAGTAAGGATTTCGGTAAATGTATATACCTGACGAGTTCCTTCTGGAGATGTACCCCAGAAACGATATTTAAGTTTAAAACGGATTAGACGCTCACGGTCATGCGGGTGGTATTCAGGAAAACAATGCGCTGGGTTAAGCGGAAGAATTCGAATACGACCAGCACGTGGCATTCCAGAAGCATCAACATACGGTTCGTCATAAGCAACTTTGACAAAGCAGTCACCGGTTACCGATGCAAGTTGCCCCATTTGCCAAAGCAAATAATGTTTATTGTTGTGGTTATCCCACACCTCATGCAACAATCTTGGAACGATTGCTTGGTTTTGTTCCGGAACTTTAAACTGAACACCTTTACCAAAACAAAAGTTGGTAATAAAGTCCGACATTGTACGAACGTAATTCATCGTTACGTTGTTGTCACCCATCTCACGACGGTATGACCAATGGTGTCCAAGATACCATGCCCACGCAGACGAATAGCGGTTTAAACGTGGGCCATGAACCTCAAACTCTTCATCAGCAAGTTCCACCAGACCCAGTGGGCTGATGGCAACAGTTAAGTCGCTAGATGCCGCCCGATAAGACGGTGACCAAAAGTCAATAGGCATTAATTAACCTCGATTAAGAAGCGATTACTTCTTCTTTTTTGCAGGGGCTTTCTTAGGTGCTTCGCTATTCTTTTTATCCTGCTCAACAGCAGCAACTGCAAGTTTCACCAAAAGGGCAGTGTTCTTGTCACCAATCTTGGATGACAGGAACGACAGACCAGCGGCAACCACTGGAAGCGCCAGAGCAACCAGCTCAGTGGACACGTTTGCCTTAATGGCAACGTAGGTAAGAACACCGAGAACAGCGCCCTTGAGGGCAGCATCTTGATGTGACTTTTTCAAATTATTCATATGATCTCCTAACGGTTCTTAAATTATACAGGTTTGGTAGGTTTTTTGGGAATATCTGATTCTTGCACATAAGTGTGATAGGGCGCACCTGTGTACGGATCAAATTTAGCAGCTGCGGCTAATGCCTTCATTGCATGCTTTTTGGCCAACCCCAATGATATTTTTGTTTTTGTTTGTAGGGCGTGTAGAGCCCCCATCGCGTACTGGGCCCCAGTCCCAAGAGCATAAACACCGTTAAGATCTGAATACCATGAGTAGTCGCCTTCAATGGTGTAAATAGTTCCATTTACCGCAATAATAATTGATGACCCATGTTCGGCAATGTGTTCTTTTTCGTCATTGTCCGGTGCTGCATAGCCATGAGATTCAAAGCACTCACGAAGGGCCGGGATAAATTTGGTCGTAGTAAACTGGTCAAGTTTTCTACCGCGTGTTCGAGGTGGTGGGGCAGGGGGTTGAAAAGCATGATGTAGCAGGTTAATTGCCCGCACATCCCCGGCAGCCCCAAGCAAGTATTTACCGTTTACCGCCACTTTACCGGCGTTCTCTTTTAGCGTTACCAGCTGGGTTGCGTAACCGTCATCTACAAAATCGGTTACTTGTGAATCAGTGCAAATAAGCGCAAACCCATCACCTTGAATTCCAACAATAGTTGTCATTTTTTCTTCTTTGTCTCAATGACCTTTGCATCTAGTTCTACATTTTCGTACATTGCCCAACCGCTGTAGATTGGAACTACTTCGTATCGGAATCTGTGCTCGTCACTTGTCTCGTAAGTAACCACACCAAAACCCTGTTGCCAGTTCTCGTAACGAGTGAGAGGACGTCCGTCAAGATCCACACCACCTTTAGTAGATGGTACTGCACCGTCAATCCGAGCAAGACAACCTGGAGAAGCAGCCATGATAGTGCGAGGTCCAGAAAAATCCTCACGAGTTTTAAACGCAGTTTCAATGCGGTGGATATGTCCATAGATGACGCTCGTCTTTTCGTTGTTTAGGTATACGTGGGCAGTAGATCCAGAAGACTTTACGCGGTCTCCGTGAATAACACGAAGTTTTTCGTTAATCCAATAGTCTGACGCTGGGTAACCTGGTCGGTATTCAACGCCATACTCCTCCATTCTGCACAAGTACGGAACAGTAAGCACCGGCCACGAATCGGGAATGTTACCTTTTCGAAGTCCGTAGGCGGCTGCCGCATTTGTCAACAGATATTTTGGCATGCGTTCCTCATGGTTGCCAGCAAGCCACACAATCTTGGCTTTTGGAGCAGCTGCTCGCATCTGAGCGCAGAAAGTAGTTGCTCTGTCAATTGCTGCCTGCGTGGTCTGTTGATATGCCGGGGTAGTCAAATACTTACCCATTTCAGGCAAATCAAGGTTGTCACCCACACAAACAACAGTTTCTGGTTGAATCATTTCAATAGCGGCCATCACTACGGCAATGGCTTTTTCATCATGTGTTGCATGAAGTTGTCCATCCTTACCACGGTAGTAACCAATCTGAGCATCTGGAACAATTACATCTTTTTGAAAAGAACTCTTTGTCTTTTTTAATGCCTTTTTCTTTTCAATAATTTGAACCGGACCGCGTTGGATTACAGGCCATTCAGGACCCTGTTCCCATTTTGGCGAAAACTGAATTGCAGCAAGGTCTTGTACTTCTGCTTCATTTTGATCGTTCTTAAACATTTGTTGATATAAGGAAACTTGCTTAATGTCTCCAATGTCTTCAAGTGAAATGTTCTTTCGTTCCAGCAGCTCAGCAATTTTTCCTAACATTTTTTCTTTTTGCTGAGTTTTAGAAATTTCATTAATTATGTTCGACACAAGAGCACTCCTTGTTTACATGGCGTTGAATTGCGGAAACACTAATGTTTATTCCATTTTTTCGCATTATGCGAGTCAACCACACAGAACTATACGTTTTTCCGTGACCGCTTCCCGTGTCTTGTCTAATTAACAAAATGGCATCATGCAATGCTTTTTGTTCATTTTTGTCTTCCACAGCGTTTACAACTTTTACAAACTTGCAGTCACGATGCAAAAGTTTTGGGGCCGCTTGTAGATCAGAAAGTAAAGAGCTCTTAGGCATGGCTCTTCTTTTTCTTTGTGCGTTTGTCTGCTAGCTCTTTCTCAAGTCGAGTGATGAGTAAGAAAAGATTTTCTTCATCAACCGATCCTGGATAAACTTTGCGTAAGAAATAGATGATGAGTTTGAGGTCGTCGGTGCTCACGTAATCAACTCTACCCCATCAGGGGTAGTATGTCAACTACCCAAGCGCCTTCCAAACCTTGTTATTGCAAATTCCATTTTCCTGTAATCCGACAGACTTTTTAAAAGCGTTTACTGCCTCGACCGTTCTTAAGCCGTAATCCCCGTCGGAGTCGTAATTGTAGAAACCTTTTTCTTTTAGTTTGTCCTGAAGTTCCTTAACCCTTGGACCCTTGTCACCTTTGCTCAACTTTTCATCATCATCTGACTGTCCCTCAAGCGCAGCGCCCGGGGATGGGGGCGTGATGCTGTTTTTATTCATATATTCAGCAACAGCTGGTGGAGGAGTTGATCCTTTTACATAGCGCAAATGCCAGGGTTCTTCTGGAACAACTTCCCAACTAAATCCAAAACTGGCAACGTTGTCAATAAGCCATTTCAAACGCTTTGGTTCAGCAGCAGTATGCACATCAACAGCAATTCCCAAATTATGTTGAGAGGAGCCCGGCGCAGCAAGGCTGGCTAGTTTAGGATCTTTTTTGTACCATTTGACACCTTCAAATGTTCTCGTTGCGTTGCCGTTGGGCTCTTTGGTATAACGTTGTTTGAACGCCGCAAGCTGTGACTCGTATGTTCGGTAAGTATCTCCGGCTGAAACTGGCTTTAGTTCAACACCATCGGCCTTTGCCTTTTCCACCATTGCAGCCCACGCCGCCGCGGCAATCCAATGCAATTTGCCACCACCAGCAGCTGGTCGAAGTAGCGACTCTGGCAATTTACCGGGCTTCACACCCTTCAAGTCATCCGGCAATTTAACCGGAACAACGTAATCCCAAGCCACTTTAGACATCATCATTCTCCGTATCTGTTTCTTTGTTTTCTCGAGTTCGACCAGTTGAGATCATCAAACCGGCCAATGTGCCAGTAATGAACGTGGCAACCGACGACAAAACGCTAAAGAACATTTTATCATTTTCAGCCTGTGCGCCAATTGGCTGGGTGACGAATACGAGTGCATACAGAACACCGATTGTTGTAATTGTTAAAACCCCGCCCAAGATGCAGCCAACAACAAATTTAAGTCTTGCATCTAGTTCCTCTGGGGTCAATCGCTGTTTATCTTTCATGACTCCTCCTCTATTGTCGGTGCGACAAACTCTCTCACAATCCGTCTGTAGGTGTTTACCACATTTTTAGTCCACGGAAAATCTCGGTCGGCTGTGTCGGCGGAAGCCCATTTGATTGAACCTGGTGGACCGACATACTTTCCCTCAACCCATTTCCCTGACGAATGTAACGCACCTTCCATCACATCCACGATGCTTGTGGCTTTACGTCTTTGAAGAATCTCGCAGGCACGTTTAACCTGTCCGCGGACACCCGAATAGGTGTAAACAGAACCTGAGTCGTATGAGCCGACCCCCAGCCCGTTGCCCTTCAATCCGTCGCCTCGCGTGAACCAGTGTGTTTCTGACCAGCCGATAGCGACGATGAGTATCGGGTCTACGCCGTGCTTGCGGCAGACATTCCTGACTATCTTCCAGTCTTGTTCGGGGATTCCGAGCGGCGTACTACTCATTCTCTATTCCAACCAAATCTTTCCAGCAAACGTTTTCTATCTCGCATATTGGCGGGTTGCATTCCTTGTTATCCCAGTTCTCAGGATCTTGGCATTCGTATCGGTAATGTCCGTCGTAACCACACCCAGCCAGTACCAACAAAAAAACAGCCGCTAACTTTTTCACTCAGCGTCTTCTTTTGGCGCTTTTTTATCCACTTTTGCAAAAACGGCATTGATTTCATCTGCGTCAAGCTTCCCATCATCAAGGAATTCCCTAGAAAGACCTTCAACAACCGTCGCTACGCCAGCAATACCGGCCATGAACACAGCCTTCCAAATTGGAACCCCAGCAATTGTTCCGGCTCCAATAACGCCAAGGCCGCTTGCGGCAAATGTCGCAAGCATGCGGAGAAGGATGTTCTGTAATGTTGACATAATTTACTTTCTTTTAATGTGCCACTCAATGTGGTCGTTTAAACGAAGTCCTACTTTGTCAACGCTTTTTTTAACATTTTTTATTTCATTCATAACAACATCGTGATCAAGTTTGTTTTCATTTCTAAAATCACCCATGAACTTAATGAGGTAGCCAATACCAGCTCCAAACAACGGAATAGTTGTGGTCAATATCGCAATCCAAACCGCCTCACTCATAATTATGCACGTCGGCCTTTTTTACGAACGTTTACCGGAACATCTTTAGCGTATTTAGCAGGAATGCCCTCCCGAGAACCGGCGGGAGCATCAGGATTAATTGGTCGAACAAAACTACTTGGGCCAGCTTTATATTCAGACTTTTTAAATCCAGGAGTAAGTTTGTGACGAAGCAACCCAACTTTTCCTTCATGCCCCAAGTTTTTATCTAAAAAACGCACGTCGTGGGTGTCAGCGTCATATGAAGGAAAAGTTTGACGATTACCATGACGATCAACCATGTCCCATTGTGTAGGTTTTTGTTGTTTCTTTGTTGCCCACACAACAGCCTGTGCTGTTTTGCCTGCCGCAAGGCGCTGGGCTACTCGCTCAACAGGAGTTTGTTCGCTAATGCTTCCAGTTAATTTGTAATTGGCAGGTGCATTGTAATCTGGTTCACGCTCACCAGGACGCAGCACTCGATTCATTGTTTGCTTTGTGTAATTTGAGTGGGTTAGGTAGGGGTAATCTCGTGCTAAACCAATGGCTTCATTGTCACGAGAACCCCTTATATTAAAATCGTGAATCCAAGGACCAGCAATCGTTGTTTCATGCCAAGGAACATCAGACCACATGTTTCCTCGTAGAACAGGAATCATTCCATGAGTTCGTGCCGATCTAGCGCCTTTGCGTGATTCCATAATTGCTAACGCTCCGGCAAATTGTGGATTTTCTGCCCAATATGCAGAGCGAATCTTTTGCGCTTTAAGTACGGTATTGTCCTCTGGGTTTCCTATGCCTGCATGACCACTTTCTGCATTGCACAGCGCCGTGCACTCTGGGGTTCTGCAACCAGAGCAAGAATCAAAGATGCCACTGGTATCGGCATGGGCAAGTGCCATACCCATTTGGTGGGTTGCCCGAATACGAGGGTCTGAGTGTTCTGCGTTTTTTAAAATCTTTGCGTTTTGCCAGGCCTTTTCTTTTGATCCTGGACCTTGAGAACCGCTAATCATTTGCAGTCCTCGACCACCCTTAAGGGGATGTGACTTTTTAAACAAATCCCAATCTTTTTGAACCTTATCTTGTCCCTCAAAGGTAGAAAGCGGTGCTCTATATTCAGCTTCGCTAACTGAATTAACAATGTCTGTCAATGACTTCTTACGTGCCATCTTTATGCTCCTACTGGGTAATCGTATTGATCTTTTTGACCTTTAGCCACGTGCATAGAACGACGACGAAGATCGTCTTCTTGCAACAGTCTTCCAACTTCTTCCGGCCTTTTTTCATCAGATTTCTTGCGATCAAGCATTGGCTTTTGTGGTCCAAACGTATCCACAGGTGGTTGGAACTGCGCTGGAGAAATAATATGGTTATCGTTACCATCCCCGGCAAGATTCTTTTGCACAGTGTATCCAGTGGGTTGATAAGTGTTTACACCAAGTTCGTTCTTGAGAAACGTTGCCAACACAAATGGGTGTCGACGCTCACGAATCTTAGGGGGTGGGGCAATTTGAAAGGTTGCATTAAATGCATTAATGCGGCTTTGATACATCCCAGGACTGTAAACACCTGGGGTGTAATAGCCTTGTGGAGACAAGCCATAGCGAGGTGCAATAGCCGATTGCAAATCGCTGGTGTCTGTCAGCCGATCAGTTGGCTCCTCAGCCTCGCTGCCACCAATGTCGGCGCTAGTGTCCGCGCCGCCTTCCATATTAGTCGGAGACAACCGTGGGGTTCGGGCGGTTCATGTGGCCGCCATCATTGTATGAGTATTCCCACTGCGGCATACCATCGCCTGCCATTGCACCCTCAACGAATTCGCTGAGGACTGACGGGGCCTCGATCCACGAAGCAGAGCCAACGTGGGCTCGCTCGCGCATGGTATCGGCAGCATGCTTATAGAACATCTCGGCGTTGTTGTGGTTCTGACGCATCGGAGATGGGGCAGTGTCCATGTACGCACCGACTGCGAAGTCGTTTGGCACATCGGTGTCGGTTGCGACACCTTCTTCAAAGCGAAGAGGGCCCTTATTCATCGGAATGCTCGGAGCCATGGTGCGCTCGAAAAGAATCTCGTCGCGGCTTCGCTCAGGGAACATTGGTGCAGGTGCAACTGTCATGTAACACTCCTTAGATTGACGTGTTAATCAAGAATACCATTAATTAAAGAAAGGGTTTTCTGATACCTGAATAGTGGGTAAGGTGTCGTGGATAGTCATAGAACAGGCTAATGCTAATGAATCTGGGTAATCGTCAAAAGCTCCCTTTTCGTCAGGGGCCTCTGCCAGCATGTATGGACCTCGATAGATTTTTTCAAGGTCGTTCATTTGTTGATTAAAACGTTTCCACATCCTTGAGCGTCGAGCTTTAGAGTGCCCCGGAATAACTAACTGTTCTCGTTGTATAAGTTCTGTAAGGTGAACCCAACGCTCGTTTTGGTTCTTTGAATCTGACAATACAGAAATGACTTCAATTTGTGGCAAAAGGACCCGTAGGCGCTCTGCAACAGCCCCGCCCACACCCTGAGCATCTACTCCAATTCTTAAAATTTCATAATTACGCAAGAACTCAATGATTTGGAAATACTGTTGTTCCCACTCCTCATTGTTGATTTCAAGCCAGCTAAGGATGCGGTGTTCGTAAAAACCAAAGGGGTCTGGATGGTCCCAATCAACCCATACAACCGTAACAACGGTTGAGTCGTTTGATCTTGCTACGTCAATTCCTACTACAACTTGTGTACGCCACCACTGCTTGACAATCGGCATGGTTGAGTCGTATAGCCGTTCTAAGCGCTCTTCAGTAACAAACATTCCCTTTTCAAGCATCCAGCGGTTGCAATATGACATCTGGAATTCGTCAGAGTCTTCTCCAATACGCAACTTTTCTTTAGAAATAAACTTGGCATAGTTGCTGTTGTATTTGGCGGCAACTTTCCAGTCATATTCAAAATGACAATCTCTAAAATTACGAGTCCTGTTGTTTACTCGGCGCTTGTTGTATTGAATCATCTTGTAGAAATAAGACTTGTTACGAGTTGCGGTTCCGGTAAGAATGATGCTTCCGTTATTAAACGCCAACATTGGCTTAATGGATTTAGCAATAACAAATTCATCTGCTTCTTGAGCTTCATCAATAAGAACAAAATGATATGTTTTTGACTCAATCTTGGCCTTTGGGTTACAGGTCTGCATGCGGCAAAGGGATCCAGACCGTTTCAGGGAGATGATTTTGCCCTTGCCTCGAGTGCCACCGGCTTGAGTTTTATCGTCAATCTCTGAATCTAGAAGAAAATTAAGGGCGTGGTCGCTAGTAAGTTTGCCAACAATTCGACTAAATACAGTATCTGCCTGATCTTCAACTGGAGCAAATACACCGCACCAAAAACCCTTACTAAACTTAGACAACCATGTCGGATACACCGGGGCAAGTTTTGGAAGAATAACCATCATTGATGCCAACACGTTAGAAACAACTTCTGATTTACCACTTTGACGAGTTGCTACTAGTGTCATTTCTTCGCCATCGCCAAGAACTATTGACTCAATCATTCGATATGCAATGGGGATTTGATACGGAAACAGTTCTACATTGCAAAATTGTTCTGTAAATAGAACTAACTTAGTTACCAATTGATCAACAAATTCAGCAGATGTTTCGTCTAATTCCTCGGGTATATCCTCTGGTATTAGTTCTTCTTCTAGTACGTCAGACATAGAACCCTAAAATAAAGTCAATTGATCAGGGTTTTCCTTTGGTGCAACTGGACCAACTCGTTCAAGAACATCCCTAATTCGAAGTAGCAACTCAAGCATTTGGTCTGATTTAACACATTCAAAAGTGTGTTGAATGGTGTATGCATTTTCAAAAAAAGTAGACCCAATTGGCATGCCAACAAGTTTTGCAAGGTCTTCTGAGAGTCGTTGAACGTCTTTAAAATGCTTACTCATTGTTTCCTCGTTTTCTTATCTCATCCCAGATTACAGTAATTGCCTCAATGTGTTGAGTAATTTCTTCCTCCGGCCCCCTGTGATAACGCCATTTATCAAACGAGGCCCCAAGCCCCATGATGCTTGAATCAAGCCAAATTTTAAGCGATGGCCCATCTAAAAGGGATGCCCGTTGCTGCGCTCTAGTGGGTGTTTGCTGGTTTAAACCAGCTTCCTGTTTTTTAAACAATTTCATTTCCATTCTCCAATGTCTTGTGATTTAACATCCATCATTCTTCCGTCAAGAGCATACAAGAGGCCATCTTGTTCTTCCATGGGTGCTTTTACCCTTTTACATACACCAAATTGAAACACATACTTACGCATTCGTATTTGAATGCCTTTTCCTTTACGCCAATGCCCACCCAATTCGTGCACCCATCCAGTAGATATGACCGGCATCTTTTTAATGCCATTGTCTCTAATGATCCAATAAAGCGAACCAATTCCGTGAACGATATTTAAACCCATGTGAAGATACTAATCAAATAGTCGTGGCTGCGCCGGACCCTCGTCTGACTGTTGTTTTGGTTTAAATTCGTTTGTTTTCTCCACAGGGTTGGCCACGTTTCCAACCGAACCACGTTGAATTTTTCCACCAAGATCAGATGCGGGTGGTTTTGAAAAATGTTTTTCGTCATTGTAGGGCATGTATCCAAATTGTTCTAGACCGTTTAGGGCTCGATTAATGCTTTTTCCTTTTGAAAGGGCAGTGTAAAAACGTTTAGCGGCATACACCGGAACGTTGGTATACATATAACGATTGCCATTGGATCGTCCAGCCCTTCCACGAAAATCTACATACATGTCGCCAACAAAGGTATTTGGGTTAAAGAAGTATTGGCAATACGAAAGACGAGTGCTATCTTGTCCGTTTGTACGTTCGCCCAGCATTTCTTTTCTAGCGTTGTCGTATCCCGGGGTGGCTGCTGTCCAAGGATCAAAGTTTTCCTCAACGTTAAACAAAGCCTCACGAGTAGCCTCGTCGGCAAGAGCAAATTGGGCCAAGGAGTCTTTAACGCGTTGTCGACCTGCCGCACCCAATCCCGGTTTGGTTGCCCCACCCCGACGCTGCTGGGTGGTCACCTCAGACAGCGCCTGTCTGACACGTTGACGACCAAGGTCACCAAGTCCACGTTGTTGCTTTGCCATGCAACAATTATAGATTATTACTTATTTGTGCATTTTAACGCAAATTGCTAATGGCCTCCATTACCTCGTTCCATTCCACACCACGGCTTTTCATCGTAAACTTTTCTTTTACAATTTCATAATTTACTTCTACTTCGTCTTTTCTAATTTTTGGATCTAACAATTCATTAAAATGCCCAACCCACTGTTCTTTGTTTTTTGCAATTCGACCAACACCCCTAGAGGCAAGGTAACAGTATTCGGGGAGAGGAGAGGATACAAAAGGAATACCGGCAGCCGCGTATTCTAACCCTTTGATAAAAGATTTGGCATGGTTAAACGGAATGTCATTTAAAGGTACTAATCCGATGTCAATTTCTTTAAACATTTGTGGATAATCGCTAATCGGTTTCATTGGGCTAGTAGTGATGTGGTTTGTGTTAATAGCAAGCTGTGTGGCCGCTGGTGAGGCAGTACTCAAATGTCCGGAGTGGTGGAATTTCAACCCTTTTTGCTTAAGGTAAGGACCAATAAACGTTGATAACTGTTCGAGGTCATTTGACCTCCATGGTGTTGCACCAACCCAGCCAATTGTAGGAACCCTAAACGCCATGTCTTTACGTGGCTTCCAACGTTCAAGGTCAATTCCGTTTCTGACCAAGAATACGTTTTTGCGTTTTTTTGAATAGTAATCAAACAAAAACGGTGTTGATGTAATTACAGCATCTGCCATTTCAATTGTCCGAATGTAATGCTGTCGATTGTTTTTAGGATCCCTTTGTGGATCAGTAGTGTGATATGCCATGTTTGTTGAAGACAGTCCTTCAAAAAAGTCATCCACGTCAACAACAATTTTTTGACCAGCTCGTTGTGCCGCAGGTATAGCGTCAGCCACATCACCAAGCATGATTAGCTTTAAGATGATTGTGTTCCAACCGTGCACGGCTTTATTGTCTTCAATCACAATCCCAAATCCATGGTCGTCATGAATCTGGGGAAATCCCATACCAACGCGCCAACCGTGTTTTTCAAGTTCTTTCATGGGCAACAAACAGCGATACCACGCACAGCCGTTTGGCTGTAGTGGTTTTGTGCCCCACGCCCAGTCGAGCGTTAAAAACCCTATTGTTCTACCTTTTGTCATCTATTCCATTCTTAGTCCGTATTGTCCAACCTTAATGCCGCAAGATACAATACTAAAGCTAAAACGCTAATGACCGTGCCCCAGGTTCGGGTGCTGCCAGATAGGGTAATTAGTACTAATCCGGTTCCTGCTAGGGTCCAAACCAGCCCTGCTAGCTCTCCTCGAAGTTTATCCACAAACACTCCTTACAAGCCTCTATATGAATTCCCCGCTGTCTACCTACCAGATACTGGTTTTCGCTTGTCTACGGGGCTCCTAGAGGCCTATAAACGGCTTGTGGCGCTATTGTTTACGGCCTGCCGATGCGGGAACCGGTGTTGGCATCATAAATGATACAGCAGTTACACCGACCACGGTCCTTCTTTGGGCTACAGAGATGTTAGATCCCAGAGGAACGTAATCGTCAAACCCCTCTCCGAAAATGTCAATAGTCTTTTCAAAGGCTTCTTTGACCTCACTGGGGGCATCGTTGAGCACAGCCGTTAGTTGTTGGATCTGTGCCTCGTTAAGAACTTCAGTATTTATTTCTGAAAAAAGTTCTTCTGCTTCTTCTGATGTAAGTTCAGCAACGTCTTCCTGGCTGGTTAGGGTGGCAACGATCTGCCCAACAACCACAAGGTTAACAGCAGCCTGCTCTGATATAGTGCTGGTGTCGTTGTTCACAGTGGTAGGGGTAATTTGTGTTGTGGTTGTTGTTTCTAGTGGCGGGAGTTTTTCTGTTGTTGATGATTGTGTTACTTCAGTTGTTGTTGGTTGAGGAACCGTTGTTTCAGGAAGAGACGTTGACGGACGAGTACTTGGAGTCACAGAAGTAGATGTTTCAGCAACGGTTGAAGTCGTTGTTTCTTCAACTGTTGTCGTGGTGGTCTCCACAATTGTCGGGGGTATTGTCGATGTCGAGGTCGAAGTCGTTTGCGGAGGCAACGTGGTCGGTGGGATCGTCTGAGTGGTCGGGGGTAGCTCAACAGTTGTTGGCGGAAGAGTCACGGTTGTCGGGGGAAGCGTTGTCGTCGTGGTCTGAACGACAGTCGTAGTTGTCGTACTTGTAGTAGTGGTTGCCGGTGGTACATAAACCGTAGTTGTAGTTGTGGTTGTGGGGGCAACCGTAGTCGTCGTCGTGGTGGTGCTGCTGGTGGTGGTCGGTGCAACCGTCGTTGATGTCGTCGTAGTTGTTGGTGCGACGGTCGTCGTGGTGGTGGTAGTTGTCGTGGTGGTAGTCGTGGTGGTAGTTGGCGCAACAGTGGTAGTTGGCGGAATAGTAGTTGACGAAGTTGTCGGAAACGGTATCGTAGTTGTGGCCGAAACGGTAGTGCTTGGGGCAACCGTTGTTGTAACTACTGTGGTTGTTGGCTCGACTGTGGTCGTAGGCGCAAGCGTGGTCGTCGGGGCGACAGTTGTGGTTGGGATTGTTGTAGTGCTAGGCGGGCTTGTCGTCGTACTCGGCGGTACTGTCGTCGCTGTTGTTGTAGTCGTAGGAACAGGCGCATTTGTTGGCTCCAAGTTAGCGTCAATTAGGTACGAAGTACCATACCAAGCATCAGGGTTTCCGCAACAAACCCCGGCCCTAAGTCGATATGTACCTGATTGCAGGTTTATTGAGATGAAAGAGTCTAGCCCAAAATAATCGTCGTTTGCAGCTAAAATTTGGTTTGAACTGTTGTACAACCACAACATTGAATCAATTTGATATTGCGCGGCATATGTTCTAACCGTAAGAGTCTCTGGGCCAGATATGGTGAAATAAAAATCTCTGTTTTGTTGCGTTGCCGTGTAAGAAGCGGCCCTAACCTGATCCGGAAGAAACGTCAATAGAAGAACAAATAAAGGCAATAAACGGATTATTGAGAAGGGTTTACGCAAACGCACGGCCAATTATAGCCGTTATTGTAATTTTTCTTCCATGGCTTCGATCAACGAGTGCTGGTATCTTGGCCAATGTTCGTTTTTAAATTGCAGAAACTGATGCATTGCGGTGATGTAGGAAAGTATTGGTGTCGGTGGGTAGAAATACCCTTCGGAAAAGTTTTCACAAAAAAGATATGTGTGGTGTCTAAAAGTGTCAACCAAAAATTGAGTTGTGTCCTGAATAAAATTAGGATTTTCTTCTTGAAGATTAATTAATTCTTGAACTTCAAGTACTGTAATAAAGTCATCACCATTTTGTATTAGTGGTCCATTTGCTGTATCAATAAACTTGTATGTCATTACCATTTTCCAATCGGGCATTTTTGTGACGGTATTCTAGCTTTAACTCTCATAAAACAACCACATTCTTTGCACTGCCCAGTTGGTTTAAAAAACCTTGGGCATGTTTTGCAAACATTAAAACGTGTTTGAAACATCGATTCGTCTTTTGTGGCCATCACGCCCCCGGTGAGTATTCAAAGTTGTCTACAGTGTTGGCGTTGCCCCCACCGCTTGTTGTTGACAACGCAACACCAACTTTTAATCCTTTATTATCGTTTGCTCCGCCGTTGTAATTAATTGTTAATGTTCCAGCACCATTGTCCATTGGCGCAGTTATTGTAGCCGTATTTCCAGAGGTAACAACATTAACAAACGACGGTCTTGCTCCCTCTGATGTGTCAATTTCTTGGCTTGTTGCAACAGTGCTTACTGTTCCAGATACTGATTTTCTTAAAATAATTCTGTGCCGATACCCAATTCCGGTGGCTGTTCCAGTAAACGTTCCAAAGGGTTGCGTGTCGGGCCCGCATATGCAGCATTCATCCATTCCGTTTCCTAGGTAGTTTTGCGAACAAAGAACACCGCCCTGGGGGCATCCTGCTCCAACAGGACCGCCAAAATAAGTGGAGCACCCTTTGCAACCACAGGTGGCACAATAATGTCCTGGGTCACCGCCCCACGGTGCGGCGTAACCATTTGGGGTGCAAACCCCACCACAATTAGCATTGTAATAACCAGAAGGGCATCCTTGATACGTATATTGGTATGAGTACGTATACGAGTATTGATCAGTAGTAGCCGCAAACCAATTGGCTTGATCAACTACCCAAAAAGATGTTCCCCAACCCCAACCCCCAGCTCCTTGACCACATCGAACATTAGAATTTTGGGTATTAACCCAGATTACGGCAAGTGGGTATGTTGAGGAAGACTCTCCAGTAAAAAGTCTATTAGACGCTATTTGCCAATTTCCACGAAGCTCTTCCCAACTAAAACCGGAGGTTGTGATATCTGTACTATCAGCGCGATTAAAATCATCAGACCTAGCAGTAAGCGCCCCACTCACTAAAAGATAAGTTCGTTTACCTTTTGATCCTTTTAAAGAGGAATCTCTAAATTTGATTCCCGCCCGTCGACGGATCGACGCGTTGGAAGATGTATAAATCACGTGATCTCACAACCAAAAATGGTGAACGAAAGGTTGGCGTTTGACGCATAAACAGTGACCACGTCATTTGCCCCAGCTGTAATACCAAGGGTCAAAGCAACAGTGTCACTAGCAGCCACGGTTGCCCCAAAAGCAATGTAGTGCTGGTTAGCAAGAGCTGCCCCTCCTGGACGAACAGCAATACGATACTGGGCATCCGTAGCACCTCGATTACATACGGTGATCGTAGACGCTACGGTCTGTTTACCAGCCCCTACTGTGTAGATGTCTGTATTGACGGTAGTTGCCGGTGCGGATTGGGCAAGAACTTTATATGTTTGGGCCATAATTTCTCCTCGTCAAGTGTACCTTGTTTAAACAGTGTATCAACCGTTG
>Ga0194130_10002672_pt1 | contig 25408 bp, 31 predicted proteins | sample TA2KigsurfametaG_FD_160084 | JGI IMG/M metagenome (GOLD analysis project Ga0194130, IMG submission 160084) | Freshwater microbial communities from Lake Tanganyika, Tanzania - TA2015050 Kigoma 12 surface | ecosystem: Environmental > Aquatic > Freshwater > Lake | place: Tanzania: Lake Tanganyika... | reverse complement strand
ATATCCTCTTTCTGAATATTATAGTTGTTTAGAAATAAATCAATACAAAGATGATGTTTGGACTTCATTAAATGTTATAAATAAAGAAGAAAAAGATTTTACAGAATATATTGAAATTGTAGGTGAATATAATGAAGTATATAACGAATATGAATATAATATTAAATATAAAACTATTTAAAAAAATTGATTTAAAAATTTAATTAAATATTAAATCAATAACTAATTACAAAGATGAGTGAAACTTATACAACAATTATACCAAATGTTAAAGACGAAGAAGGGGATGATGTTAGTTTAAAAATTGTTTTCAAAAAAACTAAAAATCCTAAAATCACACGTGCCGAAGCATTTGACTCAAAAGGTAGGTATTTTTGTGAAAGTACATTATCAAAAGATTTTGAATATTATGTTAATAAAGCAGAAGAATGGACACTTGAAGTAATATATTGTGACTATGGAGGAACTAAATGTATAGAGTTACAAGGTGATAAATATGGTGAATATGATACTTTAAATGAAGATAAAGATAGTCCATATCATTTACAATCAATAAATGATGAAATCGCAGAAGCAGAAGAAAATTTAAAAATTTTAAAAAAAAAGAGAATACAATGTGAAAAGTTTTATGGTAATCTAAATTTGATATAAATTATAAATTTTCAATTTTATCATTTTGTTTTTGTATATTTGAAAATTTTTTATTACATTTTAAGCATCTGTATATTTTGCTGTTATCGTCCATAAGTATTTTTAAGCAAATTATAGATTCGTTTTCACATATCGGACATTTTAATTTGTTATCCATATTATAACTATATATATAAAAATGTTTTTAAATTAAAAATATTAAAAACTAATTATTATTTGCTTCCATATTCAGGTTTATGAAAATAAGTAGAGATTCCGCAAATTAAACACAACCCATTTTTATCTTCATTAACAAACTTAATTGTATCATGCTTATCAAGATATTCAATATCAATTTTTTTATGATCAACACACTTTGATACAAGACATATTTCCAAATTATACAAATTCTTTCTTGCATTTCTAATTTTACTATAATCTTCTTTATTTTCAATCAAATTATTAATGTATTTATTACATTCATTATATTCATTTTTTATTGTTTCAAAATCTAAATCTGTGTTTGACATTTTAATTATTAGTTATTATTATTTATATTTATTATATAAATTTATTTCAATTTTAATTTAAAAACTAATTCATTTTATATTTTATATAATGAATTTTTATGATTATAGTGATGAAAAAAGCAAAGTATTAATTGAAAGTGCTATATTTAATAAATGTCAAGTTGAAATAAAAAAATTAAATGAAAAAATAGACAACATTGAAAAAACAAATCAAGAATTAGAAGAAAAAGTTAATATATTAAACAAAACATTAGAAAAAATATTAAAGTTTTTAAATATGAATGATGATGATAAAAGTATCCTATCAAATGATGATTCTGACTTTGAATCGTTAGATGAAAATGTTAATAATTCAATATTAGATAAACACCTAAATAAATTAGGAAAAGGTTTCAAATACATTCAACATGAAACGTCAGAAGGTAAAATTAATTATTTTCGTGTAACTAAAATACAAACTGGAAGTTTAACAAGTGGTGAAGGTTGGACACATTATATGAGAGATATTTATGTTGAAATTGTAAATTTTAGCGAAGGACAATTTTTTTGTAAAGATGAAAATGGTTTGTTTCAAATTTGGGATAATATTGAATGTCGTTATGTTGATTATTTAAGTTATGATAAAAATTCTGATGAAGACACAATTGAATTAAATTTTTGGATTAAGCGAGATAATAATACCGATGAAAAATATGTAGCACCTAATATTGAATCGTTTTTGGAAATGTTAGTATTACGAAAATGTATTACATATTATAAATTTAAATAAATATAATTCATATATATTTTTACAATGATAACTTGTAATTTCAGGATAATAACACTTTACTAATTGTAAATTATCAGCACGATCGTCCACATAATAAATTTGCCAATCTAAACTACTTGGATTTTCTTCTAATATCTTATTTATGCATTTTTCAAACAATACATTTCTATCTAAATCACCATAAAATATATAATTTGTATATTTGTAAAGATTACATTCGTTTGCTACTAAATTTACAAGACAATTATAAGTTATAATACCAATAATATAACCTATCTTTTTAAATTTATTTAACATATGATATGTTTGTCGTGGAATTTTCATTCTATAATTAACTAATGTATCATCTAAATCAAAGATGATTATTTTTGTCATTAAATATAAATATTAAATAATGTTTATATTTATAAAAAATCAATTTATTTTTTCACCACGAATACCATTTATAGTAAACTCAAAATCTTCATCTAATTTATTAAATGTTATTTCGTATTCCATTTTACTAATATAATATTCAAATGATGTATAAAAAGGATAATGAAATGTTTTCCAATCATAATCTTTATGGCTTAAATATAAATTAAAAAAATTATTTTCTTTACAATCTAAATCAAAGGTTTTATAAATTATTATTTTTCGCTTTAATCTATCTAATTCATCCAAATTAAATTTAATAAAATCTTCTTCTTCTTTTTCAGTATAAACTACTTCATCAACCTCATCTGGAACTATTATTTTTATTTTTTGTATAAGCATATTGTAATATATATTATGTATTTTTGTATTTATATATATTTAAAAAAAATTGAATATTATTTATATCATAAATTTATAATAATACTAACAAAATGAACTACGGAATTATTATCCATTATGGTTTATATTCATATTACGGATATGATGATATTAATAGTGCTAAACGAAGAAAAACTCAAAATGGTTCTGAATGGTATTATGGTAGGTTGATTGATAATAATGATTTTAGACCAATATCAGGTCATAAATCTACAAAAAAATATCATCAAGAAAATTATGGTGATATTGATTATTTTGATAATTTAGATAAAATAACTACTGATGAAGACAAAGTAAAAGAATGGGTAAATGTAGCAAAGTGTAAAGGTGCGTCATATATTATACTAACATCAAAACATCACGACGGAGTTTTATTATTTGATTCAAAAACATCACCTCTTAAATCTCAAATGGATATTTGTAAAGTATTTAGCGATGAGTGTAAAAAACAACATATTCAATTTGGATTTTATTATTCTTGGTTTGAGTTTGGAGTTCCATTTACTAAAATATATTTTCAGAATTATTGTGTTCCTCAATTAGAAGAATTACTCAAATATGAACCTAATTACATGTGGTTTGATGGTGATTGGAAAGTTACACAAAAAACAATACAAAAACAAATAAAGGATATTGTAACAAATATGAAAATGCAAAATATTTTAGTAAATGATAGAATTGGAAAAAATAATATTAGCGAATCAAGTTATCGTGTATTTTCCGACAGATATATTCCAAAAGAAAAACTTGATGGAGTTGCGTGGCAACATATAAATACGATTGGTTATTCTTGGGGATACAATAAAACACAAACAAAAGGTGATTATAAAACAAAAAATGAAATATATGACTTGTATAATCAGATTACAACATTGGGAGGCACATTTCTTATAAATTTAGGTCCGAATGAAAACGCAGAAATAGTTGAAGAAGAGTTAGAAGCGTTAGGTTTTTATTATCGTGTATTAGCAGACCAAAATTTTGTAACTTATAAAAAAATGAATATAATTTAATACAAATATAAATATAAATATAAATATAAGATATGGCAGATAATTTAAATCCTGAATATACTGAATTATTAAATCTAATACAACAAGTATTAGACATTGAAAAAAGATTAAAACAAACACCAAAACCAACACAATCCATTTTAACCAAAAGAGCAAGTGAATTAAAAAAAGGTGATATATGTATTATAAAAAATAAAATATATAAAATAACTGCAATATGGGTTGTTCCAACTTTGACAAAAAACGCATCATTTCATAAATTAAGTTTTGTTTTGTATTGTGATGATGATAAAAGTAAAATAGAAACTATATATCATGTTAGTTCTTTATTAATAATTGATGAAAATGGTTATATTAAAATGGATTAAATTATTTTATCAAAACAATACTTTTTTAATTTTATAATATGTTTATTTTTTTTTATTTTCATTAAAAGACACCTACATTTTTTTTTTAGAATTTATATTTATTATTCCTATTCATTTTCATTTTCATAATTTTCATTATTATCATCGTAATAATTTATTGTTATTTTACCTTTATTATAATAATTTGGTCCATATTCATATTCTTCATAATTATAGTTGCTATCAATTATATATGCGAAAAATGATAGAATATTTTTAACATAATACAATTTATATTGTTTTGTAAGCCAGTAGTTATGATCTTTTTCATAAATATCAATAACATATTTTATTACCTTTGCAGTTCCACTTCTTGGAATAAAATAGAATATAATGCTTTGTATTTCATCTGGGAGTAACTTGATACGTTCTTTAACATTAATTAAATTTGACATTTATTTGATGTCTTTAAAATAAACTTAAAATAATTTAATATTTACATGTAAAAGAAAAAATTTGTTTCAATTTTTTTAAATAAATAATTATAATATTCCAATAATTTCATATAATAAAATTTAATTATACTGCATAAATGTGCAAAATTCTTTAACTAAAAGATCATCAAATAAATACCGTTGAATATAATTTGAATTATCATATGTTGTTCCTTCAACTAATTCAAGAAATGATATTCTTGATAAGAATATATTATTATCAAAATATCTATAAATTTCATCCCATATATAGAAGTAAGATGCTCTATCTCCAGTCATTCGATTCAGATTAATAAATAAACAATTTTTTTCTATGTCATTATAAATCCTTAATTCCATTTTGCTCCATTTTTTTATATCCATATAATTTATAAAATTATTTTCAAAATTTTTATCATGGTTAATCAAATAAGGAAATTTTTCTAATGCTAATCCAGCAGCACAAATTGCAGCATGTTTTCCGCGCATTATTTGGTTGTATTCCATTATAGGTTTATTTTTCTCAATAGGAATGGTTCCATATTCAATTTCCCAAACACAACGATTATTATTCCAATTATACCTAACACAATTAATTTTTGACAAAAGAATTTCAATATGTTTTTGAAATAAGTTTAATGGAATTAAGATATCCATACTACTTCCATTATTAAATATTGACCATTCACATTTTCTCGGTGGAACTCCATTATAATTATAGTCATCTAACTCAGATAAACTAGTAACCCGTTTAGCTAACCCTCTTTCAATTAAAGACATAATCGTATCGTAATCCATTATAATATATGATTTTGAAAATCTTAAATTAATTATGCTAATATTATAAATTAATCAATTTTATTTTATCTTTCAATTTTTTTATAAAAAAAAGATATGTTGTCAAATGACTCAATCTTTTACACCATTTTACAAACAAAATTAAATAATTTACAACAAAACAAGTGCAATAAATTCAAATTTAACATTTAGTTTTTCTGCAATAAGTAGGCCTAATATTCGCAAAAGGATGGTCGTATTCTCTCTCGCAGGGAAAGTAACAAAATTCTAACCTGATATATGTCGGTTTGGCAACTAAACCAACGATCTTTTTGTCGCAAAATACTGTACCGTCAAGTAAGTCTCCACAAGTTAAGCAATAGCATTTATTAACGAGCTGATCCAGCACCGTATCCATGTTGTCTTTATAAATAGCATCCATATTTTTATATGGGAAAGTGAATAAATTTAGCAAAAAGTCAAATTAATTTGATAAAGAATAAAGTAAAGTACTTAAAAATGTACAAGTAAAAAGTATTTCAATTTTATAAAAAATAAAGCAAAATAGACAAAACTAAAAATTTATAAAAGGTAAATAGTATAAGTAAAAAAGGTGTAACCCCTTTAATTAAATTACAAACAAATCAAACAATATGCAAATAACAGTATATATTTAACAGAAAGGTTCTCGTTCGTCCTCTTCCAAAAACTTGGCTTGCTCTTCAAGTGCATTTTGTTCCAAGAGTTCATCCGCCCATGAGTGTTCTTGGCGAAGAAATTCATAGTGCCTATGTTCATCACGAAGTTCTCGTTCGTTTTGTTCTTGAATTGCCTTTTGTTCCAAGAGTTCATCGACCCATGTGTGTTCTTGGCGAAGAAAGTCATAGTACGTATCTTCGGATGCGAAGATTAACGAGCGTCCGAATTTAGCCTCGCAAACCTCAAAATCAATAAAATCCCACGCAGTGGATTGACGCTGGAGACCACTTGGATGCTTTCTTTCGGCCAAGAAACGCTTCATGAACATTTGAATTGTATGTGCGTGCCAGTTCAAAATGTCCCATGCGTAGCAATACTTAACGTTCCTTTGCTTCTTGGGAAAGGTCTTGAGAATGCGATGGATTTCGGCCTGATACCAAGGATGACGAGGGTCATACTCCTCATAGTCCCAGTTTCGTGGCTCAATACCGTAATTGCGAACAGGAATTAAGTTTCTGTCCGTACTGGTCTTGCTAGCCCCATAACAACCGACATAGGAGACCTGATCATCAAAATGTGCCTTTTTCTCAATGCCATACACATAAATGCTATTAGCCAATCTGAATCGCATCATAGGTCTACAAAACAAATGGGTAAACCCATAACAATTACAATGCATAAATAAATAGGTTAAATATACTTACCTGGCAGTTTCAGAAATAGCGTCCATATTTAATATTTGAAAGCGGATAAATGAATCGAAAGTCAATTGAATTGATGAATGCTACATAAAATATACTGTTAGTTATGAGGTTAAAAAGTAATTCAAATTTTTTATTTTAAAGCCGTAAGCACAGTAAACTAAAAAAATATAAATAAAATTAAAGGGGCCTCATCGGAAGAATATTTGATCCTTCCCTAGAATTAATTTATATTTTTTAAGTGATCCTTGGAAAAATAAAATTAAAATGACGACAAGATATAGGGTTAAAAATAATGCCATAATGGGTAATAAGGCGTGGGGTCATAGGGGAGGTGCGCCTCCCCATAAATATAAATTTTAAGTGAATAGTAAAAAAGGTATAAAGTAAAAAAAAATTGAAATACTTTAACATGATAAGATATAAGGTAGATTAAACCATTCCCATCAAGTTAAAAGCTTCTTATAAATCGCTATTAAAATGTCTATTCAAATGTCAATTCAATCTTTCAACGCTTCATTGTTCGTGTCAGAGCAATTGGAACGTCAATTAGTGAATACAGCTCAAGATTTGGCTCATCGTTGTGTTTATGAGTGTGCTGCTATGTATGGATTCGATGTAAATGAGGCGGTAGAACGTCTCGGTCTATCAATGATCCGTATGGAACGCAAAGCACCCTCAAAGGCAAAGGCCCCAAAGACTCCTAAGGTAACAGAACCTAAGGCAGCCTTTCCTCTGCCCTACAACGGTGAGTTCAATGCCCACCACTGCTTAGCACTGCGTCAAAACAATGGGTTATATACCCAATGCACAGGTCCTCGCAAGGGAGATAACAGCTTCTGTAAGAGCTGTTCTTCTACCATGCAAAAGACAGGTGCTGAGGTGCCAGAATATGGTACTATGCAGATGCGCCAAGCAGTGGGTATCTTTGAGTATGTAGACCCTAAGGGACGCAGACCAACTCCCTACACGAAGGTTATGAAAAAATATAAAATTTCTAAGGACCAAGTCCTCGAGGAGGCAGGTAAGTTCAATATTGTTATAAATGATTTACATTTTGTAGAACCAGAAGAGACCAAGCGTGGTCGTCCCAAGACCGAGAAGGAACCCAAGACCAAGGGTGCAAAAGGCCGTCCTAAGAAGGAGAAGAAAGTCCTCATGATCGAAGGTGAGGAGGATGATCTATTCGCAAGCCTTGTTGCTCAAGCCAATATCAACGAAGACGGCGAAGATATTGTGATCAGTACCAAGGCAAAGAAAGCAGGCAAATCTGATGAGGAAAAGGAGGCCGAGCGTCTTGCCAAGGAAGCCGAGAAAGCTGAAAAGGAAGCGAAGCGTCTAGCCGAGAAAGCAGAAAAGGAAGCCAAATTAGCAGCTGAAAAGGCTGAGAAAGAGGCTAAGAAGGAAGCTGAACGCCTAGAACGCGAAGCCAAGAAGAAGGCTGAGGAGGAAGCAAAGGAAGCAAAGAAGCTCGCTGCTGAGAAGGCTAAGGCTGAGAAGGAAGCCAAGCTCGCTGCTGAGAAGCTTACCAAGGAAGCCTCTAAGACGAAGAAATCTACCAAGAAGGACGAGCCAGTGGAAGACGACGAGCCTGATGTTGTCAAGAAAATCGAGTTCGAAGGCAAGAAATACCTGAAGTCCAAGAAAACAGGTATTATCTACGACTTAAATGAGTATGTTAAGAATGGTGAGCAAGTCGTGATCGGAAAATGGAATGAGAATTCAAACAAGATCGAGTTCAACAAAGATGGCGAAGAATCAGAAGAGGAATATGATGATTAAAATATAAAATATATATATATTTGTTATGTAATTTATTAAGTAATTTGTTTTAAATTTAAACTTTTTTTTCGCATGTAATATGGTGTTGCTGTCTGCTGCTGCTCATACATATTGATACACAAGTGTAACAAATAATCCCACCATAATCCCACCATAAATAGGCAGCAATATAACAGCTCATATTTAGCCTATATGCAGTCTATTATTGTAGTCTAACAAATAAAGACCATAAAAAGGGTTAAATGGCTGCTGTCTGCTGCTGCTCTATACATTGTTACACTGGTGCACTTATCCAATAAAAGGGTTAAAATGTTACACTTGTGCCTTATACCGATACTTATAACTATATTCATTTAACCCTTTTATACTATATACAGTACTATAATGGTAAAAAAATATTTAACCCACAATATTTAATCCTCATTATTTTTAACCTTCATTATTTTTAACCCTTATACTAATGCATTTACCTTCTCTTGAGTTGGATAACAGATTTGAATACTTACATGCCACATATTATCTTCTATAAATCCTTGTTCTATATCCTTTTGTATAAATTTTTTAACTCTCTCTAAATTTAACCCCCTTAATAAAGGTAACTCGAAAATATTAGTAATAAAGTCTTGACTTAGTATTGAATACAGCATTATTGATTTTAATTGCAACTATATCAATTAATTCATTTAAAATCAATTTTAATTAAAATTGAAAAATTTTAAATATATTCTCTCTAAATCAAATATATAAATGGAAATAATGTGTGAAAACAGAAGAAACTATACAATTACAAAAGACTCAGATATTGAAGATATAATAAATGGTAGATGTCCAAGCTATTCTTTAACATGGGATATATTAGATCATAAGCCATGTTGGCCAAAAGGTCATAATTATTTTATAGGTAATGGATTAAATATAAGTGATGACTCAAAAATTTTGAGAGAAATATTAAGTAAAAAATTAAAGACAGGAACCTTATCAAGACATATTATATTTTGTGATCTAGATGGAGTACTTGCTGATTTTGAACAAGGGGTTAAAAATCGTTTTAAAAAATCACCAGAAGAATTGAACTCAAAAATGATGTGGTCAATTATAAATAAATCAACGACATTCTTTGAAACATTACCTTGGATGCCCAAAGGGAGAGAATTATGGTCGAAAATTCAGAAATACCATCCAGTTATATTAACAGGTGTTCCAAATGGAAGTAATAATGCGATTCAACAGAAAATAAATTGGTGCAAGAGAGAATTAGGAGAAGATATACAAGTTATAACATGTTTAACTAAAGAAAAACCAAATTATTGTTTACCGGCATCAATTCTAATTGACGACAGGACTGATAACTTAAAAGCTTGGAATGATAAAGGTGGTAAATTTATTCTCTATGATGAAGACTATTTAGATCCTATAACAGAGAGAATTGATCGTCATATGGTAGAAATTTTAAATTCGCCTTAATTAATAATAAATTTGTTAAATAATTTTATTTATCATTAATTGTAGTAATTTTAGAAATATTTTTAATTATTTTTTCAGTTTTTATATCATCAGAACTCATAGCTTCAACAACAATTTTGTCATAAGTGTCAGAAATTCTAGCAGATGAGTTAGAATAATCGGGATATTTCTCTCGAAATTGTGGTAGTAATCTTATATTTTTATTGGAAATATTTTTAATAGAATCTTTAATTTTCTTTTTTTCTTCATCTTTTTCCCATTGGTCTTGGTCTTTTACATAAAAAGTTTCTCTTTTTTTATCGGTACAATGAATAGGTCTCACCGTTTCATCTAAGTTATTTAAGTTTTTCACTATTATTTTAGAAATTCCTTCTACATATCCAAGTTCACCAACTTCCATCAAATCACTAAGTTGTAATTTAATGGAATCAACAAAATCAGTAATATTCATGGCATTTTTGCAAGTCTCATTTAAAAAGAAGTTGAGATTAAATGCTTTGTTATGTGAATTGGTGTGAGTATTGTGTGAATTAGAAGTACTTGTATTTGTTATACCATTTTTGACAATTTCTAAAATCATTTCTTTAATTTCCTTATTTTCTTTCATAAGGTATTCAACTAAGACATCATTTTTATTGTGATTATTAGAGGTATTATTTTCTTCAATTTTGTTGTCGAATTTACAAACCTTTTTATGTCTCCATAATCCAGTTCTATCACTGTATTCTTTGCTACAAATTTCACATATATGAGAGTTTTTTTCGAGATTTTTGTTGCCATCTGTTGCCATTTTGTTGCTGATATGTTTTTTGGTAACAAGATGTCTTTTATAATCTGTTAATTTAGACGTATTAAAGTCACATAAATCGCAACAATATTTTTGTTCGTTTTTTTTCGAGATTTTTGTTGCCATTCTCTCCTAAATAAGCAACAGAAAAAACTCTAAGTATTTTTTTCGCAAAAAAATATAAAAAATTGTGAGCATATTTTTTTTATTTTAGGTTTAATTTGACACCATAATTTTTCAACATCTAGACAAAATTTTTTCTCAGTAAGAAGTGTTTTGACTATCGGATTTTGGACATTTTTTTTGTCCATTTTTTAAAAGTTAAAATACTTTTCACTTTCCGAAATCTTTCACTTTTATATAATAAATTCCCAAAACAACTTAAAGAGACTTAGATATAAAAGTATTTAAAAAAATTGATATCAATTTGTGCTTCAAAATGAAGGGTAAAAATAATATCAAAATGGGAGGTAAATCTTCGCACGAATTTAATGCTAAGGAACAGGAAAAATTACAATTGAACGCTGCTAGGAATTACCATATGAGAATAAAAGAATATAATTATGCGTATCATGGTGCATATATCCCATATGTAGAATGGTGTCGTACCCAATATGAATTTGAATGTATTCCACATATATGTCGTCAAGGTCCAGGATATAGACCAGAATATGATTCATGGGGTAATCAGACATATTAAGAGGGTTAAAATATAAAAAGAGGTTAAAAATTTTAAAAAGAAGTGCAAAAACTATAGGGTTAAAAATATATATCAAAGTAAAAAAGATATTGACCAAATGGTCTCACTTTTTTTTTAATTATATATTACATTTAAAATACAAACAAATTTATTCATTAACCATAATTTCACTAGCTACAATACGTTTACCTTCTTGAACATCGTTAACATGTTTATCAATAGTTTTAGTCGTTACTTCTTCCTGATCCGATACAAAAGAACACATTTGAAATGTTTGCACATAAACAGGTTTGGTCTGACCAATACGATGACATCTGGCTATGGCTTGATCCTCAATAGCAGGATTCCAATGAGGTGATATGAAGTATATTTCACTATAATTTTCCTGTAAATTTAACCCTTCACATCCAGTCTGAATTTGTAAGATTAATGCCTCATTTTTCTCATTTAAAATATCATAACGCTTTCCATTACTAGTTCTACCGTCAAATGTAGCTACTTTTTGTATTCCTCCTTCACGTAATCTGTTGGCGATTTCATCGATTTCTTCGCGAAAATGACAGAATATAAGCTTACCACATCCATTATCCTTACGATCTAAAATTGCTGAAATTGCCGCATCCAATTTGCTGCTATTATCGAATGCCTCTTTATATGAGGAATAGTCTGTAATTAGTCCCTTATTAACCATATTGTCGAGTTGTTTAGCCATAAGTTTAGGGTATATACAGCTCTGCTTAGCTCTTAGCATAAGGGCTAAAACACCTTTATTGCGGAAAGTACTAACAATCTGTTTGTTGAGACCCTTATCAGGATTAACACGACTAAATGATAAGGCAGAATGCAACTCTTCAGCTAATAACATCTCCTTCTGACTAACCCAATCAACAACCGATTTATCAACATGAATTTCGGTCATTTGAATACCGACTTGCTTCTTAGTTCGCTTTAAAATGAAGGAACGGGTTAAATTACGAAGGTTATCAGTGTCAGTATAGTAGCTTGCAGGTAGTCTAATGACAGCACATAAGCTGTAAAAGTCCTGTTTTTTATTCTGAACTGGAGTTCCCGAAACAAGCCATCGGGATTTTGCGGATAGAAGTCGTGCACCAATATATCGGGTAGTTTTTGGGTTCCTAAGATGATGTGCCTCGTCGAAAATAATACGTGACCAAGGGATGTTATGTAGTGTAGTTATAACCTTATTTTTAATTTCAGCTTTTGTTAAAGTAATCGCTCCATAAGTAGATATAACTATGCGTGCAGAACATAATTCTTCAAATTTGATAGTCTTCTTGTTGTCGCCATGGTAAATAAGAGCCTTATGTCCAGTCGTTTTGTATATTTGAATGAACCATTGGTCGATGAGAATAGGAGGCACGATAACAAGTGTATGAGCTACAAAATTAGAATACATTAAACCAATCATCATAATAGTCTTACCTAGACCCATTTCGTCAGCAATGAAACCGCCTCGAACACCACATGGTGGGTCATCCCTTAACTCATTATTGAGACACCAGCGGACACCATCATACTGGTATTGCTTATGCTCCATACGAGTGCGATCTAAATATTTTGTAAACATTTTCATACGAGAGTCAATAGTATCCATTTTTGAGTAAATCTTAAGAAATTGATGTAAGTTAATATATCTACCAGTAAACAAAAAAACAATTTTTAATTTCAATTTTTATGTTTTTTAGCTTATTTTGAGTATAACTAAAAATTTATAAATACTTATTTAATGGGTTAAAAAAGGTTTCCCCAAATTACAATTACAAACAAGCATACAGTTTATCCCATTCAATTTCATCGTCTAATACCTTACCTTTTATTTTAAATCCAGTAATTAGCGGGTTATACTTACGGCAAGCAGTACAAGTTGGTCTCCCAGATGATATTTTAGACCAGTGATTCCAGCACTCCTTGCAGTGGAAATGCCCACAATCAGTTCGAATTGCGCTGCTATAGTTGGGTATCTCCTGACATACAAAGCACTCAGTAGGGCACGGTTCGTCATCATTCTTAATCTCAAATGATTCTTGAGAAATAGGAACAGTTTGTGGCTTATTCCTAACCAAATCAAATAAGGATGAATGGATACTGTTGACTGCGTTAAGTGTATTTTGTGGGGTCATATTAGGTGCATTCTCATATAACTGAATTACTTTGGTTATGAAATCAGTTAGCGGGTAGTTGCTGGTTGATGTGGGTAGCTCAAAACCATGTCCTTCTTGCACAGTATTTAGCCTTCTGTTTCTGGCCATCAACATAACTAATCCGTCCATATTGTCGATGAAATCGAGCTGTTTTTCTGGGCTCAAAATAGGTCTATTGTAGTGAAACTCGTTCGCTCTCGTAATGATTGTCGTTAAGAATTGAGACATTTTATAAATGAAAATGATGAATTAAATATAAATTTCATTTATTATGGAATAGTATTTCAATTTTTATTTTATAATGTGTATATGGCTTTAACTGAAAAATCATAATTAAATTCAGGTTGCTAAAATACCCGTTAAATTGCTGTTGCCTAGAATTAATTTTTATTTTTTTGCTTGCCTTTGGAAAAATAGAGAGAAAATATTTCCAATAAACTTAAACGATTACATTTATAAATTTTTAGTTATCAAATTTAAGGCTGCAATTTTAAAAAATTGAAATACTTAATTCATACGTAAATTATAGCAGTCTTATTCATAAATCAATATCCGATCAATCGCAAAGCTATTATATTATATTCAAAATGTCACGCAATTTTAACTCTAAAACTAGTGCCAAGACTCCTTATTGCAAGGTCTGTCATGATGCAGGGAAGCCTGAAAGCGAGTATACCAACCACTGGGTCCGATCGTTACCAGACCGAACTGGTAAGACCACAGTCACCTGTCCAACCCTTTTGTCAACCGAGTGCAGATACTGCTACAAGCTGGGCCATACGGCCAAGTTCTGTCCAGTTCTGGAGCAAAACAAGAAGGATAGGGAAAGAGCCGAAAGGCAGTCAGCTCGTAATCAGGAAGCCATGCAAAAGGCCAAAATAGAAAATATAAAGCCCGCACGTGGATTTGCTGCATTAATGGAGGACAGCACCGACTCTGAAGACGAAGAAATCAAGGTAAGTACACTCCCTACTATTGTTGTTGAAGAATTTCCTGCTTTAGGTGCCCCAGCGAAGACCACTTTGGCAGTCCATTTGCCATCAGTTAAGACTGAAATCAAGAGCGGATGGGCTGCAGCAGCCGCTAAGCCAAAGATGGTTCCTGTGGAGGAAAATCCTTATGTAGCTCAATTGGAGGAGCGCTCGATGATCAAAAACCTGCCTCAATCAGCTCTCAAACCCCTACCCATTATTAAACGCACTAATGCGAACGACCATTATGCTGCGGAGACCGAAAGGGACTACACTAAGGAAATCTACACAAGAAACTGGGCCGATTGGACTGACAGCGATGATTCGGACGACGATGAGCCTGCTGTAGCCCAAGTCAAGCTAAGCGGACCACCTATGCCCTACAAATCATCAATTCAAATGGCTGCAGTGGATTATGATTCAGATTGGTAAAATATAAAAATATATTTGTATTTGTATATTGTATTTGTATATTGTATTTGTATATTTGTTGTAATTTAATTAAAAGGGGCAACCCTTTTTTCCTTACTACTTTTGTGGCAATATTATACAAATTTTACACCTTTGGAAATTTAAAACGCCGACTTTTATAAATTTTTAGTTAATGTGAAAATCGTGCTTTTTTCAAAAAAAATGAAATGCTTTTTCGTCTGCGATATTGATTTTATTACACAAACAAATAAAACAAAGATTTTATAAATGGTTATTTCAATTAAAGCAGACATAACAGGCGTTAAAACTGGGGATATTATATGTTCAGTATGGTCTTCCACAGACAAGAAATGGGTAAGAACACTAAAAGATAACGAGGGAAACGATATAAATATTAATAAACTTGAAGTTGAACGTTCACTTAACGGAAGTAATAGTTGGATACTTTGTCTGTATAAATTAAATACAAAGGATAAAAATCAAAAATATGTATTTTATTTAGATTTAGATAGTAATTTAAAATTTAAAATTTGGAAAAAATCGGCGTTTTAAATGTCCAAAGGTGTAAGTATTTAATAAATCAGACACAAAAAAAATTGAATTACTTTTAAGACTAATAACTAAGTGTATTTTAAATTCTCATTATCAAGTTTCCAAGCTTTTATACTATAAATTATTTGCAATGCCAAGTCTTGTTTCCAACGAATATATCATAAATGAGGCCGAGAAAATGATTTCCAACGAAGAGTTTTCGTTACCTGGTTTGTCTCCCTCCTTTAACACGAGGGACCTCGATAACGTAAAAACAGCATACAATTCGATGAAGAACGCTGAGGTCCATTGGGAGGAAGGTTTCGCTTTTATGGGCCTTAGGGGGTATGCATTCTTCAGATCGACTAACGGCAATATTTACGTCATTGAGAGGTATATGGGTAAGTTAGGGCGCATCTTTAAGGTAACTGATTTGTTTGGAAACCTATAAAAAAATATATATTGTATTTGTATATTGTATTTGTATATTGTATGCTTGATTTGTTGTAATTTAATTAAAGGTTAACTCCTTTTTTCTCTCTATATTGCTGCTGACTGCTGCTCCTCGTATTGCTGACTGCTGCTGCTCCTCGTATTGCTGACTGCTGCTGCTGCTCATATATGGGTTAAAACTCGACATAAATTAGCTGAATATATAGAGGGCTAAATTGCAGGCTATATGGCAGGATGCGATGGTTAACTGGTAAATGAATCACTTGTACTGTGCTACAGTATTTTTTATTTACAACTTTAATATCCAATTTACTCCATAATTATAAGGTCTTGTTTCTGTGCCTCCAGTTGAATTAACTGAAATTCCTGTTGTATTTGAATTAATACTAATTCCAGTAACATTTGAATTTACATAATTATTATTTGCACCACCATTATTATCTGTTGTAGTAGTATGTCCAACACCACCACTAAAATTAGTTCCTCCTCCAGGCATTAAATGATTATGACCTGGATCAGTGACACCATGACTATGACCTGGATCAGTGACGCCATGACTATGGCTCGCGAAAGAATCATTTTGGGTTGTATTTACGCTGGTAGGGCCAACATAATTACCTGAACCATCTATTCCTCTCAAAAATGCTCCCAGATAATTGGGTGGTGTATAATTAGTTCCGCTAACTGTTCCGATACCCATATTATAGACATTAGTGTATATACCTTGAGGTGATTCGATACTTGAAGTAAAAGATCTTGATATACCATTCATAATAACCCATCCAGCTGGATCAGTAGTACCTAAATATCCAATTATTGAACCAGCTGGAGAAACTATGGAAATATTATTGTAAGAAAAAGGTCCAAAAGACATTATATTATATTATATTATATTATAATAATAATACATAAATCGTATAATATTCATAATTTTTATATTTGATATTTTTAAATAAAAATTTAATAAATAAAATTGAATTCAAATATTTATACAAAATATAAATCATAAAATACCAAAGAATCGAAGATGGCAAACATTGAATTAATTATACACCCTTATATCGCTCCTGTCTATGTTACAACTACCAATATGATTATACCATTGGTAAATATTACATTAAATTCTGTCTACACAAGTGCAGAATATTTCTTCAATATAGCAGTGACTTTCATGACGATTGCAGCTCATACAGTTTATTTTATTGCAGAGAATCTATATACAGAATTTGATGTGATGGATAGAAGAGAGAAATTTCTAACAATTGTATGTTTATATAATGTAATTATATTTATTATTGCCGAACAAAAATTTAAAAATAAAACAGAAAATTTTAAAAAGGAAATAAAATCATTACAAAAACAAATAAATATGATGGAAATACTACGTGATGATAATATGGAAGTTATTAAAGAGGAAATGAGTGTATTTCAAAATGAAACAAATCTGAAATATTCAACATTGGATAAAAAAATAAAAAATATTGAACCAAAGGTATTGCGACTTCAGAGAGAAATAAAGGTATACGAATAAAAAATAATATACAAATAAAATAATATACAAATAAAATAATATACAAATAAAATAATATACAAATAAAATAATATACAAATAAAATAATATACAAATAAAATAATATACAAATAAAATAATATAAATTTCTAATATTTTTTATATTTATAGAGCATCAGCCGCTTTTTTCAAATTACTAATAGTAGAATCATTATCAGCCTCATCTGTATCATCATCGTCATGATTAGCGATCTTTTTAGTTTTTTTTTCCTTTTCAACGCGTATAAATCCGAATATTTTATCGAATGCATATTGAACCGTATTATATGTAAAACTAATATCTCTAAAAATATCATTACAATAACGAATAATCTCATCAAATTCCAGCATTAATGTATTCAAATTATGTTCGCCATTTGCAGATATATTCAAATTATCCATAATTCTATATACAATATCCGTAACTGCTGTATTGGCAAGCTGTAAAACCTGATGAACTTCATTATTTTTTTTATTTTTTTTATCATTACGCTGAATCAACATTTTAAATTCTGCCTCACCAATTAAACCTTCCAGATATTTAATACGTAAATCTTGATTCTTCATAACATAATCAGTTTGAAAAGCGGCAGCTTCAACTGTATTATTATGTATAACATTTCTAATCAATAATGTTAACATTTTGATAGATTCAGAATATACATCTACTACTCTAACTTCAGTACGCTTAGATCCATAATATGATGGAACCTCTTTTTTTTCAGTTTTAAACAAATTATCATGTTTCTTAGCTAGAGCATTAATTCGATCTATAGTATGATGAGTAAGATCCCTTCCACATTGAATATCACCAGCAGCACGTGCTAAGCCGCCATTTTTACGTTGCCATTCATAATAGTGCGGATTGTGAATATTATTTTCTAACTTACCAGTTTTCCAACTAAAAGCTGTATGACATTGTGTGCACCACATTTGATCACAACCTGATATTTTAAATATTAAGCTTTGGCACTTAGGACATGGTTTAGAATCATTAGCCAACATTTTGGCTGTTTCAACATTATTAGGATCGCAAGTATGATTACAATCACGATTAGGTCCTTTTAATTCATGACATTCTGAACATGTCCATTGCTCACAGATGCCACATTTCCATTGTGTGCTAAGAAATCCACGACAATTATTCGCAGGACATTGACGAACAAATTTTGCTCTATCTTGTTTTTCTTTTTCAATATTCGAATCCGCTACAGGATAATGCAGACTATGTTCCAATTGTCTTACCTGTCTTTGTAAATCATAAATTAAATCATTTAATTGTCTTATTTCTTTTCTAATATTTTGTTTTCTAATTTTTTCTTCAACCAAAGGCTGAGTAACAGGCATAAGAGCTTTCTCTTGATCAAATAATAAATTTTCTAAATGTTCCTTATATTTAGAAGTCAAGAAAACATTGGTGAATTTTTCTCTTAAAAATTTTCTGGGCCACTCCTTAGCGCATTCAGGTTTCATACACTTAGGAATAGATTCATCCAAAATATATGTTTCACAGCAGGTGCGACAAACATCAAAATCACAATAAGGACAGCAAATCTTTGAGCGTGTGCTCTTGTTATAATCGTCACAGCAAATATTACAAGACATTTTTGTTTAAATTAAATAAGATAATATAAATTATTCTATTTAATTTATTTCAATTTTAAAATATAAATGAATATATCATTTAATTCATACCATACACTTATTTAATATTTTAATGTAATTAGTTACTTACAAATTTGCTCTGCTTGTTACGGCTCCTGCAGATGAGGCAAGAACAATAAGGTAAGGTTGAGCAGATATATTATTAACAATTGGATAAGGTTGACTCATTGTTATATTTAAATTTCCATTTCCTGCTACAGTAAGACTTACTTGTCCAGTTCCAGTTGGAGTAGTTATTTCATTAGTATTACTAATACCAAATGTTTCAACAGGATTATAATTATTACTTTCAGGCCAATCAGGGTCAGCTGGCATATAAATAGTAATACCGTTTACTACGAATGTATTTCCATTAGGAATAATCGTAAAAGTTAATATTGAACTGTTATTACTTACGTAATTTGGAACAACATTTGAGATAACTGATTGTCTTGGAATACTTACTACCGTATTAGCTTCAGTTCCTTCTTTAAGATTTCCTGTAGATGGTTCAGTATACACGGCACTTGCTCTAAGTGCGATAGAACCCCTAGCAATATCATCAGCTGAAATATTGTGTGAAACTTGTGCTATAATTGGTTGAGCATTATTTGCAGGAAGATCCGTTTCATTTTCGACAATTGCTACACCACCACTAGTAATTGATCTTGATACACCCTTTCCTGAAGCAGCGTTTCCATTCATTGTGTTTTGTGGCCATGTTACCGTATAATTATATTTTGATCCAACTTCAGGTGAAGCACTGATAGCAGGTGCAGTAATTGTGGGAGCTTTAACTGTATTAGCATTTGGAATAACTGCTTTTGGAGCTGAAGCAATAATTGGTCCTTGACCAATAGCGTTGAATGCAGCCACAGTAAAATAATAACCAACACCGTTAGTTAAGTTATCGACTTGTAAATATGTGTTACCAGGAGCCACAGGGTTACCACTGGCGGCTGTTAAAGTATTAATTGGAGTGTTAGCTGAGATATAATTATTGGAGTAGTAAACATTGTAACCAAGTATTGGTGATCCACCATCACTTAAAGGAGCTACCCAATTCAAAGTAGCAAATCCATTACCAGCAGCTGCAGTTTCGGAATCGCATGGACCAGGAAGTGCTGCTAGCATAAATGAAGCTTGTTGTGAACTACCTGAGAAAATATCGTTAGAGAGAGCTGGAGAAACCCATAAAGCAGCCAAACTTTGATTTTGTGGTATTCCAGTACTAATTGGAACATCAGGAAGAACAATTTGTGATTGAACAGTAACATAGTAAGTTACATTTTGAACAGGTGCAAATCCAACAAAAGTAAAACTATTGCCCGCATTATTCCAAGCACATGATCCAGTAGAAACTAAATTAGCTGGAGATACAGAACCAGCATACAATGAAAGATTTACCAATTGTGAATAAGCAGTATTTTGGTATATGGAATTATTAGCAGCATTCCAAGAAGCTTTAAGACTAGTCACTGAATTAGTGGTGACGCTTGATAAAGTTAAATTATCCACAGCAGGTGGTTGAGCAGGAACAGCTGACAAAGAGTTAGAACGCGCAGATGCTCCAGTGGAATTATTTACTATACAAGATACAAAATAACCATTAAATTGGGAACCTTGTAGTTGTTGCTCTAAAGCACCTAAACTAGCACTTTGTCCTAATTGTGTTAAATTAACATTTAAAATACCATTGGAAGGAAAAGGATAAGTAGCATTAAATGCTACTGTATTAGATGCTGTCCAACTGTTAGGATTATTAGGTTCAGATACGTAAAATGCAACGCTAGTTACTGGATCACTACTTTGGATTAATTTAACAGAAACAGGAATTAATCCAGTGGCATTGACAGCATTTTGGCCAGACATATGAGCAGCAACATTGTAAGAACCACTTGTAGCTGATAACATAACACCTGGATTAGGTAATAAAGATATGGAACCACCGACAGAATTAGATTGAACACTAATACCACCAGCATTATCCACAGTGGCTGTAACATAAACAGTATCATTTGCGTTAAAATAAGTGACTACAGGATTGGTAGTACCCATGGTTGTAGTTAGGAGAATTGTAGTGTAGCATCCAGCGCTAACTGGAGTATTGGCTGGCAATTGAGCACCACTTGGAAGAAATATTTGAGGAGTATTTCCAGCAGCATTTGATGTAGGTAATTCATATTGAAATGGATTGTAAAGATTAGCGGTTGAATCAAGAATATATACAGTTAAATATCTAGAGCTATCACCGTTGTTATTTCCAAATGTCACAACAAAACTAGCTTGTGTAGCTGAAATTACTTTAAAATTTGATAAAACAGGAGCATCAGGTGGAGCAGTTGAAAAAACTGAAATAGAATTAGAAGAAATGTTGTGGTCAGGTGAACCTGGTAAAATTGAAATAAAAAGTTCGGCCAAATAACTAACACCATTTACAAGTTGTAAATTGAATGATTGAAGTAATATTTCTTCTTCAGTTAAATTGTATTGTAATGTTTGACCGTTAGAAAGATTTACATAGTTACAAACAGCCCATGTAAAATTAGTGTACGATTGTGTTCCTGATTGTGTTTGAAAATTCAAAACAGCATAACCGTCATGTGAGCTTGCCAACAAAAGAGTAACCGTCTCTGGGAGCGACATTATAATATTACTAAATATTTTTTTTTTACCCAAAAAAAAAATTTAGTTTTTTAAAATATATTCTAAATCAAAATTACTGAAAAAATCAAAATTTATATGTTTCATTATTATATTTTTTTTATTGATATCTCCTTTAACATAATTTAATATACCGTTTATAATATTTTCTTTATAACTTATATTTTTATCTAAAATAATATACGATAATAATATTAAATATAATATATTATAAGATGTCCAATCAATAGAATTTCCGTAACAAAAATTAATATAATTAGAATAAATTTTTTCATTATCAAACCAAAAATTATGTTCTAAATTAGTTGTGCTTAGATCAGGAATTACTAAATTAGGCCAACATACATACAATTTATTATCTACTTCGTTTTTCCATTTTATCATATATTCATCGTAATTACAATACCCTTTGGAAATTTGAAATTTAAAAATATTTTTTATTATATTTTTTGTATAGCAAATACTAAACGCACCAAAAAATTTTTTAGATTTATCATCAGGTATATATATATTATTATTGACTAATTTACTATTTAAAATGCTAAAACTAAAATCACTTGAACCTAAAAATAAAATATTGTAATCAAGAGTTGAATCAATTTCTCTAAATTTTTCACAAAAATTTTTGTGTAAAATAATATCATCTTCAAATATTATAATTTTATTATAATTATTAATTATAGCATCATTTAAACAATACATATGACTTAAATAACATCCTATTTCGCTTTTTTTAAGATTTTTATTATTTATTTTTAAATATAAATCATCAGATATAGGATTTACTATTATTATTTCAGCATTTATCGAATATTTTTTACATAACCTTATAATATAATTGCGTCTAATATTAGAAGTTTCTAAATTTATTATATATATTTTATCTATAACTTTATTTATATAATGTATATTTGTTTTGTCATTTTTAAGAGGTAATCTATATATTTTATAATTATTAATTTCCTGTATTATACAATTATTAATTTTATTTTCGATTATATTTTTCATAATATAATTATATATTATGAAAATATAAAACGTTATTTATCCAGTAAATAATGAAAAATATTATTTAAAAATTATATTTTTATTTATTGGGTATTTTGACATATATTAAAGAAAACTATGATTTTGATGATTTTATTTATTCAGAAGCATCAGCAGGAGCTTGGAATAGTTTGTTTATGTGTTATAAAGGTGACCCTTTAGAAGTTGTATATAAGCTTTTTGATTCTAATATTCAACAGGCAAAAAACATAACGAAATTTGAATATTTATGAAAAATAATATATTATATAATATTAATATGAAATTAAATTTATCTTTATTCAAATCCAAAAAATTGTTAATATTTAGTATTTTTATTTTTATTTTTATTTTGTTGTCAGTATATTTATCCCACAATAAAATTAATCGCGTAATTAAATGTAATTCAAAATTTGCGTTATGTCCTGCTGCGAAATGTATTCCTGATCCAATGAATAGCAATAATGCTATTTGTTATTGTGATGTGTCAACAGGTGTAAATTATAGTTATGGAAATAAAAATTGTCAGGATATAACTGGATATATAGGTGCTAATAGTCAAGAGTATATCTATTCTGATTTTAGTCCAATAATTGGAAGTATGGGTTATGAAAAACAAACATGCCCACCAAATGGTGTAAATTTAAATTGTATGAACAAACTATGTGCTGTTGACCCAAATAATCCAAAAAAGGCCATTTGTACATGTAGCATCACAAATAATGAAAACCAAGAATGGGTTACATGGAATAAAAAAAATACTCAATCTTCATGTAATTATTTATCAGGTGCTTCAAAAGAAATGTCCCAATCACTTGGAAATTTCATTAAAAATAATCCATAATTTAATATATCTAAAAAAATAATTTACTAGAATTATTGGATAAAGGCTATTAATATTCTACAAAACATAAAATGCTTTACACCGTTGAAAATTTAAAATGGGACATTTTTTTACTTTCTAAATATTCTACCTATGACTTGATTTTGACGAACCTCATTCCATTTTGGTTCTATCAAATGAATTTGTTTAACAACATCCATTTTAGGGATAATACCAAAATTTAATGCTCTTATTTCACTATTCATTTTTATTAATGTTGCTTTTTCTAATATGCTTTGATTAATCATGTTATAATTAAAATTTTTATTTTTATTCAACGATATTTTTTTTGTCAATTTTATAATATAATAAAACAATTTATTTTTTAAATTGTTTTGTTCCATTTTAAATGTTCAAGGGTGTAAAATAGCTATTAATTTATTTTACAATAACGGGTTTGCAATAAGACGTTTTTTAAAGTATTTTCTCATTACAGATACTTTTTGTACTTCATTTTGTACTTCATTTTGTACTTCATTTTGTAGTTCATTTTGTACTTCATTTTGTACTTCATTTTGTACTTCATTTTGCACTTCATTTTGCACTTCATTTTGTAGATCATTTTGTAGATCATTTTGTAGATCATGTTGCACTTCATTTTGTACTTCATTTTGTAGATCATGTTGTACTTCATTTTTATCGTATTCAATATTTTCTTCTATTTTAAAAATTATATTATTTTTATGTAAGTTATTATTTTTAGACATGTCATAATTAAAGTCAACATTATCAATATCAAAAAAATCTGAATTAATAGATATATTATCATCAAATACAGAATCATCTTCTTTAAATGTTTTAACAATTGGTTTATTATTTTTCTTCCTAAGCATGTTTGTTAAATAAAGTTTTTTATTTAAATTTTGTATATTTTTTAATCTCATTATTTTATTTATTTTATTTTTTTTATTTAATTTTTTGATTTCAAGTATTTTTGAAACACTAGTAAATGGGAAAGACATTATAAATAAGATTAATATAAAAAAAAAAAATAATTTAATTTATTATAAAAATGAGTATTAATTTTTCTAAAGTTTATGATATTTTATATTTTTATAATAACTTTAATGAACAAATATATACCCTTAGCCAAAATGATTTAGTAAATAAAAAACTTGATAAAAATGAATTATGGATATTATTTATAAAAAATTTTAATAAAAATTTAAAAAAAATAGAATTAAATAATCCTTTTACAAAAAAAAATTTGTTAAATTTATTTAAAATAAATAATAATATTTTTTTATCAAATATTGATACATATAATACATTAACTTTAGAATATTTCAAAGAAAATTTTGATTACATTAAGTATAAAAATATAAAAAATAAAAAATATAATTTAACAAAAAATAATTTATGGAATGAATTTTTAAAAAATGATGTTCTTAAAAAAGATATAAATGTATTTATAAATTTAAATATATTTAATACATTTTATAACTCTGTAATAATTGAAAAAATAAGCTTAACTATAAAAAACTATAAAATAATTTTACAAAATAAAGTAAATGAATCAGTAAATGAATCAGTAAATGAATCAGTAAATGAATCAGTAAATGAATCAGTAAATGAATCAGTAAATGAATCAGTAAATGAATCAGTAAATGAATCAGTAAATGAATC
>Ga0194130_10002671_pt1 | contig 25413 bp, 22 predicted proteins | sample TA2KigsurfametaG_FD_160084 | JGI IMG/M metagenome (GOLD analysis project Ga0194130, IMG submission 160084) | Freshwater microbial communities from Lake Tanganyika, Tanzania - TA2015050 Kigoma 12 surface | ecosystem: Environmental > Aquatic > Freshwater > Lake | place: Tanzania: Lake Tanganyika... | reverse complement strand
GGCTGCTCGAGCAGGCGGGTGAGGGCCGCCTTCACCGAGGAATTGGCCACCTTCGGCACCCGGCCGTAGATGAGCGGCAGGTTCTGGAACTGGATGAAGTGCTCGCTCACGGGCAGGTCCTCACGCGGCGACCAGGGACGGCCCCACGGCGAGCTGGTGGCTCTCCAGCCGCTCCAGCGCCAGCCAGGCCCCCTCGCCGTTGTTCTTGTGGCCCTGCCAGATCTCCGGAATGAAGGAGGCGGTGGGGGCCAGCCGGTTCAGCTGGCTGAACACCTGGGGCCAGTCGACATCCCCCTCATCGATCTGAAGCCCTTCGCCATCCACCCCGGCCGCATCGGCCAGGTGCAGGTGGGCGGTGAAGGGCAGGATGCGCTCCAGGAAGCGGGAGAAGGGTTCGCGCAGGTGGTTGCAGGCCAGCTTCGAGTGCGACACATCGAGGCACACCCGCAGGCCCTGCTCCCGGCAGAAGCGCTCGATGCAGTCGGCATCGACGAACAGGTTGTGATAGCGCTGGCCGCCGAAGTGCCAGGGGAAGGGGGGCATGGTCTGGGGAATAATCTCCACGCCGTCGCAGCGGAGTTCCGCCAGGCTTGTGGCCAGCCGCTCCAACAGCGGCTCGCGCTCCTGCTGGCTGAGGTGGCGGTTGGCGGAGAATCCCCCCACGTTCGTCACCAGCAGCACCGGGGCCGGGCAGCTGAAGCGGGTGCGCAGGCGGGCGGAGAGGTCGAGCACCCGCTGCAACTCAGCCACTGAATGGCGCCGGTAGGCGTCGTCGTCGGTGCAGAGATCGAGGGTGTGGTCGCCGGCGAACAGCTCCGGGGCATGCACCACCAGCCCCATCGGCACCCGCTCCGGCAGCACGGCATCGATGTCCACCTCCACATCTTTGTAGCTGAGGTGGATTTCCACCAGATCGAGGTTGCTCACCCCGCAGAATTGCTCGAGGTCGTGATAGCGCACCGGCACGCCGAAGGGATTGGCGAAGCGGTAGGGACGCGGTTTGGCGGCCGGTCGCTTCAGGTCGGATTCGAAGAAGAAGTCGCCCTCGGCTTTGTCGCTGCTGAGGCTGCGGCCCACCAGGTCGTCGAGGCGGTAGGGCTGCAGACCCTGGCCGGGACTCTGGATACGCACCATCTCCCGGCTGATCACCGTGCCGGCGGGGATCGGACAGGCCGCCACCAGGCTCTTGGCCAGCACCTCCCGGTTCATCAGCTCCCCCTGGCTGAGGCTGCGGGCCGCCTCGCTGCCCATCGATTCCTCCACGGCCCGGATGCCCGCCACCATCGCCGTGAATTCGTCGGGCAGCAGGCTCACCTTGTGGTCGTTGCCCTCCATCCCCCGGTCGACGGTGATGTGTTTCTCGATCACCGCGGCCCCCAGGGCCACGGCGGCGATCGGCACGGCGTAGCCCCGCTCATGGCCCGAGTAGCCCACCGGCGCCTCCGCCAGCTCCGCCAGCCGGCGCAGGTAGCGCAGGTTCACGTCCTTGAAGGGAGTGGGGTAGGTGGAGTTGCAGTGCAGCAGGGCAAAGGAGGCGCTCTGCTCGCGCAGGTGGCGGATGCCGGCGCTGATCTCCTGCTCGGTGGCCATCCCCGTGGAGGCGATCAGGGGCTTGCCCGTGGCGGCGATGGCACTGAGCAGGTCGTGGTTGGTGAAGTCGGCCGAGGCCACCTTGTAGCCGGCCATTCCCCAGCGCTCCAGCTTGGCCAGGCTGGTGGTGTCCCAGGGGGTGCAGAGGGGGATCAGACCCTGGCTCACCGTGTGGTCGAAACAGCGGAAGAGCTCGTCGTCGCTGAGCTGGAAGCGCTCCAGCAGATCCAGGGTGTACTGGGTGCCCAGATCCGACGCCATGTCGTTGCTGTCGCCCGCGTTCACATACAGCTCCCCCATGTCGCGCATCTGGAACTTGGCGCAGTCGGCGCCGGCGGCGGCCGCCGCATCGATCAGCTGCAGGGCCAGCTCCAGGGAGCCGTTGTGGTTGTTGCCGATCTCGGCGATCAGGAAGGCCGGTGCCCCCTCGCCGATCGCCCGCTCTCCCAGCAGGAGCTGGCGCTGCCCGCCCCGGGCGACTGCCACCACGCGGCCGTGGTCGTCGAGCAGGGGGATCACCTGGATCTTCTGGGAGAACAGGCCCGCCAGGTCAGCGGCAGCGCTGCCCTCAGGGGCGGTGACGCAGGCGGCGTTCATGGCGGCCGTCACCGGCCGGCCCAGGTCGATCGCGTCGGTGGCGGCGATCCAGCGGCGGAAATCGCCGTCGCTGAGCACGCCCTGGAGGATTCCCCCCTCCGACACCACGAAGATCAGCCGGCACTGGTTGGCCGTGATCTTGTTGAGGGCGGTGAGGATCGAGTCTTCGGCGAAGACCACGAACTGGGTGAAATTCCGCTCGATCTGCACCGCTTGCACCTATTGCTCACCCGCCGTTTCTGGTGCCCGACTCTAGAGCCGGAAGCGGGGGGGCACCAGCAGGGCGAGGCGGCGGAGCAGGGCGGGCCTCAGGCGCAGGGCCGCCAGGCGCCGGCTGATGTTGCGGTTGTCGGGCCGCTGCAGCTGGGCCATCTCCAGCAATCGGGTGGCTTCCTCCAGATCGCCGCAGCGGATGGCGGTCTCGGCCCCCCGCCGCAGCTGGTTGGTGGAGAGATCGGCCGCGTTCACCACGTAGCCCGGCTGGCTGAGCTGCAGCGGCGGCAGGGGATGGGTCTGCAGCTCCCGCAGGGCCTCCAGCAGGTTGGCCGGCGAGAACTGGGGGTGATAGCCCACCCAGTGCAGCCAGGCCGGATCCGGATCCGCGGCGGCCGCCAGGCTGTCGAGATCGTCGGCCGTGGCCAGGGAGCGCAGCAGGCCGGAGCCGGCGAAGAAGGGGGTGCCCAGGTCGGGGCGCAGGCCGAAATCGTCCATCACCACGGCGCGGCAGCCGAGATCGAGGGCATCAAACAGCGCCGTCGACGACACGGTGCCGAGCAGCCGGCTCTGGGCGAGCAGCTTCGGCAGGGGCGCGTAGCTGAGCTGCAGGTTGGCCGGCGGGCTGCCGAGGGTGTCGCGCAGGGTGTGGCTGATGTGGGTGTCCACCGCGTGGAAGGTGGATTCATGGGGGGCCACCCGCGGCTTGATCAGCAGCTCCCACTCCGGCGAGCGGCGGGCCAGGCGCCCCAGGATCCGCACCAGGCGCCGCCGCTCCGCCAGGGCTGCCGGCATCACCACCTGCTCGGCGAACACCATTCGGCGGGGGCGCTCGCTTCCTGGCGCCTGGGGGCGCTGGCGGCCCAGGCCCGTGAGCACCGTGCGCTGGCCGCTGAAGGGGGTGTGGCGCAGCAGCAGCTCCAGGCGCGCCTGGTCGCGGGGGCCGTTCAGGCAAATCAGGTCGTAGCCCAGGCGCCAGGCGATCGCCTCCTCGAAGCGCTCCAGCACCACGCCGTTGAAGCCGCAGAACAGGGGCCGTCGCGGCCGCCGCTGTTGCTCCCGGCTCAGCTGATACACGCTGCGGAACTCCGCCAGCTTGCTGCCGGTGAGATACACGCCGATGGCGGCGAAGCCGTCTAGCCGCGGGTCGGCCAGGAGTTGCTGGGGGGTGAGGCGCCAGAGGGGGCCACCGCGCTCCAGGGCCTGCAGCACGGCCTCCGGGGTGCCCTCCCGGGGGATGGCGTTCACCGTGAAGCGCAGCGCCTGCCCATCGCCGTGGCGCGTGAGGGCTTGACAGGCCAGCAGCTGGCTGTCGCTGTCGGCCACCAACAGCACGTTCAAGGTCATGGCCGCAGCTCCTCCAGTTGGCGGAGCAGGCGGGCCGGGCCATCGGCGATCCCCCAGCCCCGGGCATCCAGCCAGGCGGCGTTCACCGCGGGGCGCTCCCGCAGGCGCTCCAGGGGCAGGCAGTCGGCGAGCCGGGCCATGCAGCCACTGCCGAAGAACAGGGGCCCGTTGAACTCGGTGCGGATGCCGTAGTCGCCCAGCACCACCGTGGGCTTGCCCCACACCATCGCCGTGATCAGCCAGCTGGAGCCGATGCCCAGGCAGGCGCTGGCCTGCATCAGGGCGAGGGGCAGGTCGTCGCCCTCGCCCTGCTGCAGGTTGGCGGGCCGCTGGCGATCCTGCAGGCCGTGCCAGAGCAGGGAGGTTTCGGGCCAGTCGCTCGGATCTGGCGGCAGCGGGGCGTCGGGCTGGAGGCGCACCTGCCAGGAGGGCGTCTCCAGGGCGATGCTGCGCAGACGCTGGTAGAGCACCCCGTTGGCGAACGGCGAGGGGGGCACCTGGGCGTCGTCGAGCAACAGCAGCACGGGATCCGGCGTGGGGGCATGGCCGATGGGCTCGGTGGGCAGGCACCACAGCCCTAGCATCACCTGGGCCTGCCCCCTGCGGCCGCAGCTGCGCAGCAGCCAGTCCAGTTCCTGGCGCTGGGCCTCCCCCTGCACGGCGATCAGGTCGTAGCCCAGCCGGGGCAGCAGGTCGGCCATCAGGGCGTCGCCGCAGAGGGGCCGGAGCGGCCCGGTGAAGAGCAGGCAGGGCGACCGCCCCCGCAGTTCCGCTGCCTGCTGGTGCGCCGAGCGGAATGCGGTGAGCGCGCTGCCCTCCAGAAACACCCCCAGGGCATCGAAGCCCTGCACCAGGTCACTGGTGGCCGCGGCCAGGGGGGCCAGGGGCAGCCAGCCCAGGGCATCGTTCGATGCCCCTGCTGGCGTTCCCGGCCGGCCGGCCGGGGGGGCGGTGCTGATCAGGGTCACCGCCGCCCCCGCGTGGGCCAGGGCGCAGCCCAGGCGCTGGCAGGCCCCCAGGCCCGGCTCGCCGTCGCAGATCAACCCCAGCCTCATCGCCCCTTGAACACCCGCTCCAGCAGCCACAGGCCCACCAGGTTCTGGCGGATGCGCCGCAGCAGGTCGCGCCCCCGGTGGCTGGCGACCTGGCGGGAGCGGGCCCCCGCCGAACTCAGCATGCGCCGCCCCCCCTTGGCCAGGGCGTAGGCCTGCCAGGCGCTGCTGCCCCAACCCGCCGGCCCCGGCCGGGGCAGGGCATCTCCGCTGGGCGGGTTGGCGATGCGGCTGGCGAGGGCGTTCACAAAGCGCTCGGCGCCGTCGGCCCGGTAACCCTGGCGCTCCAGCCAGGGCTGGTGGTGCACGGGGGTGAAGGGGTCGCGCACGATCGCATCGAAGCTGGCCAGGGCGCCCGATTCCAGGAAATAGTGGTTGCCCAGGCTCTCGTTCACCCCGAGATCGGCGACGATGCGGGTGCTGATGCCCAGGGCCATCGCCTCCATCGCCGCGGTGGAGGAGACGGTGATCGCACAGCCGCAGCGTTTGAGCAGGTTGAGGCTCGGCTTGTAGCTGATCTCCAGGTTGGGGATGCGGCGGCTGAGCTTCTCCACCCGGCTGGCCATCTCGCCGTGGTGGCGGTGGAGGGTGGCCTCCACCGGCGAGGTGCGTGGCTTGAAGATCACCGGATGCTGGGGCCAGGCCTTGGCCAGATCCGCCAGCCGGCGGCAGAGGTATTTGCGCTGGATCGGGTTGTCCGGCACGGAGGGCTGCTCAAAGAACACGATCGCCGCTAGCTCCGGCACCTGCAGCCGCGGTTGCAGCGGCCAGAGGATCGGCAGCCCGGTGAGCTCCGCATTGCGGCCATCGAGGCCCAGGGCCGCACAGCCCTGGTGGTAGAGCGCTGCATCGCTCTCGGAATTGAGGCAGAGCAGATCCACCCCCGAGCGATCCATCATCCCCTCGAGCTGGTGGCGGAAGAGGATCCCCGGGTAGGCACTCACCAGCACCGGCCGGCGCTCCTGGCCGGCCCAGGCCGACTGCAGCAGCAGTTGCGTTTCCCGGGTGCGGCGGCCGTCGAGCCCCAGCACCAGGGCATCGAGGCGGCTGAGGTCGTCGCGCAGCTCCCGCAGCTGGGGCCACTGGCGCTGGTGGATGCGTGTGCGGGGATCGATCCGCCGGATCTCCAGCACCTGGCGCCGCGACAGCTTCCGGCCGGGGAGTTCCAGCAGGTAGAGATGGGTCTCGGCCCCTTCCCTGCGCGCCGCCTGCAGCAGGTTCATGGCGGTCTTGCCGAAGGAGTCGAAACAGGCCAGGGCGGCCACCTGGCGTCCCTGCAGGCGGCCGCTCATCGCTGAGCACCCCCGGCGGCGGCCTCGGGGTGGGGGGCGGCGGTGCGATCCAACAGCGGGGCCAGTTGCTCGCAGAGGGCCAGGTCGTGGGCGCTGTCGATCTCCGGGGCCAGGGCCTCGATCGGCACCGGCAGCACGGGCATCACGAAGCGGTTGCCCGCCTGCAGGAACGGGGTGGTGCGGATGGCATAGATGGCGCCCGTCTCCAGGTAGGTGGGCTCGAGATCCTGCCGGCGCTGGCGCGGCAGGTGGGCGTCGTGGTTCACCCCCGTGCCTTGGCCCTGGCCGTCATGGCGCCAGAGAAAGCCATGCCAGGGCACCACGCTGAAGGCCATGTTGGCGTCGCTGGCATCGAGGGCTTCCACCACGGCATCGATCTGGGCCCCGGTCGTGAAGGGGGAGGTGCACTGCAGGAAGACAAACAGGGGCGGCAGCGGAGCGGATGCGGCCAGGGTGCGCAGGGCATGCAGCAGGGCTGCCTCGGAGGAGGCCTGATCGCCGGCGATCGCGGCAGGTCGCTGGAGCCAGCCGGCCCCTTCCTGCTCGGCCAGGGCGCCGATGGCCCCGTCGTCGCTGCTCACCCACACCGCTCCCACCCGGGCGGCCCCCCGGGCGGCGCGCACACTGCGGGCCAGCAGGGGCACTCCCCCCACCGGCTTGAGGTTCTTGCCGGGAATGCCCTTGGAGCCGCCGCGGGCCGGGATCAGGACCAGGGGCGGCAGCTGGGGGTCGATGGGGACGGGTGAGAACTCGGCCATCAGACCGTTGCCCCCGGCCCAGTGACCGCCGCCGCAGTGGCGGCGGGAGGGCGCAGGCGGCCGTTGGCGCCAAGCGGGTAGAAGCGCAGGCGATCGGCGTGGGAGCCGGGCGTGGCCGCGGCGGGGCCGCACGATGCTGCCGGCACCGGCGCCGCGTTCCCCACTTGCCGCTGAAGGCGCTGGGCGCTTTGGAGCACCTTGCGCACCCGACCCTCAGGGATGCCGGTCTCCGCCGCCACGGCCGCGCAGAGTCCTGCCAGAGCTGCTCCGGAGAGCGGCTCTGGGGGGGCCGGGTCGCGGCAAGATCCACCACCAGGCTCAGTCACTGGAGCGTCCACTGGAGGGTCAATCGGCACAGGCGGAGGATCGAACCTGCCCAGGATCCCGAACAATCCTGCGGCTGCAACTGGAGTGGGCTGAACGTAGCAGTGGTCCCCCCGGCTTAGGTCCCTCTCGCAGTGGTTCCGCTCGGTAGCTTGGGACCCCGCCGCCGGCGCCTCGACTCCCTTGCCCCTTCCCCCCGCCGCCGCGCGCCTGGGTCTGCCGGGGACCGGCATGCTCCGCCACGCCACCCTGCCGGCCCTGCTGGGGGAGTACAGCCTGGTGCGGGGGGGCGGGCCCTGCCGGCGCGAGACCCTTTATGGCCTGTTGGCCTGGGGCCGCAAGCCGAGTGCGCGCGTCGCCGAGCGCCTCAGCACCGCCCGCGCCCTGCCCCTATGGCGCTGCGAAGACGGCCTGATCCGTTCCCTGGGCCTGGGGCCGGACAGTCCGCCCCTCGGCCTGCTGCTCGATGACCTGGGCGTCTATTACGACGCCACCACCCCCAGCCGGATGGAGCAGGCCATCGGCCGCTCCCACAGCCCGGTGGAGCTGGAGCGGGCGGAGGCGCTGCGACAGCTCTGGTGCCGATCCCGTGTCAGCAAATACAACGGCGCCCCGGATGCCCCCGCCCCCGCCGGCCCCTTCGTGCTGGTGGTCGACCAGACCGCCGGCGACCTCTCCATTGCCCTCGGGGCGGCCAGCGCCGCCAGCTTCACCGCCATGCTCGAGGCCGCCCTGGCGGCCCATCCCGGCGCCACGGTGGTGGTGAAGACCCATCCCGACGTGGTGGCTGGCCGCAAGCGCGGCCACTTCAGCCCCCGCCAGCTGGCCGATCCGCGCATTGTGCTGGAGGCCAGTGGCGGCCATCCCGCCGCCCTGTTGGAGCAGGCCGAGGCGGTTTATGTGGTGACCTCGCAGCTGGGCTTCGAGGCCCTGCTGCATGGCAAGCCGGTGCACTGCTTTGGTCTGCCCTTCTATGCCGGCTGGGGCCTCACCCACGACCAGCTCCCCGCCCCGCCCCGGCGCCAGGCCGCCGGGCGCCGCCAGCTGGCCGACCTTGTGCATGGCGCCCTGATCGAGGGGGCGCTCTACATCGATCCTCACCAGCACCGGCCCTGCAGCGTGGAGGAGCTGGTGGCCGCCATCGGCCTGCAGCGGCGCCTGCGCGCCGACCTGCCCGAGCCGATCGAGGCCTTTGGCTTCACCCCCTGGAAACAGCGGGTGCTGCGCCGCTTCCTGCCGGTGCGGCGGCTGCGCTTCCGCTTTCCCTGGCAGCGCCCGGGCGCCTCGGCCGCCCTGGTGGCGATCTGGGGCCGCCGCGCCCAGCCGGGCCTGCTGCGGGCGGTAGAGCGGCGCCGGCTGCCCCTGCTGCACGTGGAGGATGGCTTTCTGCGCTCGGTGGGCCTCGGAGCCGACCTGATCGATCCGATCTCCTGGGTGCTGGATCGCCGCGGCATCTATTACGACGCCAGTGCCCCCAGCGACCTGGAGCACCGGCTCGCCCACGGCCAGTGGAGTGGGGCCCAGCTGGAGCGGGCCGCCCGCCTGCGCCAGCGGCTGGTGGAGGGGGCCATCACCAAGTACAACCTCAGTGCCCTGGCCTGGCGGCGTCCTGCGGGCGCTCGGCGGGTGGTGCTGGTGGTGGGGCAGGTGGAGTCGGATGCCTCGATCCGCCTGGGGGCCCCCGGGCTGCGCGGCAACCTGGCCCTGCTGGAGGCGGTGCGCCGGGCCGAGCCCGAGGCCTATCTCGTCTACAAGCCGCACCCCGATGTGGTGGCCGGCCTCTGCCGCGAGGGGGAGGGGGAGGCCCGGGCTGCCCAGTGCTGCGATGAGGTGCTGGTGGAGGCCTCGATCCAGCAGCTGTTCACCCAGATCGATGCCTTGCACGTGCTCACTTCGATCGCTGGTTTCGAGGCCCTGCTGCGCGGGCTGGAGGTGCACACCTGGGGGCTGCCCTTCTATGCCGGCTGGGGCCTCACCCACGACCGCTGCCAGGCCGCCCGCCGCGGCCGCCCCCTGCCCCTCGAAGCGCTGGTGCATGCGGCCCTGATCGATTACCCGCGCTACGTGAGCCGCCACAGCGGCCTGTTCATCGAGCCGGAGCAGGCGATCGACGAGCTGCTCGCCTGGCGCGCCGCGCCGCCCCGGCCCCTGAGCCTGCGCCAGCGCATCTTCCGCCACTGGGGCCGCCTGCGGCGCCGCTGAGGCCCCGGACAGCCATGGCAAAGTTGCCGCCAGGCCAAGACAGGGACAGCGCGTTGAGCTCAGAGCAGGCCCCGGCGCTGGTGCAGGTGCAGATCGACGGGCCGGTGCTGCTGCTGATGGGCCCGATCGGTCTGTTCTTCGCCCGCTTCTGCAATTACCTGCGGGGCTGCGGCATTCCGGTCACCAAGGTGTCCTTTCCCCTGCAGGAGTTCGGCTTCCCCCGCGACGTGCGGGTGCCGTTCCGGGGCTCGATGGAGGAGTGGCGCCCGTTTCTGCGCCAGCTGCTGGCGGAACGCGGCATCCGCCACATCTTCATGTATGGCGATTTCATCATTCCCCACCGGATCGCCATCGAGGAGGCCCAGCGGGCCGGCATCGAGGCCTGGGTGTTTGAGCTGGGCTACATCCGGCCCAACTACGTGAGCCTGGAGCGGGACCGGGTGAACGCCCGCTCCAACCTCAACCAGCCCGTGGAGTTCTACCGGGCCCTGCCGCCGGTGAACCGCCTCCCTGGCGGCACCCTCGATCCGGGCTGGCGCTGGCGCAAGCTCTGGAAGGCGCCCACCTTCATCCAGCACGCCTTTACCGACTACCCGATCATCGAGGGGGAGCACAAGCTGCAGCCCTCGCCACGCTTCCTCTGGTGCCAGCTGCGGGGCAGCTGGCGCTTCTGGCTCTACCGCCTGCAGGAGCGGGGCATCAAGCAGCGCCTGCTGGAGCACCTCTCGTTTTTTCTGGTGGTGCTGCAGGTCTCCAGCGACTCCCAGATCCAGATGGGTTCGCCCTATCGGGGCATGCACGATTTCATCGAGGACGTGATCCGCTCCTTCGCGGCCCACGCCCACGCCTCCGATCACCTGGCCTTCAAGCACCACCCGCGCGACCGCGGCTACAACCACTACGGACGGCTCATCCACCTGTTGGCCGAGCGCTACGGCGTGGCCGGGCGCGTGCACTACTTCCACGACGGCGCCCTCAGCCGCTACCTGCGCACCTGCCGCGGCGTGGTGACGGTGAACAGCACCGTGGGGCTTCAGGCGCTCTACCACGCCGTGCCCACCAAGGTGATGGGCAGCACCTTCTACAACCTGCCCGGCCTCACCGACCAGAAGCCCCTCGACCAGTTCTGGCAGGAGCCGCAGACCAGCGACCGGCCGCTCTTTTACCGCTTCTATGCCCACCTGGTCACCTCCACCCAGGTGAACGGCAACTTCGACGGCGACTTCCCCTTCCGCACCACCTTCCCCATCGGTCCGGAGGCCCGCCAGCTGCCCCCCGCCCCGCGCCTGCCCGACACGCCGCGCCCCAGTCGCCGTGCCGGCCTGGTGGTGGTACCGCGGTTGCTCGGCCGGCTGGCCTGGGCCCTCGCCCTGTTCGCGCTCTATGGCCTGCAGCTGCTCGCCCTCGGCCTGGGGCGCCGGCGCCTGGCCGCCACCCTGCTGGCCTGGTCGGCGGCGGCCGCGTTGCGGGCCCTCGGGGTGCAGGTGGTGGTCGACGACAGCCAGCGCAGCGAGCCCCCGGGGATGCCCCTGGTGCACATCTGGAACCACGGCAGCCCGGTGGATGTGCTCGTGGTGCAGGCGGTGCTGCGCCTGCCCAGCATCACCACCGCCAATCTGCACCTGGGCCGGATCCTGCCCTGGTTTGCCGCCTCGGCCGCCAATGCGGGCCATGGCCTCATGGACCACCGCGACGGCGCGTCCCGCCGCTCCGCCCTCTACCGGGCCGCCCGCACCCTCAAGGCCTGCGGCCAGGTGATGCTCGCCCCCAACGGCTCCCTGGTGACGCCGATCAGCGAGCGGGTCTCCGCCAGTCCCCTGCTGCTGGCGCGCCGCCACGGGGCCCTGATCGTGCCCTGGACCTTCACTTACCACAACCTGCCCAGGGATCCCGGCCGCCAGTACAGCCCCCTGGCCCTGTTGCTGGCACGGCTCACCGCCCCCCTGGCCACGATCTACTGCCGCCGAGGGCGGGCCGCCGACCTGCAGCTGCCGGAGGGGGGCTGCGACCGGGCCACCTTCACCGCGGCCGTGCAGGCCTACTACGCCGCTGGCCAGCCCGGCGGCTGATTCAGGCGGCGAGCACCAGACTGATGTTGTGGCCGCCGAAGCCGAAGGCGTTCTTCAGGGCGTAGCGCTCGCGGCCGGAGCCCCCCGGCAGGCTGAGGGGTTGGCCCTGCACCACCGCCAGGTCGATGGCGGGATCGAGGGGATCGGCGTTGAGGCTGGGGGGCACGACACCCTGGCGCAGGGCTTGCAGGGCGAGGATCGTCTCCACGGCGCCCGCCGCCCCCAGCAGGTGACCGAGCTGGCCCTTGGGGGCCGTGACCGGGATGGCCTCGCCGCCAGGGCCGAGGCCCCGCCGCAGGGCGCGGGCCTCGGCCAGATCCCCCACGGGGGTGCCGGTGGCATGGGCCTGCACAAAGCTGAGATCGCCGCTGCTCAGGCCGGCCCGGCGCAGGGCATCGCCGATGGCCACGCTGGCGTGCAGGCCGTCCGGCTCGGGGGCCACGATGTGGTGGCCATCGCTGCTGCTGCCGCAGGCCAGCAGCCACCCCAGGGGCGGCGGGGCGCTGCTCGGCAGGTCGGCGGCGCGCTGCAGCACCAGCATGCCCGCCCCTTCCGAGAGCACGAAGCCATCGCGCTCCAGGCCGTAGGGACGGGACGCCTCCGCTGGAGCCTCGTTGCGGCAGGAGAGGGCCCGCATCGCCGCAAAGCCCACCAGCCCCAGGCGGTTCACGGGGGCCTCACTGCCGCCGGCGATCACCAGATCGGCCCGGTCGTCGTGGAGCAGGAGCTGGGCCAGCAGCAGGGCCTCCGCACCGGAGGCACAGGCGGAGACAGGCGTGTGGGCGCCGCCATGGAGCCCCAGGTCGATGGCGACCTGGCCGGCCGCCGCATTGGGGATCAGCATCGGCACCGTGAGCGGGTTCACCCGCGACGGCCCCGCCTCCAGCAGGTTGGTGTGCTGCCGCTCGAGGGTGGCCAGCCCCCCGATACCCGTGCCGATCACCACCGCCACCCGGGCGGGGTCCACACCGGCGCGGTGGGCCGCGGCGGCAGCCCAGGCCTGGCGGGCTGCCACCAGGGCCAGCTGGGAACAGCGGTCGAGGCGGCGCTGCAGCAGTGGTTCCAGGGCTGTGGTGGGGTCGCCCTCCGCGCCCTGGCCCACCCGACCGGCGATGCGGGCCGGCAGGTCGCTGGCCCAGCTCTCCTGCACGGCGCTGATGCCGGAATCACCCGCCAGGCTGGCTTGCCAGGTGGCGTGCGGGTCGTTGCCCAGGGGAGTGACGGCGCCCCAGCCGGTGATCGCCAGCCGCTCAGGTGGCCTGGGCATCGGGGGGATCCAGCGTGCGCAGATGGCGTTGAATATCGCCCACGGTGCGGAACTTGAGCAGGTCTTCCTCGCGGATCTTGATGCCGAGGCTCTCGTCGGCCTCGATCAGGATTTCGTAGAAGCCGAGCGAGTCGATGCCGATGTCTTCGATCAGCCGGGCTTCCGGGGTGATCTGCTCCAGATCGGCTCCCGAGATGCGCTGCAGGATCTCCACCAACTTGGCCTGCAGGTCGTCGGGGCTCCCCTGCATCTCCACCCTCACCCGCGACGGCACTGAGGGCAACGTACCAGTCGGCGGTGGGGTCTCAGTGACCCCGGTACCAGCTGAAGCGCCGGTAGACGGGCTCGTGGGCAAAGTCGATGAAGTGCTGCAGGCGGCGGCGGGGGATGCGCTGCAGTTCGGCCGCCATCAGGATCTCGGTGATCTGGTTGAAATCGCGAGCCAGCGAGAGGTTGCGCACCCGCGCGCCCATCAGGTTGATGTACTGGCGTAGCAGCACCGGCAGCCGGAAGGCCGGATCGAGCTGGTCGCGGATCTGCTGCTCCAGGGCCTGGATGGTGTCGACAGGCTTGAACGCCTCTGCGTCTTGCAGGTCAGCAACCGGGTGCCGGGGCTGGGGGTGCGGTGGCGTGCTGTCCCGAAAGGGGGGGCGCATCAGGCTGCTGAGGAAGTGCTGGTTCACCGCCGTGCCGTAGGCGAAGTGGTTGTAGGAGACCAGCCCGTGGATCGAGCCGTAGCCCGAGCTCACCGCCACCTGCAGCCCGCCCCGGAACAGGCACATCAGGGTGTGGGGCTGGCGCTGGAAGCGGGGCGCCAGGGCAACGCGGCCAATCTCCAGGTGGTTGCCCTGCTGGGCCAGCCCAGCCTTGATCCCCGGGTACACGTGCTCCAGATACGACTGGTGGCCCTGGGGCAGCCCATCGGCACGGCTGCCGGCCTCGAGGCGCGGCACAAATTGCAGCCGGGCTGAGCCGGCCAGCTCGCCGCTGCTGCGCTCCACCAGCAGAAAGTGGTCGTAGTGGGGGTCGCGGCTGTCGAGATCCCGGCTCTGGCCCGAGCCCGAGAGCTGCTGGCGGTAGGTGAGTTCCCGCAGAATGCCGACGGCATCGGCATAGGGCTCAAAGCGCTCTCCTGGCAGCAGGACGAGATCCAGGCCCTGGGAGGCGTAGAGCCGGAAAGGAGACAGGTCCCGCTCGATCTGCTCCAGCGGCAGGGTGAGCGAATCGATCACCAGGGGGCTGGTCCCAGTCACCGGCACGTCCTGGTCGAAAAATTCTTGACCGCTCGCATATCGCGCAACAAGCGATTGCTCGGGGGATGTTGCTGTAACCAGTTCCCCTCGCGGCCCTTCACGTTCAGGTTCAGAGTGAGGGAAGATTAGCGCCACTGCTCCTCGCCCCCGACCCTTGGTTGCAGCTTCCCGCCACTCCGTTCTCGCCTGGCGCCGCGCCCTGACCGGTTGGCTGGCCGCGGCGGCTCTGCTGGCTCCGGCCGGTCAGGCCCAGCCCGCAGCCTTCCCGTTGCCGGAGGGTGAGGCTGGTACCGGCACCTCCGGGGGGGGCGGACGTGTGGATGCCCTGCCTCGCTCCGCTCCAATGCCGAGTCGGGTGCCGCTGCCGTCTTCCAGTGCTCCCCAGGCTTTGCCGGCGTCCGGTCCGCCCGCATCAGCGCTGACGCCAGCCATCCCTGCCACGGATCCCGGCAAGTACCAGCGCTATCGGCTCGGTCCTGGCGATCGGCTGCGCATGTCGGTGTTCAAGGTGGAGGGCTATGAGGCCGAAGTCGAGGTGCTCAGTGACGGCACCATCAACCTCCCGAGACTGGGATCGGTGCCCGTGTGGGGGCTCAGTCTCGATGAGGCGCGCAGTCGGATTACCAGTGGCTATAGCCGTTATTTGCGCCGTCCGCTGGTCTATATCGACCTGATTGCCCCCCGGCCGGTGCGCGTCACCTTAGTGGGGGAAGTGCAGAAGCCGGGCTTCTACAGCCTGGATCAACGCAATTCCGGAGCCAATCTCCAATCCGCCGGGGTTGGCGGGGAAGGGACGCTGATTCAGAGCGCCGGCTGGCCCACCCTGGTGGATGCGGTGCAGCGCGCGGGCGGGATCACGGCCCGGGCCGACCTCTCCGATATCGTGCTGGTGCGCCCCAGTGCAGTACCCGGAGGGCCGCCGGTGGAGTTCCGCTTCGATTACCTGAGCGTGATCATGGAGGGGGGGCGCACCGTCAATCCCCTGCTGGTGGATGGCGACATGATCCGCGTCGCCCAGGCCCAGGGCACTCAGGCCAATGAGGTGCTGATCAAGACCGCCGCCTCCAACTTTGCGCCCGACACCATTGGCGTCACCGTGGTGGGCGAGGTGAACAGCCCGGGCCTCAAGCAGTTGCGCTCCAACAGCCCCCTGGTGGCGGCCGTGATGGCCTCCGGCGATCTCAACCAGCTGCGGGCCGATGCCAACTTCATCCGCCTGCTGCGGATGGAGCCCAATGGCACGATTTCCTCCACCCGGCTGCGCTTCGAGCCCGCAGCGCCCCTGGGCTCGGCCAACAACCCGGCCCTCCAGAACGGCGACATGATCGTGGTCGCCCGCAATGGCTGGACCAGCTTCAGCCAGAGGCTCGGCCAGGCCGTGGAGCCCATTGGCCCCCTGGTGAATGCGGCCTCGCTCTACAACATCATCCGCCGGGGGCCCTAATCAGGCAGGGGTCTTTGAGGCCCCCACCCGATCTTGAGCTCGATGTCTTGAGATCGATCCGGATCTTGGGATCCTCCCGGGCCTGAGCGCGGGCGATCCTTCAGATCGCCAGCCGCTCCCAGATCACACCGAGGTTCGCCTGGTGCAGATCGGTGGAGAAGCACTCGGCCAGCTGCTCGGCGCTGAGGCGGGAGGTCACCTCCGCGTCGGCTTCGAGGTTGGCGCGGAAGTTGCCACCGCCTGTGTTCCAGGCGGTGTGGGCATTGCGCTGCACGATCCGGTAGGCGTCTTCGCGGCTGATGCCGCTCTCCACCAAGGCAAGCAGCACCCGTTGGCTGAACACCACGCCGCCGTAGACGTTCATGTTGCGGGCCATGTTCTCGGGGTAGACGCCCAGCCCCTTCACCACGTCGGTCATTTCCCGCAGCATGAAGTGCAGGGTCGCCGAGCAGTCGGGCAGCATCATCCGCTCCACGGAGCTGTGGCTGATGTCGCGCTCGTGCCAGAGGGCGCAGTTCTCCAGCGCCGCCACCACATAGCTGCGCAGCACGCGGGCCAGGCCGCTGATGCGCTCGCTGCGGATCGGATTGCGCTTGTGGGGCATGGCCGAGCTGCCTTTTTGCCCCTTGGCGAAGTTCTCCTCCACTTCCAGCACATCGGTGCGCTGCAGGTTGCGGATCTCGGTGGAGAAGCGCTCCAGGGCGGCACCCACTAGGGCCAGGGTCTGGATGTATTCAGCGTGGCGATCGCGGGCGATCACCTGGGTGCTGGCGGTGTCGGGCACCAGGCCGAGCCTGGCGCAGGCGATCTCCTCCACGCGCGGGTCGGTGTTGGCGTAGGTGCCCATGGCGCCGGAGATCTGGCCCACACTCACCACCCGCTCCAGCCGCTCCAGGCGCTCCTGGTTGCGCACCACCTCGGCCAGCCAGCCGGCCACCTTGAAGCCGAAGGTGATCGGCTCGCCGTGGATGGCATGGCTGCGGCCGATCATCACGGTGCCCTTGTGCTCACGGGCCAGACCCCGCAGAGCATCAGCGAGCTTGTCGAGCTCGGTGCGCAGCAGCTGCACCGAGGCCTTCATCTGCAGGGCCACGCCGGTGTCGAGCACATCCGAGCTGGTCATGCCCACGTGGATGTAACGGCCGGCATCGCCCACGTGCTCGTTCACGTTGGTGAGGAAGGCGATCACGTCGTGGCGCACCTCGGCCTCGATCTCGAGGATGCGCTCCACGCTGAAGGCGGCCTTCTCCTTGATCGTGGCCACGGCCTCGGCTGGCACCCGGCCCAGCTCACAGTTGGCCACGGTGGCGGCGATCTCCACATCCAGCCAGCTCTGGAACTTGGCTTCCTCGCTCCAGATGGCGCCCATCTCGGGCAGGGTGTAACGCTCGATCAAGGCCGCCGGGGGCTCACATCCAGACCAATGTATGGGGCGCCGGGATCAGGCCACCGCCGTGAGCTTGCGGTGCTCCACCTCCCATTGCACCAGGGAGCCCCAGGCCTGCTGCCGCACCCAGCAGCGGCCGCCGCGGCACTGGATCAGCTGGAAGGGGGGCAGATCAGCCGGCTGGTTGCGCAGGCGCACGAAGCTGCCGGGTTGCAGCAGTTCCAGCACGGCGCCCGCAGGCGACGGGGGGCGGTTGGGGATTGCCATAGCACCACCGCTTGACTGGCGCCATCCTCCGGTTGCCGCCGGGGCTGCGGCCGCTTCCTCGGAATCTGTTCGGTTTCCCGTGTGGTTTGATCACAAATGGGAGGCCCCCGTTGGGAATCCCCGTTCTGGGAAGCTGCGCTGATGGCCCCGAAGCAACGCCTGGATCTGGAGCTGGTGAGCCGGGAGCTGGTGGGGTCACGCCAGCAGGCCCAGCAGCTGATCCGCGCCGGTCGGGTGCGCAGCGGTGATCGGATCCTCGACAAGCCCGGCCTGCTGGTCAGCCCGGAGCTGCCCTTGGGCGTGCAGTTGCCTCCCCGCTATGTCTCGCGGGGGGGTGAAAAACTGGAGGCCGCCCTCAACGCCTTCCCTATCCCCGTGCAGGGGCGGGTGTGCCTTGATGGCGGGATCTCCACCGGCGGATTCAGCGACTGTCTGCTGCAGCGGGGTGCCGCCAGGGTTTACGGGATCGATGTGGGCTACGGCCAGACCGCCTGGAGCCTGCGCAGTGATCCCCGGGTCGTGCTGCGGGAGCGCACCAACCTGCGCCATCTCACCCCTGAGCAGCTCTATGGCCCGGGCGATCCCCGCCCGGACCTGGCCGTGGCGGATGTGTCCTTCATCTCCCTGGCCCTGGTGCTGCCCGCCCTGCTCGGCCTGCTGGCCGTACCGGCCGACCTGGTGCTCCTGGTGAAGCCCCAGTTTGAGGTGGGAAAGGCCCGGGTGGGTAAAGGGGGCGTGGTGCGTGAGCCGGCAGCCCACGTGGATGCGATCCAAGGGGTGATCGCGGCGGCGGCGCTCCTGGATCTGGTGGCTTGCGGCCTGGTGGCCTCACCGATCACCGGGCCGGCCGGCAACCACGAATATCTGCTCTGGTTGCAGCGGGGAACGGACGTGCATCCGCAGATCAGCCCTACCGACATTGAAGCCCTGGTGATCAGCACGCTGATCTCCAGGGCTTCGGTTGTGCCGGGATAGCCCCGGCTGCTGCGCGGCCTTCAGATGGCGCCGCTGTCGCGATCGCCGGTGCGGATGCGGATCACCGAGTCGATCGTGCTCACGAAGATCTTGCCGTCGCCGATCTCGCCGGTGCGGGCGGCGTCCTGAATGGCGCCCACCACGGTGTCGACTTTGTCGTCGTCGACCACGATTTCCAGCTTCAGTTTCTGCAGGAACTCCACGGTGAACTCAGAGCCGCGGTAGCGCTCCACCTGGCCCTTCTGCCGGCCGAATCCGCGCACTTCGCTCACGGTCATGCCCACGATGCCCGCATTCACCAGCGCGATCTTGACGTCCTCCAGCTTGAAGGGACGAATGATGGCCTCGACTTTTTTCATGGAAGCAGCTGGGCTTGGAGGGAAAGTCTCTCAGGAAATCCCTGCCATAGGAAGGGACTGCCCCATCAGACCTGAGTTGATCCGGGGTTGTCGTAGCCGTTGCTACGGGCTGCGATCGCCATTCATAGGATCGCCGGTCTGCCCCCCTTGCGCCAACGATGACCTCGACGCCCTTGCCCGTTGCCGCGCCTCAGGAGCAGACCCGTTCCCCCCTCTATGGCGAGCGCGCCATTGCCGAGGCGGAGCTGATCTGCTTCGACAATCCCCGGCCCGGCCGCCCCTATGAGGTGGCGATCACCCTGCCGGAGTTCACCTGCAAGTGCCCGTTCTCCGGCTATCCCGATTTCGCCACACTGCGCCTGCTCTACCAGCCGGGGCCGCGGGTGATGGAGCTCAAGGCCATCAAGCTCTACGTGAACAGCTACCGCGACCGCTCGATCTCCCATGAGGAGGTGGCCAACCGCATCCTCGACGACTTCGTGGCCGCCTGCGAGCCGGTGTGGATGCAGCTGGAGGCCGATTTCAATCCCCGTGGCAACGTGCACACGGTGGTGCGCGTCAGTCACGGCAGCCGTCAGGCCTGCTGAGCGTTGCCCGTTTCGCCGGAGCTCCCGGGCAGCTCCGCCAGCAGCTGGGGCAGCTCGGCGGCGAAAGCCGTGAGATTGCGGTTGCATAGGCCCGCCACGTGCAGCTGGCCGGCCTCGGCGATCGCCCACAGCTGGCGGGTGGCCAGCAGGCTCAGGCCCCCGCCCAGCAGGGCCACCGCAAAGCCGGCATAGACCAGCGGCACGCCGGGGTCGCGCTTGAGCAGGATGCCGCTGGCCGGAAGCACCGAGTCCACCCGGATCGGCAGGTCCTGCACCAGCAGTGGCTCTCCCCCCACGGCGATCGAGCCCTGCAGCTGTCCATCGCCGCCATAGACATCCACGGGGCCCTGCTCACTGGCCAGGCTCAGGAGCACGGGATTGCTGCCATCCGGCCGGGTCGGCAGCACCAGACCCCACACCTGGTCGCCCAGCTGGGGGAAGGTCTGCAGGGGGAGTTGGAGCACGGGGCTGCGACCCAGCTGCACGCTGATCGCCGCCAGGCCCCAGTCCGCCTGGTAAAACGTCACCCCGCGGAAGCGCAGGGGGTGGTTCACGCTGATTTCCGCCCGCCGCAGCAGGGTGTCGCCGTCGAGCAGCTGCAGTTGGGAGCGGAACTGTTCCGGTCGCCCTGCCGGATCCCGTTCCACCGCAAAGGCATCGAGCGCCAGGGTGAGGCTGCTGTGGCCGCGGCTGTCGATCAGCTCCAGGGTGCGCCCCGGTGCCAGAAACTGCTCGGCGCGCTGGCCCCCCAGCACCCCCCAGGCCGCCCCCAGCATCAGCACCACCAGGCCGGCATGCACCAACAGGGGACCCACCCGGCCCGGTACCCCCTTGCGGGCGGCCAGGCGGTTGTCCTGGCACTGCAGCTGCCAGCCCCGGCGGCGCAGCACCGCTTCCAGGGTCGCCAGGCTGGCCTGGGCATCATTGGTGGGCAGCGTTTCAGCCAGGCTGAGCTTGCTCAGCTGACGGGGGGAGCGGTAGTCGATCCAGCGCAGGGCCGCCTGAAGGGCGGGCCACTGGCGCCGCCAGCTGCACAGCAGCAGGGAGAGGGCCAACCAGGCCAGCAGGCCCAGAAACCAGCCACTGGAATAGACGTGGTCGAGCTGCAGGCCCAGCACCGCATCGCCGCGCAGCACCCCCAGCCAGGGCTGCTGGTCGTAGAGCTGGTGGTAGAGCCCCTCCGGCTCTTTCTGCGGAATCGCCGTGCCGATGCCACTGGCGATGGCGATCACCAGCAGCAGGGCGATGGCCAGGCGCAGGTCGGAGATCCAGGCGGCCAGGCGATTCAGGGCCCGGGTGGTGGTGGCGCGCATCGATGGGGCTGTGGATGGCGGGATGGGTCTTGGCGTCAACTCCAGCGCGCCACCAGGGTGAGCACCCCGGTGGTCACCAGCACGACCCCGCTGATCGGGGGTACCCACTGGCCCACACGGCGCAGGCTGAGCAGGCCCGGCAGGCTGGCCGCCGCCGTGCCGGCCAGCAGCAGGGGCACCACCTGGCCGGCGCCGAAGCTGGTGAGGAGCAGCATGCCCACCACCGGTTGACCGGTCTGGGCCATCCAACCCAGCAGCACCGCCAGCACCGGGGTGGTGCAGGGCGTCGCGGCCAGACCGAAGGCCAGGCCGGCAACCAGGGGACCCAGGGGCGCTGGCACCCGCCGGCGCCACCGCTCCGGGTCGGGGCCCGTGGGCAGGGGAAGCCGCAGCAGCCCCAGCAGGTTGAGGCCCATCAGCAGGGCGAGCACCGCCACGCCGGTGGGGATGAGGCCAGGGATCTGGCCGTAGATGCGACCCAGGAGGCCGCTGAGCAAGCCCAGCAGCACCAGCGACATCACAATGCCGCCGGCGAAGCTGATGCTGCGCAGCCAGGCTGCCTGGAGGGAGCTCTGGGGCCGGCCCTGCTCTGCGCTGCTGCCGCTGAAGCCGGCCAGGTAGGCCAGGGTGACGGGCAGGAGAGAGAGGGAACAGGGCCCGAGACTGGTGAGCAGCCCCCCGAAAAAGACCACGGCCAGGGTGGTGGGCCCCGGACTGCTGAGGGATTGCTGCAGCAGGAATTCGCTGCTGCGGGCCAGGTCGCCCAGGGCCAGGGTCCAGTTGGCCAGGAGGATCCCGGGACTGATCATGGGATCAGCCTATCCGGCAATGGCGGTCAGCCGGTGCCCTGACGGCGCCTCCGCGCAGCAGCAACCACGACCCCTCCGCCGGATTCGAGCGAACAGCGGATCAGCAGGCCACAGATCAGGAGACTGGCCATCAGAGAGTTGCCGCCGTAGCTGATCAGCGGCAGGGGCAGACCCGTGGTGGGCATGGCCCCGCTGGCCACGGCGATGTTCAGGATCGACTGCCCCACCAGGAGGGTGGTGCAGCCGATGGCGATCAGCCGTTGCTGGTTGCTGCGGCAGCCGAGGGCGACCCGCAGGCCCACGAAACCGAACACCAGCAGAAAACCAAGCAGCACCAGCGAGCCCACAAAGCCGAACTCCTCGGCAAAGACCGCAAAGATAAAGTCGGTGCTTTGAATCGGCAGGTATTGCAATTTCTGGGTGGATAAACCGAAGCCCTCCCCGAAGATTCCTCCCGAGCCGATCGCCAGCAGGCTCTGCACCAGCTGGTAGCCGTCTCCCTGGGCATCGCGCCAGGGATCGAGGAACGACACCACCCGCAGCCGCTGGTATTCGTTGATGGCGATGCTTGCGGTTCCCAGCACCCCACCGGCCGTGGCTGCCCCCAGCAACAGGGGCAGACCCACCCCGCCGGCGAGGGCGATGAACCAGAGCAGCAGGCCGGTGAGGGCTGCGGTGCTGAGGTTGGGCTGTTTGAGAATGAGCAGGATCAGGGCCCCGAACACCCCCAGCCACAGCAGCTTCTGATCAGGGCCGATGCGGCGCCAGTGGGCGAACAGGGCTGCACCCTGCAGCACCACGAAAGGTTTGACCAGCTCCGAGGGCTGCAGTTGCAGAGGGCCGAGCACCAGCCAGCGGCTGGCCCCGTTCACGGTGCTGCCCATCACCAGAGTGAGGGCCACCAGCAGGCAGCCGATCAGCAGAGCCAGCGGTGCCATGTGCAGCCAGCGGCGCAGGCTGGTGCGCACCGCCAGCACCAGCAATCCCCAGCTGGCGACCATCCAGATCAGCTGGCGCTTCACGTAGAACGCCCCATCCCCCATTTCACGCTCTGCCACCCACCAGCTGGCGGAGGCGAGCACCAGCAGGCCCACCACACTCCAGAGAGAGACGAGCCCCAGGAGCAGCCGAGCCTCGGCAGGCCAGGCCTCCCAGGGCCAGGCCCAGGTGCCGGTGGCTCGAGCGGGGCGAACAGAAAGCGAGCGGGTCAAGCGTGCAGGGCCCAGACCGAAACCCCATTGAGCCGCCTCAGGCCCCCGTTTGTCGAGGCCTCAGGTGGGAACTGGAGGATTCGGCGGGCGTGGCCGCACGTTCAGCGGGATCTCTGGCCAGGAAAAAAACGCCAACAAAAAACCCGGCCTGGAGGGCCGGGTGGAGGGATGCTTGCGCTCAGTCCATTCGACTGAGGGGCTCGGAATCAGTAGGTTCCGTCAGTTGCCCACATTCACCTGGGGGCGACCCGTGGCCAGTTCCACCTTGAGGATCTTGCCCCCCTGCTTCATAATCCGCTGCTGCTCAGCGAACCAGCTCTCATAGGGCACCCACTTGGTGAAGTAGGTGTTTTGGAGCTCGCGCTGCGTGCGGCTCTTTTCAGGGCAGGGAATGCAGGCTGTGATTTTGAACAGACGCATGGAAGGGATCCGTGAGGGTGGCTTAGGGCCGGATCAGTTGCCCAGGCCAGAGCAGATGTAGTCGAAGTACACCGCCATCTCACGCCCGGCATCGGGACCCACCAGAGCAGCGGTGGTTTCCTTCATGGCCTGAATCGACTGCACGGTTGCACCGATAGGTACGCCCAGGGAGTTGTAAGTCTCCTTGAGACCATTCAGCACACGCTCATCGAGGATTGAGGTGTCACCGGCCAGCATGGCGTAGGTGGCGTAGCGCAGGTAGTAGTCGAGGTCGCGGATGCAGGCCGCGTAGCGACGGGTGGTGTACATGTTGCCGCCCGGCCGGGTGATGTCCGAATAGAGCAGCGACTTGGCCACGGCCTCTTTGATGATGGCCGAGGCGTTGGCACTGATGGTGGCAGCTGCGCGAACGCGGAGCTCACCGCTGGCGAAGTACTGCTCAAGGCGGCCCATCGCGGAGCCGTCGAGATAGAGGCCCTGAACGTCGGCCTGGTTGATGACGTTAGTGATCGCGTCTTGCATGAATCCGGCTGTGATGGGCGGGGGATGGGGAGAGGAGCAGCCTCAGGAGAGGGCGCCGACGACGTAGTCGAAGTAGAAGCCGGCCTCTTCGGCATCGGAGCCGGTGAGCATGCTCAGGGCAGCGTTCTTCATCTCGCGCACGGCTTCAGCCATTGCTTCGAGGGGGGTGCCGAGGGAGCGATACATCTCCTTGGCGCCGATGATGCCGATCTCTTCGATCGGGGTCACATCACCCGCGATGATCCCGTAGGTCACCAAGCGGAGGTAGTAGTCCATATCCCGCAGGCAGGAAGCGGTCATTTCTTCTCCGTAGGCGTTGCCGCCAGGGGAGATGACGTCAGGACGCTTCTGGAACAGGGCGGCGCCGGCGGTCTTGATGATCCGCTCTCGACCTTCGCTCAGCACCTGGGCCACGCGCACCCGGCGCTGGCCTGCGGCCACGAAGGATTTGATCTGGTCGAGTTCACCAGGGCTGAGGTAGCGGGCTTCGGCGTCCGCGTTGATGATCGAGTTGGAGACGATGCTCATGCAGTTCTGCCTCGAAACAAGCGGTCGCCTTGACGGAGACCGGTATCCGGTGGGTAAGGGGGGTGATCGACTCGCGCCGATCGCCAAATCATTCTGAGCTAGAGGCCGTGCGCCCCCCGGGGGGCGGTCACAGTTCTTCATGGCGTTCGCGGCGGGAAGATCCCTTACGCCGCAATGGCTTTGGCGGTCGTTGCCAGCAGTCACCCAGTGCAGCAATTGTTCATAATATGCTCGAGCTTGTTCGGGCAGTCGTTCCACGATGTGTCCCAATTATTTGTGGAGCGAATACTCTGCTTCATCAAAAAACCTCCCAGCGCTATGCCGGGAGGTTGGAGGTGTGGGCTGGGCGGGTGTGAATTGATCCATTGAATGTGGTGCCCGATTATGTAGCCGTATTTAGTTTGGGAGTCAGACCCGCGTTGCCGCCGTAGAGCTCAGCGGTGCGGTTCACAATGCTTAGAGGAATGCCATCGGCGGTGGCGAGGCCCCTCAGATAGGGGACCGTGTTTTGGCCGAAGGCGTCGCCATATTCCTGGCTGCTGAGCAAGGCTTCGATCGCCGCCTGTTGCCCACGGTTGGCTCGGGTCGCGATGAAGCTGCTCACCTCATGGGGTAAGGCGGCCCGTCCGAGCAGGGCCAGGTAGGCCGCAGAGGCGGCACGCAGCGGGGCCATGCGGTTTAGACGCTGCTGGAACAGCTCGCTGCTGGCCACCTGGGTCACTAACTCGGCCACGCTGATCTGCTGGCTGCGGAACTTGGATTCGGCAATGCCGAGCCGCTCAGCGTCGAAAGGGATCCGGTTCAGCAGTTGCTTGTAGACCCCCTCGAGGGCTTCCTGCACCTCGCTTTCGCTGGTGCCTGGGCCCAGAAGGCCCCGACGTCTGATAGCTGGGGGCCGATTCACGGCCTGGGGGCGGCCCGGTTGGATGGCCTTGGCCATGGCGGTGCCGGCCTGGTTGGCGAGGCGGCCCATCAACGGTTGGATTCTGGGGGTGGCGCCCGCCGGTGCGGAGCTCCAGAAGCCCGTTGTGGTGGCTGGGGTCTGGTTCCAGCTGCGGTTGGGCGGAGGGGCCTGGCGAATACTGCCAGGTCCTATCGGAACGGCCCTGGTCGGCGCTGACATCGTTTGGCCACCGGCGATCTTGGCGCTCCAGCCACCCACCACCACGCGTGGCTGATCGACCAGGTTTCTGGGCACCAAATCTGTCGTGGTTCGTAGGCCTTGCGGTCCCGCCACCTCGGGGCGCCTTGCGGGCGTCAAGTCGGGGTAGGCATCTGGATTGAAGGGACGGTTCAGACCAGGAACCCTGCGGGCGTTGCGGTCTCCAGCGGTGATGAACCTCTCATAAGGCACCGTGTCTTCGCCAAAACAGTCGTTGTATTCGCGGCTGTTGATCATCTTGTCGACAACGCCGTAGAAACCCTTGCGGGCTGCTGTGTCGAAGTAGGAATCGATCTCCCAGCGCCCGAAGGTAGGGCGTCCGATCAAGCGACGGTGCATCACCTCAATGGCCTTGGTGATGTAGAGCCCACTCCAGTAGCGCCGCCGAAAGGCAGCGCTGCGGGCCACTTGGCGCACGAATTCCCGCAGGCTGATGTCGCCGTTCTCAAGCTTGTTCTCCTCCAC
>Ga0194130_10002662_pt1 | contig 25463 bp, 24 predicted proteins | sample TA2KigsurfametaG_FD_160084 | JGI IMG/M metagenome (GOLD analysis project Ga0194130, IMG submission 160084) | Freshwater microbial communities from Lake Tanganyika, Tanzania - TA2015050 Kigoma 12 surface | ecosystem: Environmental > Aquatic > Freshwater > Lake | place: Tanzania: Lake Tanganyika... | reverse complement strand
GCCTGCGGTCGATGTTGGCCGAGGCGAAGGACACGTCGGAGCTGATGGTCGACCTCGCCTACGCGGCGCTCTACTTCGGCGATCCGGACATGGCCGAGGAGGTCGGTGAGCTCCAGGACGACCTCCAGGAGCTCGCGTCGGACATGCGGTCCGTGTGCGTGCTGAGCGCCCGGACGCCCCAGGACGCTGCGGCGATGTCGTCGGTGCTGCAGGTGATCGACTGCATCCTGCGGATCGCGGACGATGCGGGGGCGATCGCGCGGATCGTTACCCATCGCCTCGGGATCCCCGCCGAGCTCGTCGCCGACCTCTCCAACGCCGAGGAGGTCGCGCACCGGGTCCTCGTCCGTGACGGTTCGCATATGGCGCACCGCCCGCTCGCCGGTCTCGAACTGCCGACGGTTACGGGCATGCGGGTGACCGCGATCCGCCGCGGCCGTGAATGGATCACCGACGACATCGACGGTGACGTCGTGCTGCTGCCCTCGGACGTGATCTTCCTGCACGGACCACCGGCTGGGATCACCCGGATCCGTGAGATGGCGGGAGCGCCCTACTGGCAGCCGGCGACGCCCGACGACGGTCCGGCACTGTCCGACCTCGACCGTGCGGTCGACGTGCTCGTGGAGATGAAGAACCTCTCCGAGGTGGCGGTCGGCCTCGCCTATTCCGCGCTCGTGCTCCGGGACCCGCTGCTCGCGGCGGAGGTGAAGCAGCTCGAGGATCGCCTCGACGAGATGAAGGACCGGCTCGAGCTGTGGGTGCTCCGGGCCGCGGGGCGTGACCTCGACCCCGCTGCACTGCGCGGTCTGCTGCACCTGTCGCAGGCGGCGGAGGATCTCGGGAACCAGGCGAAGCAGATGGTCTGGCTCGTCGAGGATCCCGACGACGAGGTGCACCCGATCCTCGCGATCGCCTTCGGCGAGACCGACGAGGTGGTGTTCCAGGCGCCGGTCGCGCCCGGTGCACGGGCGGACGGTGCGTCGTTGAACGAGCTCGCGCTCGACGTGGAACCCGGGTTCCAGGTCCTCGCCATCCGGCGGGCGGGCGGGTACCTCTACCGACCGCGGGGCTCGGTCGTGCTCCTCGCCGAGGACGAGCTCATCGCGCAGGGCCCATCGGAGGGGCGCGGCGCACTCGCCGAGATGCTCGGGTGGGCCGTCGAGTTCGACGAGGACACCGGCGAGATGGAACTCCAGCCGCTCGACGAGGTACGGCTGTGAGGCCCGCGTGAGCGCCGAGGCCGAGCTGAGTACCCTCGAGCTGACTTGGCACGGTCGGATCTACCACGGCCCTCGCCGGACCATCGACGTCGTCGTCGCCGGAGCACCGGCGGGGACGCTCGTCTACCACGTCGTCCTCGCCGACGGCTCAGCCCCCGAGGTCGTCGCCGGGGCGGCGCCGGAGCGACCCGATGCCACCCTCGAACAGGTCTGGGTCGACGCGGTCGCCCAGGCGTCGGGTGCGCTCGCTCCCGTCGTGGCCTTCATGCGCGGGCAGACCAAGACCAAGGGCGCGACCCGGCCGGTCTACGAACTACTCCGTCTGCTCGGCTGAGCTCGGCGCGCCCGCTCAGCGGGGCGTCGGTGACGAGCGCTGCGCGGCGCGGAGCTCCCGGTAGCCGAGGCGGCGCACGCCGGAGAGTACGGCGGCGAGCTCGGCATCGCCCGTGGCGAGGTTGTAGTCGTCGACCCGGTTCGCCCAATCAGGTGCGTACGCCCGGAGTTCGGCGCTGTCGATCGCGGGGCGGAGCCGCACCTCGGTGACCCCCGGCTCGAGACTGCGGAGAACCTCCAGGAGCGCGGTACGTGAACCGGTCGAGCGGAGGCTGACGACTCGGTCGACGTGGAGCACCGAAGCCTCCTCGGCGAGGTCGCGCAGCGGGAACTGCACGCGGGCCTCGGCAGCCGGCTCGGGGAGGCGGATCGGGAGGCCGAACTCGACGGCGAGGTCGAGGTACACGTCGTAGAACTCCGGACGCAGGAGCAGTGCGTCGAGATGGCTCGAGAGGTGGGTGACGTCGATGCCCCACTGCACGGCTCGCTCGAGCTGCGCCCGACCCTCCCGGCGGACCTCCTCGACATCGGCATGGTCCCAGAGGTCCTCGACGGTGCGGGGGAAGCCACCGTCGCCGTCGTGCAACGTGGGCGCCGTGGTGATCGGACCCCAGCGGAGCTGATCGTTCTCGGCGTTGAGGGTGATCGCCACCCCGAGGTCGTCGCGGTTCGTCGCGCGGCCAGCGGCGTCGCGTGCCCACGGGCAGGGCACCATCAGGGAGGCGGTCGTCGCCACACCGAGCCGGAGGGCACCGAGGACGCCCTGGGTGGTGGCGTGGCTGACACCGAGCCCACTGCAGGACACGACGAGGGCCCGGGTGGTCTCGAGGAGGCCGAGGCGGTGGAGGAGCTTCGAGGTCACCGCTCCGCACGCTAGCGGTGTCGGCCGGCCTCATCGGCCGGCGCCTGCGGCACAGCTGCCCCAACGGCCGAGGCGCGCAGCGCGCGCCGTCGCCTCGGCCGCTTCGAGATCGGCGGCGAAGGCCGTGTTCGGGGGGAGGGGGAGGATGCCGGCGTACCCCTCGGCCACGAGGGCGAGGTTGACGAAGAGGTCGTCGGTGCGGCGGAGCACATAGGCGAGCAGGCGGCCGTAGCGGTCGCGCTCCTCCACGTCGCCGGCGAGGTCGATCTCGGTTCCCGGCGGCAGGAGTTCGCTGAGGCGGGCCGACGCCTCGGGTCCGTAGCACTCGACGGGCTTGTTCGGATGCACGGTCTCGGGGGTGTCGACGCCGATGAGCCGGACGCGTTCGGCTCGCCCTGCGATGCGGACGTCGACGGTGTCGCCGTCGATGACGGCGACGACCACGGTGCGTTCCGCCGGTGCGCGCGCCGGCATGGAGTCGGTCGGTGGGGGCGTCGTGGACGTGCACGACGCGAGCACGACGAGCAACGGCGCCGTGCCGCGTCGCCAGGTCCGAGCATGCCCGACGCTGCCGGCCATGGTGGGTCCTCCCCGTGGAGGGTCGTGCGGCGGCTGTCGGGCCGCGAACGGGGAGTGGCGTCAGAGCCGCTCGATGATGGTTCCGGTTCCGAGCCCGCCGCCGCAGCACATGGACACGAAGCCGTACCGGCCTCCGGTGCGCTCGAGCTCGTGCAGCGCCTTTGTCACGAGGATCGCGCCCGTGCCGCCGAGGGGATGACCGAGGGCAACGGCCCCGCCGTTGGGGTTGATGCGGGCAGGGTCGGCACCGCACTCCCGCTCGAACGCGAGCGCGACGGAGGCGAACGCCTCGTTGATCTCGAAGACGTCCATGTCGGTGATGCCGAGCCCGGTCCGGCCGAAGAGCCGGGCGGCGGCGTCGATCGGGCCGGTGAGCATGAGCACGGGATCACAGCCGACGAGACAGGTGTCCACGACACGGGCTCGGGCACGAAGGCCGAGCTGCGCCGCCCGCTCGGCGGTCATCATGAGGACGGCACCGGCGCCGTCGGAGATCTGGGACGAGCTGCCCGCCGTGTGCACGCCGTCCGGCCGGGCGACCGGCCGGAGCTCGCGCAGTCCCTCGATGGTGGTCTCCCGCATGCCTTCGTCCCGTGCGACGAGGCGGGTCTCGCCGGTGGGGTTGCCGTCGGCGTCGAGCACCGGGACGGTGACGGGGACGACCTGGGTCTCGAAGCGCCCCTCGGCCCATGCTGCGGCCGCCCGCTGCTGGGACTGCAGGCCGAACGCGTCGGCGTCGTCGCGGGTGATGGACCAGGCGTCGGCGACCCGTTCGGCGGCCTCGAACTGGGAGGTGAACTCGTGCTCGGCGAAGTACGACTTCGGGATCGCCCGCCCGAGGCCGAGCTTCTTGTCGGAGTTGGAGCCGATCGGGATGCGGCTCATCGACTCGACCCCCGACGCGAGCGCCACGTCGACCACCCCGCCGGCGATCAGGCCGACGGCAAGGTTCGTCGCCTGCTGCGAGGAGCCGCACTGGCTGTCGACCGTGGTGACCGCGGTGGTGATGGGCAGGCCTGCCGACAGCCACGCCGTCCGGCCGACGTTGAAGGACTGCTCGCCGACCTGGCTCACGCAGCCGTTCACGACCTGTTCGATCGCCGTGGGGTCGATCCCGGACCTGGCGATCACCTCCTGCTGCACGACGGCGAGCAGGTCGGCGGGATGCAGCGGGGCGAGACCACCTCCCCGACGACCGACGGGCGTACGGACGGTTTCGACGATGACGACCTCGCGCATGGGACCGCAGCCTAGGTCGGGCCGTCAGGCGGCGTGTCGACGAGGTTCGGGCGTGGCGAGCGGCGTGTCGGCGGCGTCGGTCACGTGGCGCGCCGCACGTGCCGCCGCCAATGCGGCGCGTGCCCGGGCGACCCCCGCACGGCCCACCGCCCGGGTGTGGTCGTCGAGGCGCCAATCGACCGTGGTCGGATCGAGGAGACGGAGCTGCCTGGTCATGGCGCCATGGTGCCGGGCGGGTGTGACAACGAAGCCTGCGGCCGACCCTGTGGCCCGCCCGCTACAGTCCGCCGGCGATGACCGGTGCCGACGAGGTGGCCCGGCGAGGAGGAGGACCCGGCATGAGCGGACTGCACCACGGCTACGGCATGAGCATCCCCTTCGCCGGGGTCCCCCTCCACGCCCAGCGGGACTGGGTCGCGGAGCTCGCCGATCTCGGCTACACCGACGTCTGGTCGTCGGAGGCCGACGGCGCCGACGCCTTCACGCCGCTGGTCCTCGCCTCGCAGTGGGCCCCGTCGCTCCGCCTCGGTTGTGCGATCGTGCCGGCCTTCACCCGGGGGCCGGCGCTCATGGCGCAGACCGTCGCGTCGGTCGCACAGGCCGCCCCCGGCCGGTTCGTGCTCGGGATCGGCACGTCCTCGAACGTGATCGTCGAGCGCTGGAACGGGATCCCCTTCGTCGAGCCGTACAAGCGGACCCGGGACATGGTGCGGTTCCTGCGGACGGCGCTCGCCGGGGAGAAGGTGACGGAGCGCTACGACACCTTCGAGGTGAACGGGTTCCGCTCGGGGATCCTGCCCGAGCAGCCGGTCCCGATCCTCATCGCCGCGCTGCGCGAGGGCATGCTGCGCCTCGCCGGCCGTGAGGGCGACGGGGCGATCATCAACTGGCTCGCCGCATCCGACGTGCCTGCGGTCGTCCGGCCGGTACAGGAGGCCGGAGGTGGCACGCCGAAGGAGATCGTCGCCCGCATCTTCGTGTGCCCCTCGACCGACCGTGAGGCGGTCTACGCCGGGGCCCGCATGGCGATCGCGGCGTACCTCAACGTCCCCGTCTACGCGGCGTTCCACGAGTGGCTCGGGCGCAGCGACGTGCTCACCCCGATGTGGCAGCACTGGAAGGCGGGCGACCGCAAGGCCGCCCTCGCGGCGATCCCCGACCACCTCATCGACGAGCTCATCGTGTGGGGCTCTCCCGAGGCGTGCCGGGAGCACATCGGGCGCTACATCGAGGCCGGGGTGACCACCCCGGCGCTGTCGGTGATGAAGTTCGGCGGGATCGACGTCCGGCAGGCGTGCCGGGACCTCGCGCCCCGCTGACCCTCAGACGCCGTCGGCGAGCGGGGCGACCGCCCGCAGCGTCGCCTCGACCACGCCCATGCGGTCCTCGCCCCACGGCAACGGCATGACGACGGCGTGGTCGACGCCGGCGGTGAGATAGGCGGCGACGGTGTTCCGCACGAGGTCCTCGTCGCCCATGACGTCGATGTCGTCGCACATGCGTTCCGAGATCGCTGCGATCGCCGCCGCCCGGTCGCGGCGGGCCGACGCCTCGCGGACCCCGGCGATCTCGGTGGTGTACCCGGCACGGTCGAAGTTGCGGGCGTAGCCGTCGACGACGGCGTAGGACCACAGGTCACGGCGGGCCCGGTCGCGGGAGGCCTCGGCGTCGCCGACGCCGACGTGCACGTACGCGTAGACGGTGCAGGACCCTGCGGGTCGGCCGGCGGCCGCCTCACCGCGCCGCACCTGCTCCACCGACCATGCGACGTGGCTCGCCGGCAAATAGTTGAGCAGCACCCCGTCCGCAAGTTCGCCGGCGAGCGCGAGCATGCGGGGGTTGAGGGCGGCGAGCACCGTCTTCGGCCGCCGGTCCCGCAGCCGCACGCCGAGCTGGGCGCCCCGCAGCCGGATCGGCCCGTCGGTCGTGGTGACCTCCTCGCCGGCGAGGAGCGATCGGAGCACGGTCAGGTAGGCGCGCATGTAGGCGAGCGGGGTGGTGCCGTCGGGCAGGTAGGGGACACCGTGCCAGCGTTCGGTGATCACCGGTGAGGACATGCCGACGCCGACGAGGACGTCCCGGTCGGGGTGGAGGTCCTGCAGCGTCGCCGCGGTCATCGCGACGAGCAGCGGGGACCGGAGCTGGATCGGCAGCACCCCGGTCCCGAGATCGAGGGACGGCGCCGCGACACCGGCCGCGGCGAGCATGGTGAAGCCGTCCATCGCCGAGGCCTCCGCCGTCCAGAAGGACCCGTAGCCGAGGTCGGCGGCGAGTCGGGCGGCGCCGAGACCGCGGGCGGACCCGAGGGCGGAGAAGCTGGCGAAGGTGACGCCGATGGCGGACATGGCCGGACACTAGCGAGCGTCGCCGACGCCCCCGGCGTCGGTGCCCGGTTCAGCGCCCCGGGCCGCAGTAGGGTGGGCGCATGTCGGTCGAGCTGGAGATGAAGAGCACCGTCGGGGAGCAGGTCGCCGAGGCGATCGCGCTGATCGACCGAGGGCTCCCCGTGCTGGTGAAGCGCGATCTCGTTGCTGCGGGTGAGGTCACCGACCTCCTGCTCGACGTCCGCATGCTGCTCGCCGCAGCGCTCGCCGACGCGGGCTGAGCCGCGCCGGGCCCGGCGCACGCCGGAGCCCGCTCAGCGCAGGATGCGTCGGGCCACCCGCCCGAGAACCACGCCGATCGCCAGGCCGCCGACGACGTCGGAGGCGTGGTGGATGCGCACGTGGACCCGGCTCGTCGCCACGACGACGCCGGCGAGGTGGTAGATCGGCGACAGCCGGCTCCGCCGACCGAGCATTGCGGCGGCGACCATCGCCGCGGTGGCGTGACCGCTCGGGAAGCTCGACGTCTTCGGGGCGCGCAGACGGTGCGGTCGACCACCCTCCGGCACCTCGGGGCGTTCGCGGCGGAACACGGACTTCACCGGCCCGTTCACGACAGCGGACTCGACGCCGAGGGCGACGCTCACCTGTGCGGCACGGGCGATCCGTCGGGGCGTCGGCGCGAGGGCGACGGGGGCCCACGCGAGCGCATGCCAGAGCAGCGAGAAGTTCCCGGCTTCCGACGCCGCGTACAGGACCCGGTTCGCCGTGGGGTTGGCGCGCAGCGGTTCGAGCCGTCGGTCCACGGCACGGTCGAAGGTGGCGACGGCGCCGCTCAGGGGTCCGAAGGGATCGACGGGCATCTCAGGCCCTCCTGTCCTCGAGGAGCGCGGCGCGGATCGACGCGGCGATGCGGCCGGGGTCCTGCTGGGGGCCGAAGTGGCCGAGGTCGGGGTGCGGTTCGAGGCAACCCAGCGGGAGTCGGTCGGCGATCGCCGCCGCCCATGCCGCGGGCTGGTCGGGGTCGTCCACGGCGCCGGCGCACACCGTCACCGGGCAGCGCACCCGGTCGAGTCGGTCGAACGCCCCGTGGCGGGACCCGTGTTCGTAGAGCTGGGCCTCGTCCGCGGGGCGGCAGCGAAGTGTGATGCCACCGTCGGCGGTGGGGGCGAACCCGTGGGTGATGTACGCGGCGAGGGCATCGGGGTGCAGCGCCGAGAACGGGGGCTTCGACGCGAAGTTGTCGAGCGCGGCCGCGGGAGAGGGGAAGTCGGCCCGCCGACGCCGGGCGCTCGCTGCGAGCCGGTTCTCGCCGTCGGTCCGGGCGGCGGCGTCACCGGGGAAGCACACCGGTTCGTAACACCACAGCGCACCGAAGGTCCCCGGGGCGGCGGCCTCGGCGAGGAGCAGGACGGCCCCACCCATGGAGTGGCCCGCCGCGACGGCACCGGTGACCCCGAGGTCGGCGACGACGGCGGCGAGGTCGGCGGCGATGGCGGTCCAGGAGAGGTCGGTGCCCGCGGGTACGGCGCTGTGGCCGTGGCCGCGCATGTCCGGCGCGAAGACGTGGGTCGCATCGGCGAGGTGGCGGGCGACCGGCTCCCAGATCCGGCCGCAGAACCCGGTCGCGTGGACGAGCAGCAGCGGCGGCCCGTCGCCGCCGAGGTCGTGCAGCGCGACGACGACGCCGTCGGTGGCGGGGATGCGGCGTGGTTCGTCCATCCCCTCCATACTGCCGTGCCGGGGGCCCCGGGACCGCAGTCGGTAGGCTCCGCCGCCGTGGACGACCCGCCTGCCGAGTCCGGTCCGGCCGACGCGGTCCTCGCCGTGAACGCCCGCTTCTACGAGGCGTTCGAGGCGGCGGACCTCGATGCGATGTCGGCGTTGTGGGAGCACGCCGGCGATGTCGTGTGCACCCATCCGGGGTGGCCGACGCTGCGGGGCTGGGCGCAGGTGTCGTCGTCGTGGTTCGCGATCTTCCGGAACCCCCAGCGGCTGCAGGTGATCCTCACGTCGGCGGCGGTGACGGTCGAGGGCGACGCCGCGTGGGTGTCGGTCGACGAGAACCTGCTCGACGGGGGAGCGGGGCAGACCGTCTCCGCGCTCAACGTGTTCCGACGGCGTGACGGCGCGTGGCGGATGGTCGCCCACCACGGGTCGCCGGTGCTGCGTCGCTAGCCGCTGCACCGGCGGGTGGCGCGCTCAGGGCTCCTTGGGCAGGCCCAGGAGGCGTTCGCCGATGATGTTCTTCTGGATCTGGGTGGTGCCGCCGGCGATCTCGCCGGCCGGCGCGGCGAGGAGCGCCCTGGTGCGGTCGTCGGCGAGCATGCCGGCGGGGCCTGCGGCGTCGACGGCGAGCGCCGCTGCCGCGTAGCCCATCGCCCCGATACCGAGCTTGGAGAGCGACGCGGTCGTCGACGCGACGGCTCCCTGGCGACGCACCATTGCGGCGTAGGCCCGGCCACGAGCGGCGAGCGCGGCGGCGGCGTCGCGCCGCACGACGGTCGCGGAGCCGTCGAGGTCGGTGGTGCTGCGCAGACCGGCGGCCATGGCGTCGAGACGGCGACCGAGGGAGACCGCAGCGGCGCCGACCGATCCTCGTTCGTTGGTGAGGGTGGTCATGGCGACCGACCAGCCCCCGTGGAGCGGGCCCAGCAGGCAGTCGGCGGGGACGCGCACATCGGTGAAGAACACCTCGTCGAACTCGGCGTCACCGGTGATCTGGCGCAGGGGACGGACCTCGACCCCGGGCAGGGTCATGTCGAGGAGGAAGAACGAGATGCCCTTGTGCTTCGGGGCGTCGGCGGCGGTGCGGGCGAGGAGGATGCCCCACTCCGCGCACCGTCCACCCGAGCACCACACCTTCTGCCCCTGCACGACGTACTCGTCGCCGTCGAGCGTGGCGCTCGTCCGCAGCGATGCGAGGTCCGACCCGGCCTCGGGTTCGGAGAAGAGCTGGCACCACACGTCGTCCGCCGCGATGATCCGTCGGAGGAACCGCTCCTTCTGCGCGTCGGTGCCGTAGCGCTGGATCGACCCTCCGGCGAGCACGTAGCCGACCATGTTCACGTACGGCGGCACCCGGGCGATCGCCGCGGCCTCGAGCCAGGCGGCGTGGTGGTCGGGTCCGAGACCGAGGCCGCCGTAGCGGGTCGGCCAGGAGATGCCGGTGAGGCGCGCGGCGTGGAGACGTCGCTGCCAGTCCACCCCGGCGTCCCGCAGGTCCGGCGGCATGATCGCGCCGTAGTCGCGCGGGGCGTGCACGGCGTTCTCCGCGAGCCACGCCTCCGCGCGGGCCCGGAACTCCCCGACGCTCTCGCCGGCCGGGTCCTGGTGGTCGTCCACGGGTCGTCAGCCTGCGGCGAGCGTGTCGACGGCGTACTGCTTGAGGCGCTTGTAGTCGACCTTGCCGTTGGGTGCGCGACCGATCGTGTCGATCGCGAGCACCCGACGAGGTGCCTTGTACCCCGCGAGGCGGCCCTTCACGTGGTCGACGATGTCGGCCTCGTCGACGGCACTGCCCGGCCGGGCTTCGACGACGGCGGTGATGGACTCGCCGAAGCGGTCGTCCGGCACCCCGACGACGACGGCGTCGGCGATGGAGGGGTGGAGCTTGAGGGCTTCCTCGACCTCCTCGGGGAAGACTTTCTCGCCACCGGTGTTGATGCACACCGAGCCCCGTCCGAGCAGGGTGAGGGTCCCGTCCGCCTCGACGACGGCGTAGTCGCCGGGGACCGAGTAGCGGCGTCCGTCGAGCACGATGAAGGTGGCGGCGGACTTGTCGGGGTCCTTGTAGTAGCCGATCGGCTGGAAGCCGCCGACGGCGACCCGGCCCTGCACCCCCGAGCCGGGGGCGACGTCGTCGCCGTCGTCGTCGATGACCCGGGTGTTCTCGCCGAGGCGGAACTTCGCGGTCCGGACGGCGTCGGCGCCGGTCGAGACCGACTGGCCCATTCCCATGGCCTCGGAGGACCCGAAGTTGTCGATGAGCTGCATGCCGGGGTGGTGGCGCAGCAGGGACTCCTTGACCGGTGCCGACCACATCACCCCCGAGGAGGACAGGGCGACGAGGGAGCTGATGTCCCAGCGGCCGGGCGACGCGTCGAGTGCGGCGGCCATGGGCTTGGCGAACGCGTCGCCGACGATCGCTGCGATGTTCACGTGTTCCCGTTCGATCACGCCGAGCAGCTCCTCGACGTCGAAGTGTCGCTGCTCGAGGAGGGCCACGCACCCGCCGACCGCGAGGATCGACAGCGCAGTGAACCAGCCGGTGCCGTGCATGAGCGGGCAGGCGGGAAGGCTGACCTTGCCGGGTCGGGTGATCTTCGCCCGGATGGCGTCGTAGTCGGCGTCATGGCGGTAGCGGGCGTTCGTGCCGCCGAGCAGGCCGCGCACGAGGTCGTCCTGGCGCCACATGACGCCCTTCGGCATCCCCGTCGTCCCGCCGGTGTAGAGCATCATCAGGTCGTCGCCGCTGCGACCCCACGGTGCGCTGACCCGTCCTTCGACCGGTGTCGCCGCCACGGCCTCGTAGTCGAGCGCCCAGTCGGGACGGGGTCCGCTGCCGTCGTCGACCCACAGCCAGCTCCGTACCTTGGGGGCGCGGTCGCGGATGCGTTCGACGCGCTCGGTGAAGCTGCCGTGGAAGACGACGGCGACGGCGTCCGCGTTGTCCCAGAGGTAGACCAGTTCGTCGTCCGCGTAGCGGTAGTTGGTGTTGACGGGGACGAGGCCCGCCTTGAACGCGGCGAAGCACCCTTCGAGGTACTCGGGAGCGTTGTACAGGTAGAGCGCGACCTTGTCCTGCTGGGCGGCGCACCGGTCGAGGAGGGTTCGGGCCACGCCGTCGGAGCGACGGTCGAAATCGGCCCAGAGGGTGCGGCGGGCCCCCTGCACCACGGCGGGGGCGCCGGGCAGGTTGTCGGCGGCGATCTCCCACAGGTGGGCGAAGTTCCAGTCGGTCACGGTTCGAGTCCTCCCCCGGACGTCCACGGCGACGTCGGACTCGCTGATTCTCGCCGCGCTGTGACGGCCGTCGCCACTATCCCGCGGTGTTGCGGTAGGCGCCTGGCGGTCGGAGCATCCCTCGGTGCCACCGTCGCGGGGTGGCGAGCAGGGCTCGGGGGTAGTCCTCGAACATCCAGCGGGCGAAGTTCCGGCGCGTCCAGTCGCAGGTGTCAACGGCGCGCAGCGTGAGGCGGACGCCTCCCGGCCGGCGCAACGGGCCGATGAGCAGGTCGGCGAGCCGGTGGTCGGCGACGAGGTGGGACCGGGCGGTTCGCCGGTAGTGCGCCGCAGCGGCCGGCGGGTCCCAGGGGCGGGCGAGGACGGCCTCGGCGGCGAGCCGTCCCGTGAGGAGCGCCTGGCCGATTCCCTCGCCGGTGAGCGGGTCGGTGGCGGTGGCGGCGTCGCCGACGACGAGGACCCGACCGTCGGCAGCGTCGAGGGTCGCGTGCTCGAACCGGGCGGGGATCGGCCACGCCCGAACCGGTCCCTCCGGCGAGGCGTCCGGGCCGAGCACGGTGCGGAGCGCGGGACGGTCGAGGAGCGTGGCGCCGAGGCGGGCGAGTTCCTTGCCGGAGAGACTGCCGGTGCCGCCGTCGGAGCGTTGCACCCCGAACCCGACGTTCGCCCGCCCGTCCGCGAGGGGGAACGACCAGGCGTAGCCCGGGAGCAGGTCCTTCTCGAAGAACACGTGCAGCCCGTCCCGGGCCGGGGGTGCGACATTCACGACATAGAGGCGGAACGCGTGCCAGTCGCCGCGGTACCCCGGTGCGGGGTCGGCGCCGACCATGCGGCGGACCGGCGACCACATGCCGTCCGCGGCGATGACGGTCCGGGCCCGCACCGGTCCATCATCGGCGGTGACGGTGATCCCCGCGGTGTCGACGGACACGGCGGTCACCTCGGTGCCCTCACGCACCTCGGTGACGCTCCGGGTGAGCGCGACGAGCGCATGGTCGAGGTCGGCTCGCCGGGCAACCGCGGCGTGCACGCCGTCGTCCGGCAGGCGCAGGGCGGTGCGGGCGTCGTCCGGGCCGTGCAGGACGACCTCGGTGACCTGACACCACGACGGCACGTCGGTGGGGTCGAGGCCGAGGGCCTCGAGCTCGCGGAGGGCGAGCGCCGTCAGGCCGTCGCCACAGCACTTGTCCCGTGGGAACCGCGCCCGGTCGACCACGAGGACGTCGAGTCCGCCCCTGGCGGCGGTTATGGCGGCCGCGGCGCCGGCTGGTCCGGCGCCGACGACGACGATGTCGACGGTCTGCACCAATGCAGTCTGCGGCCCGGGCGAAGGGTTGGCCAAGCGGGACACGCCGCCGGCGGGTCGATCAGGGGGTGGACGAAGTGGTCGTCGACGCGGCGGTGGTGGGCGGCGCGGCCGTCGTGGGCGGCGGCGCCACCGTCGTGGTCGTCGCTCCCGGCTTCGGGATGATCGTCCCGTCGCACTGGACGCCTTCGCTGGGTGCGTACAGGGCGTAGAAGCGATCCGTCGACGTCGCGCCGGTGGCGAGCGCGGTTCGGGTGCGAACCGTCGTGACGTAAGTGCAGACGGCGCCGTACGTCGAGGTGAACTGCCCGGTCTGCTCACCGCGCACCCACGGGGTCGACCAGAGTTGCACGGTCACCGACGTGTCGGTGTGCGTCGCGACGATCAGCACGCCGTAGGGCGTCTGATTCCGCACGACGAGGTCGGGACCGGGGAAGCTGAGCGTCGCCTCGCGGCCGTAGGGATAGCGGGAGATGTAGAGGCCGTGGGCCATGTACTCGTCGATCTCGAGCCCGCCGAAGAACGCCGCGTTGAACAGCGTCGTCGCGAACTGCGAAACCCCGCCCCCGACGTCGTCCACGAAGTTGCCGGAGCCGTCGATCATCGGTGCGGGGAGGAACCCCTTCTCGGTGGTCCGCCGGCCGACGGTGTCGTTGATCGAGAAGCTCTCGCCCGGTTTGATCACCGAACCGGTCACCAGATCGGCCATGCGTTGGATGTTCGTCACCCTGGCCGGACAACAAGGGAACTCCGTCGTGAACTCCCCGATCTTCTCCTTCAGACCGAGACGGTCGATGTAGGCCTGGTCGGCCACGGCGGGCCGATCCTTCATGAGGAGGTCGGCGGTGCCGCGGCCGGTCTCGAGGGCATCGGCGATCGCCGACCCGGACGACGGGTCACAGCACATCCGGCCGGCGGACCCGGATGCTGGGGCGACCTTCCCGTCGACGATGGTCAGGCTGCGTGCACTCGGTGGCGCACCGAGGCCGGCGAAGACGGTCTCGAGCAGTTGGTCGAGTCCGGGCTGTTCGAAGCCGAGGTGCAACTCGCCGTCACGGACCACGGCCCGGACGTGCGGTCGCAGTTCGTCGCCGGTGAGGACCCGTTGCGTTCTGAGCTCGGCGATGGTGACGGTGACCCCGCGGCCGAGCGTCGTCTCGGCGATCTGACGGAGGCGTTCGGCATCGCCTGCGGTGAAGTTCGGTGGGATCGGCGAGAGGGGGACCTCGACGGCGACGACGTCGTCGTCGAAGCCCTCGAGGGTCTCGAGCAGCGGCAGGACGGCCGCAGGGTCGAGGCCGCCGCCCGGTCGACCTTCGACGACGGTGAGCTTGCCGGAGCGCACGGCGAGGTCGGGTTCGACCGGCGCGACCCGGACCTGCTCGTCGAGCGTGGTGAGCGTCGCGGTGGCGGTCGGCTCGTCGACGAGGAGGTGGAGCGAGGCCTCGCGATCGCCGAGGAAGGAGCCGACCCAGCGGAACGGCGCGAAGAGCAGGAACCCTCCCCGGCGCTCTCGGAGGACGCCCGTGATGGTGCGGTCGGTGTCGACGGACAGGCCGAGCGCCGTCCCGTCGCTGCGGGCGGTCGGGCCCTTGGTCACGAGCTCGATCGTCGTCGTCCTTACGACCTCGTCGAGTCCGCCGAGCGCGGCGCGCAGCGAGTCCCGATCGAGCCCGCCGACGTCACGACCGGCAACGGTCACGTTCCGGCGCACGGTGTCACCGTCACCGGCATGGTCGACGGCGGTCGCGGCGACGAGCAGGAGGTACAGGAGTACGGGGATGCCGACGGCCGCAACGACCAGGAGTCGTTCGCGAAGCAACGCGAGGTACGGCGTGAGAGCGTCCACCAGGTTGGCAAGGATTCCACATCGGCGGGGCGGAGCGGTAACACCGGTCGCACGGCCTGCAACGCGGCCGTCCGTCGCGGCTAGAACGTGGACCGACGCCACGGGCGGACGGCCCGGCGGGAGGAGATACGACGATGGCGGGGATGTGCGACGGACGGGTGTGCATCGTGACCGGTGCCGGACGCGGCATCGGACGCGAGCACGCGTTGATGCTCGCGTCGGAGGGGGCGAAGGTCGTCGTGAACGACCTCGGCGGCAGCGTGGACGGCACCGGTGGTGACCTGTTGCCCGCCGAGCAGGTCGTGGCGGAGATCCGCGACCTCGGCGGCGAGGCGATCGCGAACGGCGACAACGTCGCCGACTGGGAGGGTGCCCAGCGGCTCGTGAACTCGGCGGTCGAGGCCTTCGGCACGCTCGACGTGGTCGTGAACAACGCCGGCATCCTGCGGGACCGGATGCTCACGAACATGACCGAGGCCGAATGGGACGCGGTGATCACCGTGCACCTGAAGGGCACGTTCGCCCCCACGCGGTGGGCGGCGGCGTACTGGCGGGACAAGGTGAAGGCGGGCGAGAAGGTCGACGGCCGCATCATCAACACGAGCTCGGTCTCGGGCATCTACGGCAACCCGGGTCAGACGAACTACGGCGCGGCGAAGGCCGGCATCGCGTCGTTCACGATCATCGCGGCGCGTGAGCTCAAGCGGTACGGCGTCACGGTCAACGCCATCGCCCCGGGGGCGCTCACCCGCATGACCGAGGGCCTCGTCGGGATGCCCCAGGATGACGACGCCCAGCGGGAGATGATGTCGCCCCGCTGGATCGCCCCGGTGGCGACCTGGCTGGCATCCCCCCTGTCGGCGGATGTGACCGGCCGGGTCATCGAGGTCTCCGGGCAGATGCTCGCCATCGCCGAGGGTTGGCACCGCGGGCCGACCACCACGCCGGTGGACGACCCCAAGAACATGGACACCGTCGTGCGTGGGCTGCTCGCGAACGCCCGCAAGAACGCCGACATGAGCGGACAGGACTTCGACTGATGCCGATCAACCACGATGCCGTCGGAACCGTCGAGGGGCCGCGATCCCGGACCTGGGACCACGACGACGCCATCCTCTACGCGCTCGGTGTGGGCGCGGGGATGACCGACCCGACCGGGTTCGAGCTCGAGTTCACGACCGAGAACTCCGAGGGGGTCACCCAGCGCGTGCTGCCGACCATGGCGGTGGTGCTGCAGGCCGGCGGCATGAACCTCGCCGCGCTCGGACCGTTCAACTTCGCCATGATGCTGCACGGCACGCAGGGCATCACCCTGCACCGGGACATCCCGGTGGCGGGCACGCTGCAGACCACGACCACGGTGACGGGGATCTACGACAAGGGATCGGCCGCCGTGGTGGAGAACGAGGCGGTGACCGTGCTCGCCGACACCGGCGAGAAGCTGTTCACCACCCGGGCGTCGCTGTTCATCCGGGGCGAGGGTGGTTGGGGTGGTGACAGGGGTCCCTCCGGTCCGAAGAACGCCGCACCCGAACGTGATCCGGATCTGTCGGTCACCTACACCACCCGCCACGACCAGGCGCTGCTGTACCGGCTCAACGGCGACCGCAACCCCTTGCACGCCGACCCGGTGTTCGCGGCACGCGGCGGGTTCGACCGGCCGATCCTGCACGGTCTGTGCACCTACGGGTTCACCGGCCGGGGTCTGCTGCACCTGCTCTGCGGGAGTGATCCGTCGCGGTTCGGCAGCATGGACGCACGGTTCGCGTCGCCGGTGATGCCGGGTGAGTCGCTCACGGTGGAGGCGTGGCGCACCGAGGAAGGGGCGCTGTTCCGCACCCGTGCCGACGACAGCCGGGTCGTGCTCGACAGCGGCCTGTTCACCTACCGCTGAGGGTTCCCGATCCTTCCCGTCGCTCCGCCCGGTGGCACCGGCCGCCGGGCGGAGGCGCGTCCGGGCTCAGAGCTTGCGGAGTCGCAGCCCGGTCACGTGGTGGTCGGCGCCCTTCTCGATCACGAGGTGGGCGCGCTCCCGGGTCGGCTCGATGTTGTCCTCGAGGTTGGGCTGGTTGATGGTCGCCCAGATCGTGCGGGCGGTCTCGACCGCCTCCGCCTCCGAAAGTTCCGCGTAGCGCCGGAAGTACGACCGCTCGTCCGCGAACACGGTGCGCCGGAACGCGAGGAACCGTTCGACGTACCAGCGTTCGTTGTCCTCCGCCGACGCGTCGACGTAGATGGAGAAGTCGAAGTAGTCCGACGCCACGGGACGGCTCGCGTCGAGGTCGCGTGGTGTCGGCGGCTGCAGCACGTTGAGGCCCTCGAAGATCAGGATGTCCGGCGACCGGACCTCCTGGTACTCCTCCGGCACGATGTCGTAGCTGAGGTGGGAGTACACGGGCGCCTGCACGACCGGACAGCCGGCCTTCACGTCGGCGAGAAAGCGGATCAACCGTCGGACGTCGTAGCTCTCGGGGAACCCCTTGCGCCCCAGGAGCCCCCGCGCCTCGAGCTCGGCGGTGGGGTGGAGGAACCCGTCGGTGGTCACGAGGTCGACGCGGGGGTGATCGGGCCACCGGGCGAGCAGGAGCTGCAGCAGACGGGCCGTCGTCGACTTCCCGACGGCGACGCTTCCGGCCATGCCGATCACGAAGGGCACCTTCCGGGTGCGGCGACCGAGGAAGTCGTCGGTGGCCCGGTGCAGGCTCTGGGTCGCCGCGACGTAGAGGTTCAGCAGGCGGGTGAGCGGCAGGTAGACGTCGCGCACCTCCTCGAGGGAGAGGGCGTCGGTGAAGCTGATCAGCGCGCCGAGCTCCTCCGAGGTGACGTCGAGCGTCGCCGCGTCGCGCAGGCTCGCCCACGTCGACCGGTCGAAGTCGGTGAAGATCTCGGGTGGACGGCGAACGTCCGACGGCATGCCGTCCCCCTCGGTCACGGCATCAGTCGACCAGACGGACCGACCCGGGCGCAAGACCGCCCGAGTTCAGAACAGCCGCATCTGGTCCCGTTCGACCCCGCGCAGGTCGTGGTAGTCGACCTCCACGCAGCTGATGCCGCGGTCGCCGGCGAGCACCCGGGCCTGCGGCCGGATCTGCTCGGCGACGAAGACCCCCCGGACCGGTCGGAGTGCGGGGTCGAGGTTCAGCCGCTCGAGGTAGCGGGCGAGCTGTTCGACACCGTCGATGTCGCCACGACGTTTGACCTCCACGGCGACGGTCGCGCCGTCGGCGTCGCGACACAGCAGGTCGACGGGACCGATGTCGGTGGGGTACTCCCGCCGGACGAGCCGGAGGTCGGTCTCGATCGTCGACGGGTCGGCGGCGAGCAGTTCCTGGAGGTGGGCCTCGACCCCGTCCTTCTGCAGGCCCGGGTCGACGCCGAGGTCGTGGCGGTGGTCGGCGTGGTACTCCTCGAACAGGATCGTGAGCGTCTCGCCCGCCGGGTTGGTGACGACCCAGTGGTCGTCGTGCTCGACGAGCCGGTTCGGGGGGTTCATCCAGTTGAGCGGCTTGTAGGCGCCGCCGTCGGCGTGGACGAGGACCGAGCCGTCGGCCTTCACCATCACCAGTCGCACGGCGGACGGCAGGTGGGCGCTCAGTCGACCGGCATAGGTGACGGTGCAGCGCGCGACGACGAGACGCATGCGCAGCGCGCCCTCAGGCGCCGGCCACCGAGCGGTAGGTGCCGAGGTGGTGGAACCGCGGCACGTTCACGAGCGCCGGCTCGAACACCGAGCGGAACCCCTCCGCGCCGGCAGGATGCAGCAGGTCGATGAAGAAGCGGTAGCTCCAGGCGACCTCGGACGGTCGTGACTCGATGCGGGTGAGGTTCGCGCTGCGCAGCCCCAGTTCGGTGAGCGCCAGGGCCAGCGCCCCCGGTTGGTGATGGGTCTCGAACGCGATCGAGGTCTTGTCGGCGTCGGCGGCGATGGTCGCCGGGCCGGGTTCGAGCACGACGAACCGGGTGGTGTTGTCGGAGCGGTCCACCACGTCGTCGAGCAGCACCGTCAGACCGTGCGCGTCGGCGGCCGAGGCGTGTGCCAGGCAGGCCTCGGCCGGGTCGCCCCGTTCGGCGACGAGGCGCACGGCGCCGGCGGTGTCGTGCTCGGGCTGTGCGGTCCACCCGTGGCGGGCGAGGACCGACTGCGCCTGCGCGAGCGCCTCAGGGTGGGAGTGCACGGTGCGGATCGACGCGAGGGTCGCGCCGGGGTGGGCGAGCAGCGCGTGCCGCACGGCGACGTGGTGTTCGCCGGTGATGTGGACGCTGTTGCCCACGAGCCGGTCGAGCACCGGCAGGATCGACCCGGTCGTGGAGTTCTCGATCGGGAGCACGAGCCGGGCGACGGCGCCGTCGGTGAGCGCGTCGAACGCCGCCGGGAAGCTCTCGTACCCGACGCGTTCCACCCCGGGGAAGAGTTCCCCGGCGGCCCGGTGGCTGTAGGAGTGCGGTTCGCCCTGGTATCCGATGCTCACGAGGACGGCAGGCTAGGCGCGGTCGCGGAGCCGCGACGCGATCAGGTCCCGCCGCTTCTGCAGATCGGCGTAGGTGAGCGTGGCGGTGGTCGCCGGGTCCACACCGAACCCGGCCTTCAACCCGTCGAGATCCATGCGGTACGTCGACGGGTCGACACCGAGCTCCGCAGCGATCCGGTTGCCGTGCTCGGTCGCGAAGTACATGGAGATGTGGGTGATCTCGGCGAACAGGTCGAGGCCGGGGGCGAGGGTGGCGATCGCCCCGTCGAGGAACACGAGGTTCTTCACGAACAGCATGAGCGTCTTCGGCAGGCGGGCACCGTAGGCGAGGAGCTGCTTGATCGTGCGCTGGATCTCGCCGACGAGCTCGTCGGGGGTGAGGGTGGTCGGGTCGACGGGCGGCCGGTCGAGCTGCAGGTCCCGGATGACGGCGTCGAGGTCGGTGTCGGGCGGGAGTGCGCCGAGGTCCCGGAGCGCGCCGAGCTGGCCGCGCACGTCGTTCATGGAGGCGCACATCAGCAGGCGGAGGAACGCGTGTCGTTCGGTCGGGTTCATGCGCGCCGTGATCCCGAAGTCCAACAGCGCCGTGCGGCCGTCGGGGCGCACGAAGAGGTTCCCGCCGTGGAGGTCGCCGTGGAAGATCCCGTGGATCATGCACCCCTCGAGGAACCCGATCATGCCGGTGCGGATCACCGCGGCGGTGTCGACCCCGGCGCCCCGCATGCCGGCGGCGTCCTCGAACCGGAAGCCGTCGAGCCGCTCCATCACGAGCACCCGACGGGTGACGAGCGTCGGGTGGGGGCGGGGGATCACGAAGCCGTCCTGGCCGAGCTCGCCGAAGCTCGCCGCGACGTCGAGCATGTTCTGCGCCTCGACACGGAAGTCGAGCTCCTCGGTGATGGTCTCCGCGAACAGCTCGACGAGGGCCGGCGGGTTGGCGAGCGCGGCGACGGGGATGCGGCCGATCAGGAACGGGGCGATCCACGACATCACCCGCAGGTCGCGGCGCACGAGCGACGCCACGCTCGGACGCTGCACCTTGACCACGACCTCGACGTCGCCGTCGCGCAACCGCGCCCGGTGCACCTGCGCGATCGACGCGGCGGCGAGCGGGATGCGGTCGATGGAGCTGAACACCTCGTCGACTGGGCGGCCGAGGTCCTCCTCGATCACCGCCCGGACGACGTCCCAGTCCTCGGCGGGCACCTGGTCCCTGAGCTTGCGGAACTCGGCGACGAGCTCGGCGGGGAACAGGCCCTCGCCGGAGGAGATGATCTGGCCGAGCTTGATGTAGGTGGGACCGAGCCGTTCGGCGGCCCGACGGATGCGCCGGGAGATGTCCGCCTTCGAATCGGGACCTCTCCGAGCCCGGACCGCCCAGAGCGCCACGGCGCCGCCGAGCTCGACGACGGTGCGGCCGACCCGGAGGCCCGGCGGCACCCGTCCGGGTGTGGTCAGTTCGGGGACGCTGCGGCGCGTCGCTGCCCGCAACGCGGGCACGCGTCGACGCCACGGGAACGTGTCCGGCTCGACGAGCCAGGGCGGGTCCTCGCTGAAGGTGCCGTGGACGAGGTCGGCGGGAGCCGGGCGGGACGAGGTGGGGGGCACGAGTCCAGTGTGGCGGGATCCGCGACGCTGTCCGTAGGCGGAGGGGAGCCGGGGGTCGGACCGGCGCTCAGCGGTCGCCAGGTAGCCACAGCCGGCTGCGGCGGACGGCATGGTCGAGCGCCTCGAGGCAGGTGTCGGCGTACTCGGGCCGGCAGATGAGGAAGTCCGGCAGGTACACCGACGCGTTGTTGTACCGCAGCGGCGACCCGTCGATCCGCGACACGTGCAGCCCGGCGGCGGCGGCGACGGCGACCGGCGCGCAGTTGTCCCACTCGTACTGCCCGCCGGAGTGCGCGTACACGTCGGCGTGGCCCAGCACGACCGCCATCGCCTTCGCCCCGGCGGATCCCATGCCGAGAACCTGGGCGCCGAGGGCACGGGCCACGACCTGGGCCGCGGCGGAGGGGCTCCACCGTGAGGCGATCACACGTGGCGGTCCGTCCTCCCGGAGGGGGAATGCGGGCGCCGGGTCGGTGCCGAGCGTGATGCCGCCCATCGCCGGGAGCGCGACCGCCCCGGCCGCGGGGACGCCGTCGACGACGAGCGCGACGTGCACCGCCCAGTCGCGCCGCGGCGGCGAGGCGAACTCGTTCGTGCCGTCGAGCGGGTCGACGATCCACACGCGCGACGCATCGAGTCGTTCGCGGCTGTCGGCGCCTTCCTCCGACAGCACGGCGTCGTCGGGGCGGGCCTCGGCCAGGAGGTGGACGATCAGCTCGTGTGCCTGCCGGTCGCCCTGCACCTCGAGCTCCCAGGCTGAGGTCCCCCGTTCGAGCAGGTCGTCGCGCAACCGGACGAGCATCGAGCCCGTCCGCTCCGCCACGACGGCCGCGAGCGCGTGGTCGTCGAGATCGGCGAGCTTCACCGGAACCGGGGTGTCCGTCGTTCGAGTAGCGCCGCCACACCCTCACGGAACGCCGGCTCGCGCATCATCTGGCGCAGGAGGTCCTCCGCCTCGGTCACCGATGACGCGACGTCGCGGTGGAGGTCGGTGTAGATCTGGCGCTTCGTGGCGGCGAGCGACTGCGGGGACACCGTTCTGACGAGATCCCGGGCATAGGCCAGTGTGTGGGGCAGCAACTCCTCCGGCGGGAGGACCGCGTTCAGCAGCCCCATGCGCTCGGCCTCCTCGGCGAGCACCACCCGGCTCGACAGCAACAGGTCGTTCGCGCGGGTGAGCCCGATCAAGCGGGGCAGCACCCAGGACAGGCCGTACTCGGCGGGCAGGTTCAGCTTGCCGTGCGAGGTCGTGAGCTTCGCCCCCGCAGCGGCGAACCGCAGATCGCAATAGCACGCGAGGACCAGCCCGACGCCGGCGGCCGGTCCGTTGATCGCCGCGATCACCGGCTTGGTGAGGCCGAAGTGGTACGCGAAGAGCTGGTCGAACTCGGGGCGCACTCCGTACCCGGGCCTCGCCGGCTCGCTGCGCAGACCGTCGTCGTAGCCACCCTTGGCGAGGTGGCCCTCGAGCGCGGCGCTGTCGGCCCCGGCGCAGAACCCGCGACCGGCGCCGGTCACCACGATCGCCCCGACGGCCGGGTCGTCCTCTGCGACCGCGAGCGCGTCCCGGTACTCGGTGTGCATGCGGCCGGTCCACGCGTTGAGCCGTTCGGGGCGCGCCAGGGTGATGACGGCGACCCCGTCGTCCACCTCGGCGGTGATCGTGCGGTAGGCCATGACGTCGTCCTAGCCGATCCGCCCCGAGCGTGCGACCGCGTCGAGGATCGAGGGGGCGAGCTCGGGTCGGCACACGAGCAGGTCGGGCACCGAGGGGTCCGCGCCGTTGTAGCGGAGCGGACTCCCGTCGACGCGCGAGGCCCACAGTCCGGCGCCGACGGCGGCGGCGACCGGTGCGGCGGAGTCCCACTGCTGCATGCCCCCGGCGTGCAGGTAGGCGTCGTGCACGCCGTCGATGACCGAGGCGACCTTCGCGCCGGCGGAGCCGAGCTCGACGACCTCGAGGTCGAGCGCGGCCGCGACGGCGAGGGCGACGGCGGGCGGCCGGGACCGGCTGACGACGAGGCGACGACGGGAGCGCGGTCCCGGGGCGGTCGCCGGCACCGAGCCGTTCAGGATGCGGCCGTCCGGCAGGGCGACGGCGCCGATGGTCGCCAGGCCGTCGACGGCGAGGGCGACGTGCACGGCCCAGTCGCCGCGACCTGGGGTGGCGTACTCGCGGGTCCCGTCGAGCGGGTCGACGATCCAGACCCGCTGCCGGTCGAGCCGGACGGGGTCGTCCGCCGACTCCTCCGACAGCACGGCGTCGTGGGGTCGGAGGGCGGCGAGGTGCCCGAGGATCGCCTCGTTCGCCTCCGCGTCCCCGGCGACACCCCAGCGATCGGGTGCGACGCCGGCGGCGGCGAGCTCCTCGCGCCGGCGCACGAGCAGGTCCCGTGCCGCGGCCGCCACGGTGATGGCGACGGCGCGGTCGTCGGGGCTCATCGGGCCAGCGGCTTGTAGCGGATGCGGTGCGGCTGGGCGGCGTCCGCGCCGAGCTCCTTGCGACGGAACGCCTCGTAGTCGCTGAAGTTCCCCTCGAACCACCGCACGACGGAGTCGCCCTCGAACGCGAGCACGTGGGTGGCGATCCGGTCGAGGAACCACCGGTCGTGGCTGATCACGACGGCGCAGCCCGGGAACGCGTCGAGGGCGTCCTCGAGGGCCCGCAGCGTGTCGACGTCGAGGTCGTTGGTCGGCTCGTCGAGGAGCAGCACGTTGCCGCCGGTGCGCAGCATCTTCGCGAGGTGGACCCGGTTGCGTTCGCCGCCGGAGAGGTCGCCGACCCGCTTCTGCTGGTCGGAACCCTTGAAGTTGAAGCTCGCGACGTAGGCGCGGCCGTTGACCTCGCGTCCGCCGACGACGAGCGTCTCCGCCCCGTCCGTGATCTCCTGGTACACCGTGCGGTCGGCCTCGAGCGCGTCGCGCGACTGGTCGACGTAGGCGAGTTTCACCGTGCTGCCGATGGTCAGCGTGCCCCCGTCGGGTGCCTCGCCGCCGGTGATCATGCGGAACAGGGTCGTCTTGCCGGCGCCGTTTGCGCCGATCACGCCGACGATTCCCGCCGGCGGGAGGGAGAACGAGAGGTCGTCGACGAGGAGCCGGTCCCCGTAGGCCTTGCTGAGGTGGTCGGCGACCACCACCTGGTCGCCGAGACGGTCGCCGGAGGGGATGGTGATCTGCAGGCGCTCGGTGCCGCGGTCGGCGGCCTGTGCCTCGGCGAGCAGCTTGTCGTAGTTCTGCAGGCGGGCCTTTCCCTTCGCCTGGCGGGCCTTGGGGGCCATGCGCACCCAGTCGAGCTCGCGCTCGAGTGCCCGCCAACGGTTCTGGTCGGCCTTCTCCTCCCGTCGGAGACGGTCCTGCTTCTGTTCGAGCCACGAGCTGTAGTTGCCCTCGAAGGGCATGCCGCGACCCCGGTCGAGCTCAAGGATCCAGCGGGCGACGTTGTCGAGGAAATAGCGGTCGTGGGTCACCGCGACGACGGTTCCGTGGTAGTCCTGCAGCGTCCGTTCGAGCCACGCCACCGATTCGGCGTCGAGGTGGTTCGTCGGCTCGTCGAGGAGCAGCAGATCGGGCTTCGCGAGCAGGAGGCGGCAGAGAGCGACCCGTCGGCGCTCGCCACCGGAGAGGTGCTCGATGCGGGCGTCGCCGGGCGGGAGCCGGAGCGCGTCCATGGCAATCTCCACGGTGCGCTGCAGGTCCCAGCCGTCGACGGCGGCGATGCGGGCCTCGAGGTCGGCCTGTTCGGCGCCGATCTTCTCGTAGTCGGCGTCGGGGTCGGACCACTTCGCCATCACGGCGTCGTACCGGGCGAGGAGGTCGCGGATCGGCCCGAGGCCGTCGAGCACGTTCCCCTCGACGTCCTTGTCTGGGTCGAGGTCCGGTTCCTGGGCGAGGTAGCCGACGGTGAACCCGGGGGTGAGTCGGGCCTCCCCGGTGTACCCGTCGTCGATCCCGGCCATGATCCGCAGAAGGGTCGACTTCCCCGAGCCGTTGTGGCCGAGGACACCGATCTTCGCCCCCGGGTAGAAGGCGAGGGTGATGTCCTTGAGGACCTCCCGGTCCGGCGGGTGGAAGCGGGAGACCTTCCGCATCGTGAAGATGAACTGTGCGCTCACGAAGGGGCGAGGCTACCCCTTCGGCCGGCACGGTAGAGTCCGACCCCGTGATCAAGGCCGTGCTGTGGGATTTCGGTGGTGTCGTGACGTCCTCGCCCTTCGAGGCGTTCAACGCGTACGAGGCCGAGGCCGGCCTCCCCAAGGACCTCATCCGCACGATCAACGCCACGAACCCCGACACGAACGCCTGGGCGCAGCTCGAACGCAGCACCGTCGACCTCGACACGTTCGCCCGACTCTTCGAGCAGGAGGCGGCGGCGCTCGGCCACACGCTCGACGGCTCACGGATCATCGGACTGCTGCACGGCCGGGTGCGCCCGCAGATGGCCGAGGCGGTGCGACGGGTCGCGGAGCGGCTGCGGTGCGTGTGCCTCACGAACAACTTCGCGGGTGGCGGGCTCATGGCCGACCAGGGGCGCGTCTCGGAGGTCCGGGCGGTGCAGGCGCACTTCCACGCGATCATCGAGAGCTCGAAGGTGGGGTTGCGCAAGCCCGACCGGCGGATCTACGAGCTCGCGTGCGAGACCATGGAGGTCGAACCGGTCGAGGTGGTGTTCCTCGACGACCTCGGGGTGAACCTCAAGCCCGCCG